>ENA-UPTA01004457-UPTA01004457.1-activated-sludge-metagenome-genome-assembly--contig:-NODE-4457-length-13246-cov-6.615647_pt1 | contig 13246 bp, 11 predicted proteins | sample MGYA00238184_ERZ773361 | MGnify/ENA primary metagenome ERZ773361 (study PRJEB29100, sample SAMN05720205) | activated sludge metagenome | isolation source: anaerobic digester from wastewater...
AGGACCGTGACCGATCGCATACGACCTCCTGACTCTTGAAGGATGGGCCTAACCGTTCTTCGACAGCTGGGGGTGGGGGGGATAGACAGCGGGAAGTGAGATGTAAGCCGGGTACAGGTCTGGGATGGACAGCGGGTGGAGGTGTGTAAGGGGAATTGGGATGGACAGCGAGGGGATTCTTAAGTGATTGCAGGGCAGTGAGATGCGGGAGGGGCCTGAATTGCCCGAAGACACTCCGTGCCCTTGGGTGGCAGGCATGCGCGGCGTCCCCCATCTACTACCTATGAGTGTTCTGGGAGGGTGAAAGTGCCCCATCCCGCAAAAAAAAGTTCAATTCGAGACAGTATCTCGGATTGCGGCGGGGAATTGACAGTCGCTGCCCCTGGCGAATGGACCTCCCTGCCAGGGAGAACAGGGCCTCAGGCCATGCGATCCAGGGGACTCCGTACGCCCCGCCCTCCCACCTTATTGAGGACGTGAGTGTAGATCATCGTGGTCGAGACGTCGCGGTGACCAAGGAGCTCCTGAATGGTCCGAATGTCGTATCCGTCCTCGAGGAGGTGGGTCGCGAAAGAGTGACGGAGGGTGTGGCAGCTGGCGGGCTTGTCGATGCCGGCGGCGAGGACGGCGTTGTGGACGGCGCGCTGGAGGATCGTCTCGTGGAGGTGGTGGCGGCGCTCGACTCCGGTGCGCGGGTCGCGGGAGCGCGAGGCGGCGGGGAAGACCCACTGCCAGCTCCAGAGCTCGGCGACGTTGGAGGACTTGCGTTCGAGGGCGTACGGAAGCCAGACGCGGCCGAAGCCCTCCTTGAGGTCGTGCGCGTGGAGGCGGCGGGTGTCCTGGAGGTGGAGGGCGAGCGCGCCGCGGGCCGCCTCGGGGAGCATCGTCACGCGGTCCTTCTGCCCCTTGCCGTCGCGGACGACGAGCTGCCCGAGGCCGAAGTCGACGTCCTTCACGCGGAGGCGGAGGACCTCGAGGAGGCGGAGGCCGGCGCCGTAGAGGAGCGTCGCGGCGATCTTCGGCGGGCCGTCGAGGCGCGAGAGGACACACTTGACCTCCTCGCGGGTGAGGACGGTCGGAAGGCGGTGCGGCTTCTTCGCGCGGACGAGGCCGCCCTCTCGCGGGAGGGGCATGCCGAGGACCTCGCCGTAGAGGAAGAGGAGCGCGGCGAGGGCCTGGTTCTGGGTGCTGGCGGCGACACGCTTCGCGACGGCGAGGTGCGTGAGGAAGCGGTTGACGTGGTCGGGGCCGAGCTCGCGCGGGTGGCGCTTCTCGTGGAAGAGGACGTAGCGGCGGACCCAGTCGACGTAGGCGCGCTCGGTGCGGATGGAGTAGTGCTTCGACCGGAGCGCGAAGCGCATCCGATCGAGGAGGCGTGGGGGGTCAGTCGTAGACGCCGTCCGCGTACCACCGGCCGGTGGGACGGTCGCGGTAGAGGCGGTAGAGGCCGCCGCCGTCGAGCTCGACGTCCCAGTAGTCGCGGGCGGCGGGGGTGTCGGACCACCAGCCGTCCTCGAGGGTCCAGGGGCCGGCGGCCACGCGGACTCGGCCGTGGACGGGCGTCGGAGACGGAGGGAGGGCGCTGAGGGAGACGGGGGTGTCGGCATGGGTGAGGACCTCCAGCTCGACGGCGGGGCGGAGCGCGCGGATCGCGAGGAGGCCGCGCGCGGGGCGGAGGGGCGGGGTGAGGAGCGGCGCCGGGGGCGGGGCGTAGGGGACGAGGGCGAAGCGGCCCGGGACGTGGCCCGGGTCGGGTCGGGGCGAGCCCGCGCGCCCGTCGCCGAGGAGGACGAGGAGGCGGGCGAGGGTGCCGGCGAGCTCGTCGGGGGAGACCTCGGGGGGGCCGAAGAGGGTGAGCTGGCCGCGGCGCGGGCGGTCGGGGTGCGCGGCGAGCGCGAAGCCGGTGACGGGGGCGCCGGGCGGGCGCGCGTCGAGGCTCTGGCGGAGGAGGGAGAGGAGCGTCTTCGCGTCGCGGGTGGGGCCGGGGAGGTCGATCGCGCGGACGTCGCACCCCTCGGGCTCGAGGTGGAGCGAGAGCTCGAGGCGGGCGCAGCCGAGGGCCTCGGCGGCGAGGCGGCGGACGAGGCGCTCGAGGGCGGCGAGAGCGAAGGCGAGGAAGGGCTCGAGGGCGACGACGGGCCAGTCGAGCGAGGCCCCCTCGGTGAAGGCGAGGGCGGGGAGGCGCGGGACGAAGGGCTCGGGGTCGAGGCCGCGGGCCGCCTCGTGGAGGCGGCGGCCGGGCTCGCCGAGGCGGGTGCCGACCTCGGCGGCGGGGAGGCGCGCGAGCTCGCCCGCGGTGCGGACGCCCCAGCGGGAGAGGGCGACGGAGAGGGAGAGCTCGGGGGCGAGCCGCTCGACGGGGAGCGGGGCGAGGAAACGGGCCTCCTCGCCGGGGGGGACGACGACGGGGGTGCGCGGGAGGCCCGAGGCGATGCGGGCGGCGCGCTTGCTGGAGGCGACGCCGGCGCGGGCGGGGAGGCCGTCCTTGTCGGCGGCGCGGAGGAGGTCGAGGGCGAGGTCGCGCTCGAAGGCGAGGGGGTCCGGGGTGGCCCGGGGCGCGAGGCCGGCGAGGTCGAGGAAGGCGAGGCCGTCGCCCGCGTCCTCGACGCGGGGCGAGAAGCGGCCGGCCACGTCGAGGAGCGCCTCCTGCGCGGCGCTCTCGGCGTGCGGGTCGCGGCCGCGGGCGAGGAGGCGCGGGACGAGGGCGCGGGCCTGCGGGAGGGTCATGCCGGGCTTGACGCCCGCGGCTCGGGCGGAACGGGTGGCGGCGACGACGCGCGCGGCCGAGCCGTTCCCCTCGGTCACGGCGAGGGCCTCGTCGCGGAGGGCTGGCTCGGCGCGGAGCCGGGCGGCGAGGGGGAAGAGGGGGACGGCGAGGGCGAGGAGGCGGGGCGAGGCCACGGAACGCTCCTCACGTCCTCACGCGCAGGGGGCGAGGTGGCGCTGAGAGGGAGTGGCGGGAGACGGGGAGGGCCCGGCGAAGGGAGACGGGACGGCGAGAGAGGAGGCGGCCGGAACGGAAGGAGCAGCAGCCGTGCGGGCGAGGTGGAGCGAGGGGGGAGAGAGCAGCGAGGGAGCGCCCGCGGGAGAGGCGGAAGGAGATGACGTCGGCGCGGTGCGAGGGGTGCCGGCCACGGCGCGCGCGGGAGCCGGGGGGGACGCGATTTCCGGGAGGAGCCGCTCGGCGAGCGGGGCGGCGAGGGGGGAGAGGGCGAGGGGCGGGGCCTCGGCGGGGCGACCTCCGCGAACCTTGAGGAGCGAGACGCGCGCGGCGGCGCCGGCGAGGAAGCGGACGGAGCCGGCGGAGCGGAAGAGGCCGCGGGCCGAGACGCCGACGAGCGCCTCGGCGGCGAGGCCGGCGAGGGGGACGGGGCTCGAGAGGAGGAAGGCGACGCGGCGCGGCGCGGCGGCGCGGGCGAGGCGGAGCCAGGGGGCGGCATCGCGCTGGCGCGAGGAGGGGAGGGCGAGGCCGGCGTCGAGGACGACGAGGCGGAAGCCGGCGGCGGCGACGGTCTCGGCGGCGAGGAGGGCGTCGCGGAAGCGCTGCGGGCGGACCCAGAGGAGGCGCGCGAGGTCGCACCCCGCCTCCTCGGCGGAGGAGGGGTCGAGGTGGTCGCCGAGGTCGAGGAGGGCGGCCGTCTCGCCGCGGGAGGTCGCGGCGGCGAGTGTGGCGAGGACGAGGGCGAAGCGGCCGCCGGAGCGGCCGGTCAGCTCCACGAGCGCCCCGCGCGGGAGGCCGCCGTCGAGGAGGGCGTCGAGCGGGGCGACGCCGGTGGCGAGGCGGTCGCCGGCGCGGAGCGCGGCGCCGCGGCGCGGGAGGTCGGCCGCGCGGAAGAGGCGGCTCGCGACGTCGGCGGGGAGGGGGACGGGGAGAGACGACATCCTGGGAAAAGAGTGGGCGTAAATGAGGCGTAAGTCAAGGATGGACCGGACGCACCGTCGCGCTCGTGGGGCGAGGCCTGCCGGAAGGGAACGGACGGGAGCGGCGGCCGTCCGCCGGTCGATGAATGGCGGCTCATTTTCTCGTGCCGCGACGCGGCGCCGCGTGATACCGTCCCCGAGGTCGCCCGTATCCCGAGGCCCCAAAACCGCGAGAGGAAAGAACGGATGAATCACGTCGTCTGCATCGCATACGTTCCGGACACCGAGACGAAGATCAAGATCGGCGCCGACGGGAAGTCGATCGACGAAGCCGACGTCAAGTGGATCGTCTCCCCCTACGACGAGTACGCCCTCGAGGGGGCGATCAAGGCGAAGGAGGAGAAGGGGGGCACCGTCACGGTCGTGACGTACGGGCCGGCGCGGGCCGACGTGGGGCTGCGCGAGTGCCTCGCGCGCGGGGCCGACGAGGCCGTCCGCGTCGCCTCCGACGGTCTCGGCGAGGCCGACTCGCTCGGCGTGGCGATGGCGCTCGCCGGGGCGATCAAGGCGCTCCCGTGCGACGTCCTCTGGCTCGGCAACAAGGGCGTCGGGACCGACGCGCAGACGATGGTGCCGATGCTCGCCGAGCTCCTCGACCTGCCGCACGCGAACCTCGTGACGAAGCTCGAGTGGAAGGACGGCGGCGTCGTCGCCTGGCGCGAGATCGAGGGGGCGCGCGAGGTCGTCGAGATGCCGTTCCCGTGCGTCGTCGGCGCGCAGAAGGGGCTGAACGAGCCGCGCTACGCCTCGCTGAAGGGGATCATGGCGGCGAAGAAGAAGACGATCGCCGTGAAGCAGCCGGCCGAGGTCGGCGTCGACCCCGCGGCGACGACGGGCGAGAAGGCCGCCGTCCGCTGGACGAAGCTGGAGCTGCCGCCGGCCCGCCAGGCCGTGAAGCTGATCCCGGCGGACGATCCGGCGAAGGCCGCCGACGAGCTGGTCCGCCTCCTCCGCGACGAGGCGAAGGTCCTCTAGGCCGACGGCGAGACAAGGAAGAGACACGATGAGCAACGTCCTCGTATTCATCGAGCAGCGCGACGGCAAGATCCGCAAGGCCTCCTTCGAGGCCCTCACCCTCGGCCGCGAGGTCGCGGCGAAGACGGGCGGCGCCCTCGGCGCCGTCGTCGCCGGGTCCGGCATCGGGGGCCTCGCCCCCGAGCTGGCCGCCTACGGCGCGGCGAAGGTCTTCGTCGCCGACAAGCCCGAGCTCGCCCTCTACTCCTGCGAGGGGTACACGGCGGCCCTCGACGCGGCGGTCGCGGCGTTCGCGCCGGCCGTCGTCCTCGTCCCGGCCACGTCCATGGGCAAGGACGTCGCCCCGCGGCTCGCCGCGCGGCGGAAGGTCGGCCTCCTCTCCGACGTGATGTCCCTCGAGGTCGAGGGAGGCCGCCTCGTGGCGACCCGCTCGGTCTACTCGGGCAAGGCGCGCGCGACGGTCGCGGCCGATCCCGGGGCGGCGCTCCAGATCGCCACCCCCCGCCCGAACGTCTTCCCGGCGTCGAAGGGCGCGGCGGGCGCGGGCGAGGTCGTCGCGCTCGACTTCTCCGTGACGATCCGCGCGAAGGTCGTGAAGCTGGAGATGCCGGAGGCGGGCGAGCTCGACGTGGCCGAGGCCGACAAGATCGTCTCCGGCGGCCGCGGCATCAAGGGGCCGGAAGGCTGGCCGGTCCTCCGCGCGCTCTGCCACGAGCTGGGCGCCGCGCTCGGCGCCTCGCGCGCCGCGGTCGACGCGGGGTGGATCGGGCACGAGCACCAGGTCGGGCAGACGGGCAAGGTCGTCTCGCCGACGCTCTACGTCGCCTGCGGCATCTCGGGCGCCATCCAGCACATGGCGGGCATGGGCTCCTCGAAGGTGATCGTGGCGATCAACAAGGACGCCGACGCGCCGATCTTCAAGGCCGCGACGTACGGCATCGTGGGCGACCTGTTCCAGATCGTCCCGGCGCTGACCGAAGCTGTCCGGAAGGCGAAGGCGTAGGCAGCGTTGCCGTGGGTCCGGGGGCCGCGTGCGGCCCCCGGATTTCCCGACGAAACGAAAAGGGCGGCCGCGAGGCCGCCCTTCACGTTTCCGGATGGTTCCGGAGCGCTACGGCTCGGGAGTCTCTCCCGTCACGTTCGCGGTGAAGTCGGTGTAGCCGATGCCGCAGCCGTTCACCCAGAGGATCCGGATGATGTCGATCCCGGTGTACGGGCCGGCCCGGTAGATGAACCGCCCCGGGACGTTCGGGACTCGCGAGAACATCCCGCGGCTCTGGGACTGCACGACGGCGAAGCGGACGTCGTCGAGCAAGGGGACCGAGGCCGGGTTGACGTCGATGATGGTCTGCGTCCCTCCGGCGACGGCCACGGCGCCCGGCGTGATCGTCGGGACGTAGAGCTGCGGGTCGATCGGGACGGTGACGGTGGCCGTCGTCTCGGCGCCGTCGAGGCTGTAGGCCGTGAGGACGAACGAGGCCGTCGCGGTGAGCGTCACCTCGACGCCGCCGTTCGCGACGAAGTTCTCGTCCAGCCCGCTGATGTAGACGCCGATGGCGTTCTCGGTCCGCCAGGTGAGGAGGAAGTTCGTCGAGGGGGCGCAGCCGCGCTCCGGGATCGCCTCGAAGCTGAGGATCCGCGGCGCGCCGGGGAGGACGACGTGGGCCGTGAACTCCGCGCTCGCGCCGCCGCAGGAGCCGGTCGCCGTGATCTTCACGACGTCGGTGCCCGGGGTCGTTCCCGCGGTGTAGATGAAGGAGGTCCCCTGGACGGTGAAGGTGGAGCCCGTCGACTCGCGGGAGACGAACTCGACGGTGACCGGACCGGTCCCGACGGGGAGGATGCCGGTGACGACGCCGCTCGTCGGGAGGGTGGCCGAGGCGGGCGCCGGGGTCGGCGCCGGCGTCGACGGCGTGATCGTGATCCGGAGGGGCTGGATCGTCGACTGCCCGGTGGAGGAGGTGGCCGTCAGGATGAAGTCGCCGGTGGCGTGGACGGTGGTCTTCACGGAGCCGGTGGCCGGAAGGTCGTTGCCGACGCCGCTGATGCTGACGTTCGCGGCGCCCGACGTCTCCCACGAGAAGGTCGTCTCGAGAGGGGCGCAGCCGGTGGCCGGGCTCGCCGTGAAGGAGGCGATCGTCGGAGCGGTGGAGAAGGCGTTGCGCTTGACGGCGAGCGGGATCGCCGTCCCGTCGCTCGTCTGGTTGTCGTTCCGGATCGCGTACGGGTAGCCCTGGCCGGAGAGGAGGCGCAGGCGGAGCGCGAGACCCGCCTTGCCGGCGGCGGCGGGGATGAGCGTCGCGAGGGAAGCCTGCACCGCGCTGCCGGGCGCGGCCTCGATCGTGCCCGACCCGACGAGGGCGCTCGACGAGAAGAGGGCGACCTCGAGACGGCACGGCTGGGAGGCGGTGTCGACGCAGACGACGCCGGCGTTCGTCCGGGCGTGGCCGGCGCCGCTTTCGGAGGACGCCTCGGCGCCGCCGCCGGTCGCCTCGTCCCCCGGCCCGAGGAGCTCGGAGGGCGCGGCCGCCCCGAGGCTGACGCCGTAGCGCCCCGCGGAGGCGTCGTTGTACGTCTCCGACCAGGCGGAGACGGGGACGTCGGAACGGACGCGGTAGAGGAACGCGCCCTTCTCGGCGACCGCCTCGGGAGCCGTCACGAGCGCGACGCCGTTCGCCGCGAACGTGAAGGGCACCGTGGCGAGCAGCTTTCCGCCGGCCAGGAACTCGACCGCGCCCACCGCGGGGGACGGGCCGGTGACGTAGACGACCGTGTCGAACCGGGCGCCCTGGTTTCCCGTTCCCTTCGCGCCCGGCCCGCCCCAGAGGTCCGTGCCCTGCGGCGCCGCAAGCGCCGCGAGCGCCACGGCCGGTGTCGCGGCGGCGAGCCCGAGCAGTACGGTGAGAACGAGGAACGACGATGTCTTTCTCATCAGCCTGGCTCCGATCCCGTCGGATTCGTTGGGCCTTCGAAACTTAGCCGACATCATACACCTCGCGAAACCGTCGGCGGGGCTCGGGAACGGCAGGCCGGCGGTCCCGCTCCTGAGCTATCCTTTCCTTTGATGATGCCGACCGAAGCCTCCTGGCTCGGGGTCCCGGGGACCCTCGTCTTCGCCCTCGTCCTCATCGGCGCGATCGCGGCGTTCGCTTACACGGCTTCCCGGCGATGGCAGCTCCTGACGATCGGAGGCCCCGAAGACGTCCGGTGGGACCGGCCGGTCGAACGGCTGAAGGGGCTCTTCGAGCTCGGAATCTTCCAGAAGAAGATGTGGTGGGACGGCTACGCCGGGCTCTACCACATGCTCATCTTCAGCGGGTTCGTCGTCCTCTCGGTGAGGACCCTCTCGCTCGTCTTCGAGGGGCTCTTCCCGAAGGCCGGGATGCCGTTCCTGCCCGCGGGGGCGTGGCAGGCGTACCTGCTCCTGAAGGACGTGGTCCTCGTCACGACGCTCGTCGGCGTCGTCCTCGCGCTCGGACGGCGCTACGTCTTCCGCAAGGAGCGGCTCGACCCGTCGTTCGACGCGGGGCTGATCCTCGTCCTGATCGGTTTCCTGATGGCGACGGACCTTCTCGCGGGGGCGGCGAAGTTCGCCCTCGTCCCGGAGCACGCCTCCGCGTGGGAGCCTTTCACGGCGGGCCTTTCGGGGCTGCTCGCGGGCGCGGCGCCGGCGACGCTCCAGGCGGTCTTCTCGTGGTGCTGGTGGCTCCACCTCGTCGCGATCCTCGTCTTCCTGAACTACCTGCCGTTCGCGAAGCACTTCCACGTCATCACGGCGCTCCCGAACATCTTCCTCCGAAAGCTCGACGCCCCCGGAAGGCTCCCGACGGTCGACATCGAGAAGGCGGCCGAAGCGGAGAAGTTCGGCGTCGCAAAGGTCGAGGACCTCACCTGGAAGCAGCGCCTCGACCTCTTCACCTGCACGGAGTGCGGGCGTTGCCGCGAGGTCTGCCCGACGCACCTGACGGGAAAGCCGCTGACGCCGAAGGGCTTCCTGAAGGACGTCCGGTCGGCGCTCTACACCGTCGCGGGCGACCTCGTCGACACGGCGGAAGGGCGGGCGGACGTGGCCGCCCAGGCGAGGCTCGAGGAGAGGAAGCCCCTCATCGGCGGCTGGGTCGACGAGGAGACGATCTGGGCGTGCACGACCTGCCGCTATTGCGAGTCGGCCTGCCCGGTGACGATCACGTATACCGACAAGATCGTCGAGATGCGCCGCCACCTCGTCCTCGAGAAGAGCGAGTTCCCGAAGGAGGCGCAGACGGCGTTCAACGGCATGGAGCGCCAGGGGAACCCCTGGAACCTCCCCTCCGCCGACCGCGACGCCTGGACGGGCGAGCTCGACTTCGAGGTCCCGGTCCTCGGGGCGATGGACGAGAGCGAGAGGGCGCAGGTGGAGGTTCTCTTCTGGGTCGGCTGCGCCGGCTCGTACGAGGACCGGGGGAAGAAGGTCTCCCGTGCCCTCGCGCGGCTCCTCCACGAGGGGGGCGTGAAGTTCGCGATCCTCGGCGCGGAGGAGACCTGCAACGGCGACTCCGCCCGCCGGCTCGGCAACGAGTACCTCTTCCAGACGCTCGCTCAGCAGAACGTCGAGACGATGAACGGCTACGGCGTGAAGCGGATCGTCACGAACTGCCCGCACTGCTTCAACACGCTGAAGAACGAGTACCCCGACTTCGGCGGGACGTTCGAGGTGATCCACGGGACCGAGCTCGTGGCCCTTCTCCTGGCCGAAGGGCGCCTGCAGCTGACGGAGAGCGTCGCGAAGTCGATCTCCTTCCACGACGCGTGCTACCTCGGCCGGCACAACGACGTCTACGACGCGCCGCGGGAGGTCCTGGCCGCGATCCCCGGCCTGACGCTCACGGAGCTCCCGCGGACCGGGAAGAACGGCCTCTGCTGCGGCGCCGGCGGCGGGCGGATGTGGCTCGACGAGAAGATCGGGACCCGGATCAACCAGCTCCGCTACGAGGAGATCGAGTCGGCCGGGACGGACCTCGTCGGCGTCTCGTGCCCGTTCTGCATGGTGATGCTCGGGAACGCCCAGACGGAGATGTCGGGGAAGACCCAGCCGTTCGACGTCCTGGAGCTCGCCGCCCAGGCCCTTCCGGCCCACCCGGGCGCCGGGGCGAGCTGACGGGAAACCCGAGGAGGCGACGTGGCGGATCCGAAGAAGCCCGACCGCAAGGTGCCGTCGAACCCGTACGTCACGGGACCGACGAGAATCCTCGACGCCTCCTCGTCCGGCCCCTCCGCCCGGGGTGGCGGAGAGGCGCCGCGCCCGGGGGTGCGCCCCGAGCTCGTCACCGACGGGATGAAGGCCCATCGGCGCGAGATCGAGAAGCGCAAGCGCCAGGCATCGATCGAGAAGATGCACCTCGAGATGCAGACGGCCGACGAGCGGAAGGCGATCTGGAAGTGGACGTTCCGGGTCGTCCTCGTCCTCGTCATCCTCTTCGCTTACTGGAAGGTGCAGGACGCCTACGGGAACCAGTGGCCGATGTGGGAGACCTGGATCGTCCTCGCGATCGTCCTCTTCGCGGGGATCGGCTGGCTGCTATGGTACCTCAACAAGACCGAGCTGTGATGTTCGCGGGGGTTTCGCGATCCCCCCGCACCCCCCCCGGGGAGATGTTCGCGGGGGAACGCCGGTTCCCCCGGTCTCGCGCCTGAAGCGGTCGCGCGGCTGCGGTCAGTCGGCGTCGAAGGGGCTGCGGGGGCGGCCCGGCGGCTCCTTCTGGGCCTTCTGAAGCGCCTCGCGGAAGGTCTTCTCCAGGATCTCGCTCTTGTGCTTCTCCCGCTCCACGTTCGCGGCGAAGAGGTCCTCCGCGCGCTCCTTGCGGCGAGCGATCTCCGCGGCCGCCTCCTCGATCGAGCCGAGCTTCCGCTTCGCGGCCGCCGGCTCGTGAGAGAGGACCGCGCCGGTCTCGCGGTCGACCTTCAGCGTCGAGTCGCAGTCGGGGCACTGGATTACGAAGACGTCGCCCATGGGTCGATTATCCTCGACCGATGCCGTCCGGATGGAAGGAGCGCCTCTCGGAGCTCGGGATCTCGCGCCGGCGGCGTCCGGCCGCCGCGAGGCCGGGGCCCTCTCGGCCGGCGACGACGCCGAAGGGGCGTGCCGGCGAGGACGAAGCGGCCCGCTTCCTCGAGGCGCAGGGGCTCGAGCTCCTCGCGCGGAACGTCCGCGCGGGAGAGGGCGAGCTCGACCTCGTGGCGGCGGAGGGCCGCTGCGTCGTCTTCGTCGAGGTGAAATGGCGACGCGACGCCAGCCGTGGGGCTCCGGCCGAGGCGGTCACTCCCGTGAAGAGGCGGCGGCTCCTGTCGGCGGCCCGCGCCTTCCTCGCGGAGCATCCCTCCCGGGCGCGCCGCGACGTGAGGTTCGACGTCGTGGCGATCGAGGGCGAGGCCGGGAAGATCGACTGGATCCGAGGAGCGTTCGATGCGACGGACTGAACGGGGGCCCAGGATGCGGAGCTGGCGAGCGGCGGCGCTCGTCGCGGCGGCGACGGTCTTCGGACTCGCCCCTTCGGCGGCCGAGGCCGGCCTGCGGCTCGAATCGGACGGCGGGTCCGGGGCGGACGTCCGCGCGTTCGCCTCGGGCGGGGGCGCCTTCTGGGCCGGGACGCGGAGCGGAGTCCTCCGGGGGACCTCCCTCGACGCGGCGTGGCGCTTCGACGGTCTCTCCGGGAAGCCGGTCTCGTCGGTCGCGTCTCTCGGGGACGAGGTCTGGGCGGCGACGGGCGAGGAGCTCTGGCGGCGTTCCGCGAACGGGAGCTGGAGCCTCGAGGCGCTCCCGTCGAGCGTCGCCTTCCCGACGACGCTCGCCGTCGACGCTTCGGGGACGCTCTGGGTCGGCGGGCTCGGCGTCTGGCGCCGCTCCGGCGCTTCGTGGGTGGCCGCTCCGTCTCCCGGCGTCGGGATCGTCACGGCGATGCTCGCGGACCCCGCGGGCCTCGTCGTCGGCCTCTCGGCCGGGAGCGCGGCCCGATGGAACGGCTCGGGCTGGGCGCCCCTCAACGGCGGCGTCGGCCCGGGAGAGGCGATCCGGGCGCTCGCCTCGTTCGGCGGGACGCTCTGGGCCGGGACGAACGTAACCCTCTACTGGTGGGGCGTCGGCGCCTGGGTGGCGGACGGCCCGTTCGGCGGGCACGACGTCCGCGCCCTCACGACGTGGGGCGGCGCGCTGCGCGCCGCGACGGCCGACGCTGGGGTCTTCGTCCGGTCGGGCAGCGCCTGGACGCCGGCCTCGACCGGCATTCTGCCCCGCGGGGTTCAGGCGTTCCTCGTCGCCGGCTCCGAGCTCCTCGCCGGGACCGCGGGCGGCCCCGTCTACCGCTTCTGGAACGGGACCTGGCATCCGTCCGCGGTCACCCCGGTCGGGGCGGGCGTGGCGGCGGACGCCTTCGCGTATCCGGCAGAAGCGGCGGGTTCGCAGGCCGGTGCGGCGGTCGGCGTGACGCGCGGCGGAGGGGCGGACTACCTGCTTCGGCCCTGCTGCCTGCCGGGCCAGGTGGGGGACGGGCCGATGTTGCCCTCCCTTCCCGACGGCTGCGGCGACGCGACGGCAGTGGCGCCGACGGCGTCGGCGCAGCCCGACGTCGTCGTCGCCACGAGCTGCGGGCCGTACCTGCTGAGCTGGATGTCGGCGACTCCCGCCGGGTCGGGCCTGCCGGCCCGCGCCCTCCCGACGACGCTGGCCGCTCACGGCGGAGCCGTCTACGGAGGGACGGCCGGGAGCGGCCTCTGGCGGTTCGACGGCTCCTCGTGGAGGACCGATCCCGTCGGAGGGAACGTCGGCACCGACGGCGTCGGTACGGGGACCGTCCAGACGATCCGGTCGTTCGGCGGCGCGCTCTGGGTCGGCATGGCCGAAGGGCTCTACGCGCGCGGCAGCGGGCCGTGGGCGGAGGTCTCGGCCGGCCTGCCGTCCGCCGGCTTCGTCTCCGCGCTCGCCGGGGACGCGTCGACCGCGTACGCGGGCCTCGCGACCGGTGGCGTCTATCGGCGACCGGCGGGAGCGCCTTTCCGGAAGGACGCGGCGGGCCTCAACACGGCGCCGGTCTATTCGCTCGACCTCGCCGGCGGCCGTCTCTGGGCCGCGGCCGGCGGCCGCGGCCTCGCCGTGAAGCGCGACGGAGGCTGGGCTCCCGAGAACGGCGGGCTGCCGCCGAACGCCGCCGTCACCGTCGTTCGCGGCGGCGTGAATCCCGACTCGGGAGGCGCCGCGCTCGTCGTCGGCACGGACGGCCACGGCTTCTATCGCGCGGACCTCTTCGCGAAGGCGCGGACGCTCCCCGTCGTCCTGGACGTCGTCGGCCAGGGGGGCGCGCGCTTCCTCTCGGAGCTC
>ENA-UPTA01004463-UPTA01004463.1-activated-sludge-metagenome-genome-assembly--contig:-NODE-4463-length-13236-cov-13.142554_pt1 | contig 13236 bp, 11 predicted proteins | sample MGYA00238184_ERZ773361 | MGnify/ENA primary metagenome ERZ773361 (study PRJEB29100, sample SAMN05720205) | activated sludge metagenome | isolation source: anaerobic digester from wastewater...
GCATCAGGCTGGCAGTCTGAGGGTCATGGGTTCGAATCCCATATTCTCCACTAAAGTTTATAAATAACGAAGTCATTTTAATGGATTACGGTAAAGTTATTAAAGAGATATACGCTGAGATTTCAGATGTGAAAAAAGAAGGCAAAGTAGCTGATTACATCCCGGAATTATCAGTTGTCGATCCGGACAAATTCGGAATAACACTGATCACTTCGGAAGGCAGGATACATTCAGCCGGCGATTCTGATGAAAGATTTTCCATACAAAGCATATCAAAAGTATTCACGCTTTCGATGGCTTTCTCTCTTCTTGGCGATAAAATATGGGACAGGACCGGTGTTGAACCTTCAGGCAGTCCGTTCAATTCGATAGTTCAGCTTGAATATGAAAAAGGTAAGCCGAGGAATCCGTTCATAAACGCGGGAGCGCTCGTAGTATGCGATATCCTTTTTTCAAAAAGGGCAGATCCGAAAAATGAGATACTCGGATTCGTCAGAAAACTAGCGGGATGCGGGTCGATCAATTACAATATGAAAGTCGCTGAATCCGAAAGATCCGCGGGTTACAGGAATGCTGCCCTGATAAACATGATGAGATCATACGGGAATATAAAAAATCCCGTAGAAAAGGTGCTTGACCTTTATTATACGGTCTGTTCAATAGAGCTAACCTGCACTGAACTTGCAAAAGCATTTCTGCATTATACAAATATAAGAAAAGATTTCGATATATGCGGATATACTCTCACCAGAAGCCAGATAAGGAGGATAAACGCGCTGATGCTGTGCTGCGGTCTTTATGATGAATCCGGGGAATTCGCTTTTGAGGTCGGTCTTCCCGGTAAAAGCGGCGTTGGGGGAGGAATAGCAGCTGTGAATCCTGATCATTATTCGGTAGCTGTATGGAGCCCTTTAATAAATGAAAAAGGCAATTCAGTCGCGGGTATGAAATTCTTAGAAAGGCTCACAACCATTACTGACGATTCGATCTTTTAGATCACTCGAAACTGATATAACTCTCGATCCTGAATCTTAAGCTGCTTTCTTCATTCCTGAAATTATCTATCTCAAGCCCTGTAAAAAGACTGAATTTATTATACAGAAAATTGAATCCTACCTTGGGACCGTGAGATATATATACGTTCACAAGATCCGATCTGTCAAAATCGTCCTGATCGAATTTATAGCTGTCGATCTCATAAAAATAATACTCGGATGTAATGCGTATGTATCTTACTGTTCCCAGGGTCATTGAGAATGAAGTATAGTAATGATTTTTATACGTCTGCGGATTTTCTGTAAAATCATCGTAGTTAAAATTTCCTGTTTCTTCATATATGTAGCGGGTCGAGAGTTTTGCTGAAAGAATTCTGTTCAGTTTGTAGGAAACTGTATCACTAAAAGAATAGTTCTTGATCACGAAACTGTTTTTAAAAGTATCATCATATTCATATGACCGGAAATACGATCTTAGATGTATCTTTCCTGTAATGTACAGATTCGAACTGAACACATTCTTTATGTCGGTGACGGAATTAACAACTCTGTCGGTATAATTATTGCCGCTTCTTAAAGATGAAATGTTGATCAGCTTGTAGTAATCAAGCGGGAAGGACTGAGTAACGTTGAGAGAACGGCGTCTATTGTAAGTAACGTCCGGTTTTAAGCTGATCTTTACTATATCCCTGTCTTCAAGATTGGAATTCGACAGCGATTTGTATTCGTGCTTAAAATATCTTCCGTAGAGTCCGAAGATATAATCGGAGTAGCTGTAATTCGCCTGTGAGCTGAGCGAAAAATTATAAAAAGACAGCGATTTGTCATTTTCTTCAAAATCCATCGAATACTTATCGCTTCCTGTATCGAACTCACCTTTCAATGAAGTGAACAGTCGCCCCGTACTGAACATTATCTCGTCTGACAGACTTATGTCCGAATTTGAATTGAAACTCAAAAGCGAACCGTTGCGGTAAGAATCCTTATTTCTTGCGTAAAACCGCACAATAGAATTGTTCCGAAGCTTTTCTGAAGCATTATAAAGAAAACCTGCATTTATGTCGTACTCATATCTCTTGATCCTGAAATCATTATTCGTGAAATCCGAGAAATGATATTGCAGGAAATTTCCGCTCCCGCCTGCGGATATGGTTCCGGACTGCTGATCAAGGTCTTTTGTAAAAATAACGCCAGATGAGCTGTTGTAATTTATATCTTTATCAAGTCCGTCAGCCTCAAGATCGGAATTTAGCGAAATGATCCCTGAATCGTGTTTCCCATCGTACCGTCCGTTTATATCTATCCCGAATCCTGTTTTATCCGAGACCTCGTCAACTTTGCTCAGATATCCTGCCGCGGCGTTTAATTTGACGCTTTCTTTTGTATAGCATATCAGAGGCATAAGCGAAATGCTGTTGTTCGTCGGTCTCGTTACCGAACTGTTGGATACGTAATTCGTTGAAATAAGCCCGCCGAAGCTGAAATCAGCTTTCTTCGCCGCGAAGCTGCTGGTGATTTCCAGATCGTTCTTTGAGAATTTATCATAGATCGTTCTCGTATTATGCCCTGCTAGATAAAAATCGCTTAGGGAATCAGAATTGTTCAGATTTATGCCAGTATTAATGATCTGATAAGTCGGGAAGTACGAATAAGACAGGTTTATGCTGTCCTTTTCAGATACATCAGGCAGGAGCATAAGCTGAAATGAGAGGAAAATTAAAAGTAATTTTCTCAATCTATTCTCCCGCTTTCCTTTTTGCCGTAAGCTGACCGCAGGCTGCGGAAATATCCTCTCCCCGGCTGGATCTGAATACTACGGGAAAATTCTGATTTCTGAAGAAGTTATAGAATTTTAAAGCAAATTCGTCTTTTAGAGGGCCGAATTCATCTGCTGCCCCCTGAGAATGGTATTTTATAAGATTCAGTTTACTCGGAAGCGCGCTTAAAAGTCTTATAAGCTCTTTTGCGTGTCTTTCGGTATCGTTCACATTTTTTAAAAGAACATATTCAAAAACTACTTTGCGGTTTGATTTTTTTGTATAGGCTGTAAGGGCATCGAACAGCTTTTTGAGACCGTATTTTCTGTTCGCAGGCATGATAAGATTTCTTTCATCATCAAAAGGATTATGGAGTGATACTGCAAGTTTATATCTGATATCTTCGTTCGTGAACCTGATTATACTGTCAACATGACCGAAAGTCGATATAGTGATCTTCCGCTTTCCCACCGCAAGTCCGGAATCGTCTGATATGATATCCGCGCTTTTTATTACCTCGTCATAATTGTCGAAAGGTTCGCCCATTCCCATATATACCACGTTGGTGATCCTTGTACCGGCAAAAACTGAGGCTGTCAGAACCTGGCCTACGATCTCATGAGCATAAAGGTTTCTTTTGAAGCCGAGTTTTCCAGTTGAACAGAATGAACATTTGAATCTGCAGCCTGCCTGTGATGAGACGCAGAGGGTCATCCTGTCTTTCTCGGGAATTATCACGCACTCTATATAATTTGAGTCATAAAGTTTTAAAAGAAGTTTGACCGTTCCGTCAGCGCTTTTTTCACTTCTTTCTATTTCCGGCAATGGAACTGAAAAATTCTGTTTCAATGAAGTTCTCAAGACTGACGGAATGTCCGTCATTTTATCTATATCGAAAACACTTTTCTTGTAAAGCCACGACCAGATCTGTCCGGCATTATATTTCTTTCCGCCGAGACCGCACACTGCTTTTTCAAGGTCACCGGATCTTAGTTCGGTCAGCGAATTATCGTCCCGGCTCTGATCCATTTACTTCTTGTTCAGAAGTTTAATATCAACAAGTATTCTTCCGCAGCCTTCACAGATATTGTAGTCATCCTGAAGTTTGACTTTCTGCTGAAGCTGGTACGGGATGTGTATCTTGCATCCTTCGCATAGCCCGTCTTCGGTAACGTATGTTATAGCGATCCCGTTCCTGATCCTCATTATTCTGTTATAATGATTTAAAAAAGGAGTTCTGATCTGCTTTTCGATCTTCTGTTTTTTCTTTTCGAGCTTTTCAAGTTCTTTCAGGCTGGATTTACCCATTTCAGTCTTTTTTCTCGATTCCGTTTTGATCTTTTTCTCGGTCTTTACTATGTTCTTATCAATTTCACTTATTTCGCTTTTAATCCTGTCGACTTCCTGAGTAAGTTCGTCTACTCTTTCATCGAATACTTCAACCGCTTTTTCCAGTTTCTTAACTTCTCTCTTAATATGCTCTTTCTTGGTTTTTTTGTCATTATCAAGGTCGATCTGTTTCTGATCGAGTATCCTTTTATGGTCGAGTATATCCGAAGAATATGTTTCTCTGTCCTCAGACAATTCTCTCTGTTTTCTGATAAGTTTTACTCTGTTCAGCGTAAGTTCTTCAATTTCGTGCTTCATTCTTTCGATCATGTTTTCAGTATTTCTTTCTTCGCTTGTAAGCTGGTAGATCTGATTATCGATCTTCTGAAGTTCGATCAGCCATTTTAGATCTTCAAACATATTAATCTCCTTTTTTTTACTTAAACTTACCGAACGGATATTTTAACATTTCCTCAATTTTAAATTCCAGAACCTGCCTTTTCAGATTTGTAAGTATAATTCTTGCATCCGGAGCATAATCGTAAATAAGCTGTCTGCATGCTCCGCAGGGGCTTACCGGATCGGGAGTATCCGCGGTAACAAGAACGGCCGAAATATCTTTTTCTCCCGCGCACAAGGCTGCGGACAGTGCGTTCCTTTCTGCGCACATAGTAAGTCCGAATGATGAAGATTCGATGTTGCAGCCTGAATAAATTCTTCCGCTTTCTGTAAGAACGGCTGCGCCCACTTTAAATCCGGAATACGGTGAGCAGGAATTTTCTCTCGCCTTTAAGGCAGCCTCGAAAAGCTTTTCATATTTTTTCTGCAGCACGACCATTAGTGGATAATCCTCAATTTCTGTCCCCTGTTAAGTTCCGCCGTTTCAATACCTGACGAAAGCGTAATTATTTTAAGATCGTTCAGTTCCGCGATCTTTTTCCAGTCAATTCCGTATTTAAAAGCTATGCTTTCTATGTTGTCGTTATATCTGATCTCGTAAATATCTTCCTTTAGGCCTTTAGTCTTAACTTCCGAACTTATAACCGGGCTGTCCGGCGATCCTGCGAGATAATTACGTTTTTTCAGTTCCAAAAGCAGCCTGTCGGAAGAACCTTTAGGTACCAATATCTCCTGAGCTGTATATTTGCTGATGTACGAAGCAGACTTGTATGTGCCGAATTTAAGGTGAGGATTGGCTTTGTATAATTCCCTATATGTTATTCCGAGAACTTCGCAAATTTCGGTAAAATACAGATTGTTGGAACCCATGCTGACCATGCAGAGTTCATATTCCGGCTTGTCGGGATCTTCCGGGATCGTGAAGCCGTACTTCTCAGGATCAGACATCAGTATTTTATAGATTATAACCTTTTCAACGTAAAATTCAGTCTCATGATTGGATCTGGCCTCCCAGAAATCGCCTGCCTTCTGAGCTTTGATCGTGTTTCTTACGTTCGAGTCTCCGTTATTGTATGAAGCGACCATAAGGAACGGGTCGCTGTTAGTGACTTTCGCCAGCATTCTTAGATGTTCAGCCGCGGCTTTTGCAGCTCTTTCGGGCATATTTCTGTCATCGGCGTAATCGTCGACCCTAAGCCCGTACATTTTTGCGGTAGCGGGCATCATCTGCCATAAACCCGATGCTTTTGCAGATGAATATGCTCTCGGATCGAATTCAGATTCTACAGGCATAATGTAAGCGAGATCTTCATGAACCCCGTACTGCGTGAGCACCTCTTTCGCATAAGGCAGATAATAATGCTGTTTGTTTATTATGTTCTGAATGTAGCCCCGTCTGTCGAGCGTAAATGTATTGAACGTCCTGGTAAGTCTCTCCCTTACATCGAATTTTTCAAGAGGAACTTTTACTCCGGCGAATTTTATTTCGTCAGGGAGTACATAGTCGGATGCAAAGGCGTTAAAAATCAGAAATATAATTATCAAAGTGCTGCATATAGATCTCATAAAACGGTAACCCGTGCCTCCGGCTGAATTTATTCAACCTTATAATATAACACAATTACGCTTCAAATCCAAGAAATATATACACTTTCTTTTTTTCTAATTTTGATTTAAATTATATAGTTATTCAAAAAACGGAGCTTGAATGAGATACGGGATAATCGACAATCTGAAGGCGGATCACAATAAAGAGAACCTTTCAAAGCTATTCCTTGAGCTTAGGGACACAGGACTGCATTTTTCGATCAATAAATTCACAGATTATTCCGAAAAAGCAGGTTTTCCTGTTAAAGCTAAAACGGACTTAATAAAAGAGTCTGATGTTATCATAGTTCTGGGTGGGGACGGTTCGCTTCTGGAAACAGCCCGAAGCTCTGCTGAATTTTCAAAACCGTTCCTTGGTATCAATTACGGTAAACTGGGTTTTCTCGCGGATGTTAAGGAAGATGAAATGATCTACAGGATAGAACAGATAGAGAGAGGCCGGTACTACATAGAAGAAAGAATAATGCTGAATGCTTTTTACGAAGATAAGAAATTATTCGCCTTGAACGATATTGTTCTCGACAGAGGATATTCTCAGAGAATGATGAAAGTATCGGTGGATGTGAATGGCAGATTCTTTACGACTTATACTTCAGATGGTGTGATCATAGCCACTCCTACAGGCTCAACAGCATACAATATGTCGGCTCACGGGCCGATCGTTCAACCGGGTGTTGCCGCGTTCGTTATAACAGCGATGTCGCCTCATGCTCTTGCAATGAGACCGATAGTCATTCCGGATGATTCCGAGATAACAATAACTGCCGAAAGCGCATACAATGAGATCATTCTGTCCAGCGACGGACAGGAAAGCATAAATATACCGTCATTCGGTAAGATCACTGTTAAAAAAGCTGATCATAAGGCTAAATTCATCAAATTCGAAGATAACGATTATTACAGTCTTCTGAGGGAAAAACTCGGCTGGGGAGGATTCAAAGAAAGAGTTTCGAAGGAAGATATTTAGGCAAAAAAGCAGTTGACAATAAAAAACGGAATTTGTATATTTACGGCTCTTTAAGGACGGGAGCTTAGCTCAGTCGGTAGAGCAACTGGCTGTTAACCAGTTTGTCGGGGGTTCGAGTCCCTCATCTCCCGCATAGCCGCAGATAAAATCTGCGGCTTTTTTATTTTAACAACATCAGTTTTCTGCTTTGAATTATCTTGCCATCCACTTTCAGGCTGTAAATATATAAACCAGAAGTCAAGTCACCAGCATCGAAATCAGCTTTATGAATACCTTTATCCTGTTTGCAGTTAACAAGCGTATTTACAAGCTGGCCGTTCAGATTATATACGCTCAACTCAACTTGCCCTGCCTGACTTAAAGCGTAGCTTATAGTAGTTGTTGGATTGAACGGGTTCGGGTAGTTCTGATATAGTTCGGTATTCTGCGGCAGGAATGGACTTTCTATCTCTGTACCATTCTCGTCGGTCTTGATAATCCACATATCTTTTCCGCCGGCTCCTTGAGCATCCGTATATCCTGCAATAATGTAGCCTCCGTCAGTCGTCTGCTGAACTGAATGAAGTCTTTCATTATTTTCATATTCCGGACCGAAAGTCTTTTCCCATATCACATTGCCTTCGGAATCTGTCTTAATCAGCCACGAGTATGAATCAGGTCCGCCCAACGGATGATCCATATATCCCGTTAAAATATACCCACCATTACTAGTAATATCCACACATTTACCATTGTTGTAGTCTCCCTGACTGTCCGGTACTCCGAAACTTTTATCCCATTCTTTTTCTCCGTTCGAGTCAGTTTTAATGAGTATAGCCAGATCCCCATATTTCCAATTACCCGTTGTACCGAATAAAATATAGCCGTTATCAGGAGTCCTTTTAACAGAATGACCGGATATACCAGTGCTTAAAATTCCGCCGCCGAAATATTTTATCCATTCTCTATTACCAAGAGAGTCTGTTTTAATAAGCGATATTACTCTTGAATCGGTTGACTCATATGGACTATAGCCAGTAATGACAAATCCTTTATCTTCAGTTTGAATTATTGAGCGACCGCAGCTTTCAGTAAATTCGGTCGAATCAGTTTGAAGCCATTCTTCATTGCCAAGTGAATCGAGTTTAATTATAAAATAACCGAAGAAAGAAGAGCCTGTGGCCGCATAACCACCATCACATGTCTGAATTATCTCGTAAGCTTCGTAATTGTTCTCATACCACTCATCATCCACCTGATAAGGCTGTTCGTAAGTCCATAAAGTATTGCCGTTTTTATCGGTTTTTTCAATATAAATAAGATTAACCATGTTGATTTTTTTTACAGAATAAACATAGTATCCAGCGATAACAAAACAGCTGTCTTTTGTTTCAATAACAGAATATCCTTCGTTCATTCCGTAGCCAGTTGTTTTTCTCCATTCTTGATTACCTGAATGATCAGTTTTAAATAATGTCATACCCGAGAACAGTGAATCGCTTGAATAACCCGCGATAATATATCCTCCATCGAAAGTCTGTCTTATCGAATTGGCTTCGTCATCGCTTGTCCCGCCGATAGTTTTCTCGAAGGTTATCACCGAATATGCGGATACTGTTAATAATAAAACTGCATAAATGAATATTTTCATAAATTCTCCGGGAAAAAACTAATGTACAGACAAAATACTATATTGTAAAGCCTGAATCAAGCAAATAGTTTTTTATTTCAGTGAATTGCTCCGGTTCGAACCAGTTCATCCCTTCTATGCGCTTGAACCAGGTGATCTGGCGTTTGGCGAAGTGGCGGGTGTTTTTCTGGATCTCATCGATCATTGTGTCTTTCTCAATGTCGCCTTTAATATATTCAATGACTTCTTTGTAGCCGATGGTTTTCTTGAAACGTTTGAGATCGTATCCGTACTTTTCAGCCAGCCTTTTTACTTCTTCTATCAGGCCTGCCTCTATCATTTTTAGCACGCGGTCATTGATCTTTTCATAAAGCTTTTCTCTTTCGGAATTTATGCCTATATAAACAGGCTGAAAATACTGATCCGGTGTATGCGCGGTATGAAGTTCTGATATCTTTCTTCCTGTAAAGTGATGAACTTCAAGCGCACGGTAAATTCGCTGTTTATTGGCCGGCGGGATGCTCTGAGCGTATTCGGGGTCTATCAGTTTTAATCTTTCATAAAGGTCTGCGATATTCTCCGCTTCAAACTCTTTGCGGTATTTAAGTTTTTCCGTATCGTCAATTCCCATATCCTCGAAAAATCCGTGAACTGCCGACTCGATATAAAGTCCGCTCCCGCCGCATATCAGGGCTTTCTTTCCTTCGGAATAAAGTTTTGAAAGGAGTTCACGGACTTTATTTCCATACATATAGGAGTTGTAGATCTCATTATCAGGATAGATTATATCAATGAAATGATGAACGGCGCGCTGTAATTCATCTGCTGTTGGCTTGGCCGTGCCTATATTCATCTCTTTTACAATCTGTCGTGAATCTGCGGAAATGATCTCATATCCGGATTCTTCAGCCAGACGGAGCGCAACAGAGGTTTTACCCGCGGCCGTAGGCCCGCAGATGATCGGGATCTTTAATTTTGATATATCGTATGAGGGCATTTATTCCCTCTTGAACCGCTTGTTCAGTTCTTTGAGCGACAGGTCTATTATGACCGGCCTGCCGTGAGGGCAGACGTGAGGGAATTCGCACTGGAAAAGGTCGTTGATAAGATCGAGCATCTCGTCCTTTGATAGCTTCTTGCCTGCCTTGATCGCTCTCTTGCAGGCATAAGACGCGGCGACGGATTCCATGGTGTCCATTTTATTTTTTCTGTAAAGCTTATAATTATCAATAAGATCCAAAAGTTCTTTTTTCTCATCGCCCGAAGAAAGTCCCATCGGGGTTTCTTCAATGATGAATGTATTCTGCCCGAATTCGTTCAGGATAAAGCCGATCTTATTCAAGTATTCCTTCATTTCAGTTAGGACAATTCTGTCCTCGAACGAAAGATCGACCCTGACGGGGAAGAGGAGCGCCTGTGAAGGCATCGGACTGTCCGCGAAGGCTTTTATGGATTTTTCATAAAGGATCCTTTCATGCGCGACATGTTGATCTATGATGAGCGAACCAGATTCCACCTGAATGAATATGTACTGGTCGTGCATCTGCCAGATGTTCTCCGAGACTATCAGTTCGTTGTTGATCTTGAGCACCCTTGTTCCGATGTTTTTTTCATCGGGCCTGAAGAATTTTTCTTCCGGCTTTGATGCGTATGGGGCTGTTTGTTCTTTTACCTGCATCTGCGGTATTTGGGCGGGCTCGTAAAGATGCTCTTTTGTTTCGGTCTGAGAAGAAAGCGCGGTGATCGAAGAGGCATCTTTTAAAGAATGCCCGACAGCTTCTGTGATAAGCCGTTTGACTTTCTGTTCATCTGAGAATTTAACCGTCAGCTTGGAAGGATGCACGTTCACATCAAGTTCGTGAGGCGGCATATCTATAAAGAGAATGTAGAACGGATAATATCCAGGCTCTATAAGGTTCTGATACATATTTACGATGTTGAAGCTGGCCATCTTGCTTTCGACTATTCTGCCGTTGATGAACAGGAACTGGTTGTCCTTGAACTTTCTCGCGAGACCGGCTTTTCCGATAAAACCTTTTATTGCATAACTGCCAAGGGAGTTTTCCGTTTTCAGCAGTTCGTCTTCATCTATTTCGGGGAATAGTGATCTTATTCTATCTTCAAGCGTCTGCGGCTTGAGGTCGAAAACGGTCTTGTCGTTATTTACGAGTTTGAAGCCTATATCCGGCCTCGAAACCGATACTTTTTTGAAATAGGTATAAATTGATTTGTATTCCCTGTCGTCGAAGCTGAGGAATTTTTTACGGGCAGGAACGTTGAAAAATAAAGATTTTACTTTGATCTGAGTCGAATATTTAGAAGGAGAAGGTTTTACTTCAGATATCGTTCCGGCTTTTATGACTGCAAGGGTTCCGTCTTGTGCGCCTTTCGGCTTTGAAACAGCCTCGACCATGGAAACTGAAGCAATACTCGGCAGAGCTTCACCGCGAAATCCCATGGTGAGTATCTTCTGCAGATCATCGAATTCCGATATTTTCGATGTAGCGTGTCTTTCGAAAGCCAGAAGGAGGTTGCTTTCATCCATACCTCTGCCGTCATCAGAGACTTCAATATATGATTTGCCGCCGTCCTTGATTTCTATGTAAATATTCTCCGCTCCGGCATCCAGTGAGTTTTCCACCAGCTCTTTGACTACTGAAACCGGCCGTTCAACAACTTCGCCCGCAGCGATCTTGTTTATCAGATTATCGGGCAGTATTTTGATCTTATCCGTATTCATAATTAAGCACCGTAAAATTAACATCATAAATTAAACAATTATGAGCATTAATACAAGCTCAAATATTCATTGGTCTTGATTAAACAGTCGATTTCAATTAAATTATGTTTCGTATAAAGCGGAAAATTAAATTATAAGGATATATCATGTCGGAAGATAAATTCAAAGAGAGCATAAAGCAGGCTTTCGATTATAAAGGAAAAAGCGTTCTTCTGGGCGGTGCGGTCTATGATAAAAAGGCAGTTCCGGGCATCGAAGTAAGGCTTCCTCTCGCGACGATCAACAGGCACGGTCTTATAGCAGGAGCGACCGGTACCGGAAAGACGAAATCGGTTCAGCTTTTCGCCGAAGCTCTTTCCGATAACGGAGTTAATGTTCTTGTAATGGACATAAAGGGCGACGTGAGCGGTATCGCTAAGGCCGGCCAGGATAATCCGAAGATCAGAGAAAGAATGGATCTGATAGGCGCGCCGTGGGCTCCGACAGAATATCCGGTCGAGCTGATGACTATCTCGAACGAAAAAGGGTTGAGGCTGAGAGCTACTGTATCGGAATTCGGACCCGTGCTTTTCTCAAAGATACTCGAACTTAACGAAAATCAGGAAGGGGCTGTCGCGATAATATTCAAATACTGCGACGATAAAAAAATGCCTCTTTTAGACATAAAGGATTTCAGGGCGGTCCTTCAGTATCTTTCTGACGGCGAAGGAAAGAATGAGATAGATAAAAATTACGGTTCGATATCTCCGGCGTCATCAGGCGTGATCATGCGGAAGCTGCTCGAACTTGAACAGCAGGGCGGAGACATGTTTTTCGGCGAAAGATCATTTGAAGTCGAGGATCTTCTGCAGCGTGATATAAAAGGCAGGGCATTTATAAACATCTTGAGGCTGACCGACATTCAGGACAAGCCCAAACTGTTTTCGACTTTTATGCTGTGCCTGCTTGCTGAGATCTATAATAAATTCCCCGAGATCGGCGATAAAGGCGATCCTAAGTTGGTTATCGTTATCGATGAAGCCCATCTGATCTTCAAGGAAGCTTCAAAAACGCTCATGCAGCAGCTCGAAACAATAATTAAGTTAATAAGAAGTAAAGGCGTCGGGATTTATTTCTGCACCCAGGCACCGACCGATATCCCCGAAATAATTCTGAGCCAGCTCGGAACGAAGATACAGCACGCGCTGAGAGCGTTCACCGCCAAAGACAGAAAGGATATCAAGCTTGTAGCTGAAAATTTCCCGGTCACTGAGTTTTATACCACCGATCAGCTTATAACCGAGCTCGGAACAGGAGAAGCGCTCGTTACCGTTTTAAACGAAAAAGGCATTCCTACACCGCTTGTACATACACTAATGTGCGCGCCTCAGTCGAGGATGGATGTTCTCTCGCCTGAGGAACAGGATGAAAAAGTATCTTCTTCTAGAGTGGCGAGGTTCTACAACGAAGTGATAGACAGGGAAAGCGCGTACGAGATCCTGTCGAAAAAAATGGCTGAAGCGGAGGAAGAGGAAGCAGATACTCCTGTCAAAAGTACCAGACAGGCTGAAAAGGAAGATACGGGCAAAGCGGTCGGAAAGACAATAAAAGATATAGCTAACAGCAGCCTGACCAAAACCATATTCAGGGAAGTAACAAGAGGTCTTTTCGGCGTGCTGATGGGAAAGAAAACCACAACCCGAAGCAAGTCGAGAGGATTATTTTAGGAAAATCAGTTTTCCAAAAAAATAATTAAAAAAAATATAAGAAAAAAAGAAGAGTGTCATTAGATGACACTCTTCAGACTGTCGAAAAAGTTCTTGAGAAATCAGGGACTTTTTTTTTACATTTGA
>ENA-UPTA01004465-UPTA01004465.1-activated-sludge-metagenome-genome-assembly--contig:-NODE-4465-length-13235-cov-8.618816_pt1 | contig 13235 bp, 6 predicted proteins | sample MGYA00238184_ERZ773361 | MGnify/ENA primary metagenome ERZ773361 (study PRJEB29100, sample SAMN05720205) | activated sludge metagenome | isolation source: anaerobic digester from wastewater...
AACACTTGGGCGAGACTTGCCGCATCCAGCCTGTTCAGAGGAGACAAACCCGAAGCATCGTACAATTGCCAGGCACTGATATCCACGCCTTTTTCCGCCCAAAATCGCTGCAAGGCTTCCAGTCCCTCCCGGGCAGAGACCGGAGCCTTTGCTCCGGCGGCCAGCGCCAAATGTCGCAGCAGGTATTCCGCGTATACATTATGGCTGCGGTAATTGATTATTTTCACCAGTTCACCCAGGGGTTTGGAATAGCCGGTATAAAAAACGACGGCCTCATGGTCAGCCTGTGGATTATTTACGGAATTAACGTATTCCTTCGGGAAAAAGCCGGGTTCCTTGCAGACAGAGCCGGGTTCTTGCTTGCTAAGGGCTCTACCTTGCACGTCGATTCCCGCCTTAACCAATTCTTGTTGCAACCGAAAGGCCAGGTAAGCGGGAGGATCGGGAATATCGCCCTTGATGACGAATTCTTCTCTTCCGGCCGGCAGGCTGCCGTACAATACCCGCTCCCAACGATAGGGAACCCCGTAAAAATAAGCACTGTCTTTGGCATTGTCCTTGGCAATTAGATTATTGATTATCCGCATCTCGGGCAATGCCGGTTTAAGATAGAGAATCTCGGGTTTAGTACCGGGCAAGCCCGATTTCAGTCCGAGACGGAACATATTATCAAAGACCGCCAGGCCGTACACTCCGGCCGCGTAATAATTGCCCATATCTTCCCACAGCCAGTAAGGCGAGACGGCTTCTTCGTCAAAAAGGGAGGGGTCGGCAACGATATCGCCCTCGATACGGCTTATTCCCAACTGTTTCACCGCCTGAACCCAGTCTTGGAGAAAAAGTCCGGCTTGTTCTTCGGTGTATTCCGATCCCAGCGACGGATCGCCTCCACCCAGTATATAAAGGTTCCCTTTGAGACTGCCATTCTCCAATAATCCTCTGTAGGCCAGCTCCGTTTTGAAACGCTTTTCGGGCCCCAATATTTCCAGTGCAGCGCCCGTAGTCAACAGTTTGCTCAGCGAAGCGGGAACCAAAGCCTGTGCGGAATTCATTTCGGCCAACAGCTTGCCCGACTGAACTTCCTGAACCACGTAAGCCAGGCTTGTTCCCGGATATTCATCCGCTCTAAGCTGTATTGATTTCTCTGCGCCGAGTCTGAAGCTACAGATACAAAGCAAACAAAATACGCAGAAGAACCTCATCTAAGTTTTAAAACCTGTAAAACATAACAAAGCCTGTTTTGCCGGTCTGATCGAACAACCACAGGACTTGTTTGGTTTCGTCTATTTTTATAACCTCCACCGAATAAGTGGTTTCTATTCCACTCAGACCTTTAGCATCAATAGTCATTAGGCATTTTTTTCCTAAATCCGGCTCTTGATCAAGAGTCATTTGCAGTATCGTATTTTGACTGTCGTTTTGGATTCGGAAATAAAGAGCTTCCGCATTGTCGGCCAATTGATGTTTATCGGCATCGTAAATAAAAACGGCTTGCCGGTCTTTGTACATACCATAGATTTCCTGGCTTACAAGATGTTCCTTGGCAGCCTTCAACAAAGGGTCTTCCCTTACGCAAGCCAGGTAAAGCAAGCCGGTCAACAGGATAAGTGCCAGTATACTAAAATACCTTCTCATATTATTCAACTTTTAATTGCCGGCGTATTATTTCTATGCCTTTAGAGGTAGTTATTTCTACCCTTAGTTCATGTATGCCTTCGGACAACTCGAGAATAGAGCCCGAAACGACTTCGTCGTTGAGTTTCCACACATTTACAGAGGCGTCTTCCGGCAAGTTCAACACATCGAGCAATAGTTTTTGTCCGGGAGAGAAAGTTTCCGTTGTATAGATGGCCATGAAATTCGATTTTTTGTTGGCCGTAGTAACGCTAAAGGCGTGTTCATCCACCAATTGCTGTTCGGAATAAGCCTGCACCAAAACCTCCGTTGTGCTTTTGGGGTCGAGGCCTTCCAATAGAAAAGAACTTTGAGTAAGTGTGGTATCTTGATATACGGAATCGCCGAGATTCCTCCAGGAAAAAGTCCAGGCATCTCCGGTCGCCTCGTCCCAATCCGCAAAAAATACATGCTGAGCTACGTTGACATTTAGACTGGAGGCAATGGTGGGAACAACTTTTACCTGGCAAGTGGCGGAACGATTTCCTCCGTCTGTTGTTGCCGTTACAACCGTTTGACCGGCCGCAAGAGCAAAGACTTTACCCGTTTGATCCACCCAAACCACGGAAGAATCCGAACTCGACCAGCTTATTTTCCCGTTGGTGGCATTCGCGGGTTTTATTTGACCGTATAAATACCGGGTTTCTCCGATTTTCATGGTCAAGTCTGTGGGATCCAGATTGAAAGATTCCATTGCAACAAAATCCGAACCACGATATATATCGAAAGATATCAACCAATTGCCTTCAATTTCTGCTTCCTGATATAGTGTTGTCCACGTAGCTCCCTGATCCAGCGAGATTAAATTTCCTTTACCCTCTACTCTGCTTCCACCGCAAATTCCGGCCGGATAAGCGTTTTTGGGGTAATTACTAACCTGGTAAGCAAGAATTAATTCTGTTTCGGGGTTTATGACCAAACTGTCGGCCATTAAATTCAGGCTGTAAAAACTATTGGCAGTCAAGTCTTCTGCAGCAATGTTTTTCTTAAATATCGGATTCCTGTCGGCATAGATGCTAACCTCAACATCGGGATTACCACCGGCAATGAAAAAGGTCATTCTCCCTATATACATTCCCCGGTACTGACTCAGCTCTTCAGCCGTCCAGGAGGCACCCGCCACGAAAGATTCCCCTTCGTTTCCGATAGCTCCTCCGTAACTGAAATCCCGGCACCAACTTAAAGTTCCTTCTATCAATTGTTCGGCCTCGGTAAGCAAAGTAATCAAGACGCTGTTACTGCCTGGTTTTAATTCAACAATCTGAGAATTACTGATATATGCCTCCGACTGACATAAAAGTTCATACACGCCCGGATCTAAGTCTTCGTCAAAAATAAAACGCCCGTCGATGCCGCTTGTGGTGGTATAATAAACACCTGAAGTATGCATGGCGGAACGTAAACCGGTCGTATTGCCCGACACCGGCTGCTCAACGAGCTCTTTAAGATAGAGAAGTGCTCCCTGAACAGGTTGGCCTTCTCTGTTGATTACCTGCCCTCCGAAATAGACCTGGTCTTCGAGTTCCACTCTGAAGTGAATTTCTTGACCTTCCAATCTTATATCGTAAAGTTCTTTGCCCAATGGTAATCCCGACCAGGCTAAAGCTGCCGGAGTGGTGGTACGGGTAAAAGCAGTATACAAGCCCGAAGGACCGGGGTAGAAGGCATACATGTCACCCTTGGATTCGGAGCCTACGGCTTCTTCCATATCCATACATTGATGTTGGGGATATACATTGACGGTGTTGGTATACCATCTCTCCAAAGCTGTTTTACCAAGCACCATGTTTTTCGATTTATCCACATGGTAAATCAACAGACCCTCGCCTTTGATGTAAAGATCCCAATTATTATGCTGCCGGTTTTCAAGAAGAAAATACTCGTTTTCGTTTAAAGTAGGTATTATATAAGCCTGATTCTGATCTATGGAAGCCAAGGAATAGTCTCCGGCTTCGGTTATGGTTGTAGGGGTCATCCAGCCCAAAGACCAGCGTTCTTCCGAAGTCAGATGCGGAGGAGTACGACTCTTATTGTTGTAATTTCCCGAACTCATCAAACTCAATGCACCCAAGCCGCCCGACATTCCTCCACTTTCTGCTCCATCGGTATCGTACACATCCATCAAACCCAGGGTATGTCCGTATTCATGACAAACGGTTCCAATGGCGGACATCGTCGAACCCGATGCGCCTGCTAATTCTGAAGAACAAGCGTAATAGCCCAATTTTACTCCGTCCAATAGTGTACTGTCCATATAGGCAACCGACCAGGAATGCGGCCATATACTGGCGGCAGGACCGCCTTCGGCTTCGTTGTATCCGGCATAATACACATAGATGAAATCAACATAGCCGTCGTTGTTCTGGTCAAACTCAGAGAAATCCAAACCTTCCTGATTGGCCATCCAGGCAGCTTCTATCACCATGCGCCTGGGATCGTTGTCGTTACCTTCCTCGTTATTGCCCCCGTAATAACTCATGGGTTTTGACAGGGTATAGGGCCCCATAACAACAAATTCCGGGTCAAAAACTCCGTTTGAATTGTCCCGATAATAATCTCTTACCGAACCGGTTGCACCGTTATCGCTGTAACCCAATTCGTTACTTAGTCTGTCGAAATCATCGTGCGCCGTCGGAGAAACAAAAGCCTTGTCCTGAAAAGCAACCAGTAAAACGAGCGTTTTTAGCCTGCCCTCGTAAGCTTGCTTAGCGTTGGCCCTGATTAAATCCCGGCTTGCCTCGTAACGCTCGCTTCGGATCTGAGCTGCCCGCCTGAAATTGACTTCAGGCACCACGGCCGAACGCCTTGCCGCCCGGCTGCCGGCACGGTAGTTGCTGATATTGAGTTTGGCTTGTTCGTCGTAGTTGGCGTAGTAGTAATAGCCGTCCGGTTTTTGAGCTATAATATAACCGTTTTGGTCGGTAGTGTAATTAAAAAACTCATCTCCATGACGTTGTATTTCCAACTTACTGCCATCGGGCAAATCGATTTCTATAGGGTAGGGATAAGCCATCACTGCCCAAAGCGCCCGCGAACATAGCAAGCAGAATATAAAAATGAGTATCTGTTTCCTGTGCATTGCTTTTTTTTGTAACGCACAAAAATACATATTTATTTTTAATCCAATGAGTTCCTTTGGCAGATATACCCGGTCGCTTAACCGGGGTTTTGATGTATTCGACGGAATTTACTGCTTTTCCGCTGAAGGATGCCCGCTGAAGGATGCTTGCCGAAGGATGCCTGCCCCGAAAGATGCCTGCCCCGAAAGATGCTCTAAAAAAAAGCCCCTCCTGATTCAGGAAGGGCTTTCATTCTATGGTTTCAGAAACTTAGGATTATTGTGCCAAAAGTTCATTAAGATTGGGGCCACCGGGGAAAGAAATAAATACCGGATAATCAGCGCCAAAACCACCAAGTCCGTCTATGTAGAAATAAGGATGCAGTTTGAACAGCTTATCCTGAAGCTTAACACTCTTGTCGTCAAGAGCAGCTAGTGATTCATCAAGGACTGAGGGGAAATAAGCTTTTATAGGATATCCGCTGACACCCTGATAATTCAATCCAAGATACCAGAACTCCCAGGTTACTTTCCCTTCGCTCGTTATCTGGATTTCTATATTCTCGCTTATAGGACCTCCAATCCAGCTTCCCCATTCGGCTTCCTCGAGAAGAGCCAGAGTATAGGGATTACTAATACGGTAAACGTCCTTTTTCTCAGAGTAAGTGATAGATACATCGGCAACTGAGGCCAAGGTAAAGCTGTCGAAGAATTGACCCTTACCGTTACCCACAGGCAGGAAGTCGTTGTGCTCAACATACAGGTTAAAGTCTGTAGTACCATCGGGGTTAACAACATAAGGATTGATGTATTGATCTTCTATCTTGAACGATATCTGGTAGGGCTTAAACTGTTCAAGAGTATCGAAGGTGATGGTAAGCTTGGCCGTGGAATCGCCCGCGGCAAAACTAACAGTTTCGGGTACGGTAAAAACGCCGGTCAAATCGGAGGTCACTATAATTTTAACCGTAGCAGCCTTCGCAGACTTTTCGCGTTTCAGATCAATATCGACTTCGAAAACGGTCGGAGGCAATTCATATTTGTACTTTTGGCTGTTGGGGAAGTATACTTGCATACTTTCGGGGTCAGCCGCCGGAGATTCTTCCCTTACGGGAATATCCTCGGTACAGGACGACCATAAAAAGGCCCCCAGCCCTATGATAAAGAATATTCTTTTAAAATTTTTCATAGCGTGCATGATTATTAAATGATTCTTGTTTAATTAGTCTGTTACACCATCTCTAAGGCCTGCACCGTCACCGCTTACGGGCAAAGCTCCATCGTTGTTGTTGTCTTCATCGCCGATACCAGGGTTCGAGTTGATTTCTCTTTGGGGAATACGCATCAACAACCAGCCGTCGTCGGCAGCCAGGTTGAAACGGAAAGCTTCCGGATGATTGGTTTCAACCCTCGAATTAAAACGCACAATGTTTTTCTTGAGACGCATAATATCCATCATGGAGAAACCTTCGCCCCACAGTTCTATACGGCGTTGTTTCCAGCATTCGTCCTGGAATTTAATACCGGAGGCGGGGAAGGTATAAGCGGGATCTCTGTAGGTTTTCACAAAATTTGTCAACAAATTCTTTCCGGCGGCCTCGTCAGTCATACCTGTAGCTTCAGCTTCAATCAAGAGCATTTCCTCTACACGCATCATACACCAGTCGCCCGCATTTACTGTGTTTCCAATTCCACCAAATTGGCCAAACTTAACATTGGTATAAGGCAAATAAGGCATTTTTACATCGGGAATGTTCAACGGACCCAGGGGTTCGCCTTTGTATTCGGGCCATGACAGACTGTCGATGAGAGGTGATTTCAATTCGGCATCTACCCACCAGCCTTTGCGTACATCGGTGGCAGGAATAATCGAATACAACAGGGTATTAATCATCTTGTAACAACCCACCCCGCAGGTATAACTGTCGCCCGAGAAGGAAGCAAGTACGGCGGGCCACGCAGGATAAGCATCAGGCACCACGTCGGGAGTAATGATTAAAGCCCACATCCAATTGTGGTCGGTTGCGTCTATAAATCCGGGAGTCATAAGTTCCTCTCTGGTATAAGGAGTTCCTCCAAATAAATCAATGGCCTTACGGGCATCCAATGCAGCCTGAGCGTAGTTTTTCATTACGAGATTGACTCTGGCACGAAGACCATAGGCTACGGCTTCGCTGATGTAAGACTTGGATGTCGGCACGTAATCCTTGAGTAAAACAATGGCCGTGTCGATGTCGTTCATAATCAATTCGTACACTTGTCGTACGGTTGCTCTGGGATTGGTTACATCGGTCATTCCGGGCTCTACAATAGGAACAGCCGGTTTATCCAAAGTTTCCGGACCATAGGTAAATTGGTAGTATTGAACCAACGAGAAATAATCAAAGGCACGAACAGCATGAGCAAGACCTCTGTAGGTCAACAAAGTCGGATTATCGGTATCTTCTGGAATAGACGCCATTACGTCGTTTGCCATTTTGATCTGCTTATAGAACATGGCCCACCTCATATAGGGATTGGCATAAGTATAGGTCCTGTCGGCATAATCGGAAGCAACGGAGAACCAGTTGTAATTATCGTCTGTACCTACCATATCGGGGCCATTCAGATCCCAGGACATGGCTGCCGCAGGATAGCCGTGGTCATCATCACGTCCACTAGCTGCTCCAAATACACAATATTGTTTAGAAAGGACCGCAAACATACCATTGATGTCTGCTGCCAGGCGGCCGGGAATAGCTTCGACCACCTCCCTTTTCTGTTCTTCGGTAAGAGTACCTCCCTCAGGAATAGTATTCAGATCCGTACAAGATCCCAGCAACACCAATCCGAGCGCTAAAAAGAAAATATTACGTTTTTTCATCTTTATACAGTTTTATAATGTGACGTATTAAAATGTAAGGGATATGCCTCCGGAAATGGTCCGGAGTGCAGTGTAAGTATGAGAACCTGTTCCTGCCGTACCAAGCGAACCTACGCCGGCACCGATCATGGTTCTGGGATCAAAACCCTTACGAGCCGAGAACAAGGCCAGATTATCGCCTACGGCATATATACGCAATTTTTCAATTTTGATCTTTTCCGTCCAACGTTTAGGTAAGGTATAACCAAGAGTAATATTGTTCAGGCTCAAGTAATTTGAGCTGATCATGAAACGGGTGGAATAGGTTTGATAAGTATCGTCGGAAGAACAAATCCGGGGAACATCGGTAACGGTATTCTCGGGCGTCCAGGCATTTAAAATATCTGTATGCCAGTTCAGACCGGCGTTGTCGCCACTATGCATCAGTTCTTCGTACGAAAAGTCGTAAAGTTTCCCTCCCAGTTGGTAAGAGAAATTGGCCGACAGGTCGATGCCTCTCAATTGTAAAGCTGTCCCGAATCCACCATAAACTTTTGCCAAAGAACTTCCGTTGTCGGCTTGTTTGGCGGACGACCAGACGTCGGTAGTTGAATAATCGTCGTTATCGGGATCCATATAATACAATGCTTTACCGGTAACCGGATCAACTCCGGCATATTCCCTCAGGTAGGTGTTATAAAGAGATCCGCCCACCCTGTATATGTAGGTGCTTTGCTTGATACCTCCGGCCTCTTTGACGGATTCTGCCAAATCAAGAATAGTGTTCTTGTAATGGGTGGCATTCACATTGATGTCCCAGGTTAGATTGTTGGTTTTGACCAAAGTGTAACGCAAATCAATCTCTACCCCATTGTTCAGAATAGCCCCCACGTTGGTGGGTATGGAGGCATAACCAAACGAAAGAGGCACCGGCTGATTGTAGAGCAAATCTACGGTCTTGCGCGAGAAATACTCAATCGTACCGTTCAACCTTTCGTCGAACATGGAAAAATCTATACCTGTATTGAAACTATAGGAAGTTTCCCAGGTTATGTCGGGATTACCTTTATACGCGAAGCCTACCGAAAAATCTCCATCAGCATTGCTGACGGTGTACTGATCGAGGTAAGCATAATAGTTTCCAATGTTATCGTTACCCTGGATACCGTAACTGGCTTTGAGTTTGAGTAAATTTATAGACTCCGCATTGGCCATAAATCCTTCATTGTTTATTGCCCATGCAGCACCGACGCTTCCAAAGTCACCCCAACGCTGTTCGGGAGCAAAACGAGAGGAGGCATCGCGACGATAGGAAGCCGAAAGGATGTATTTCTGATCGTAATCGTATTCTGCGCGGCCTATAAAACCTAAAGTTGAGTAATGATTGGTATAAGATGTCATATCCCTTGAATCAACGTCTATCGCATTACCCAATTCTCCAATATAAGGGTTAAAGAGCTTGGTGTTATAGCCGTAAAGGTATTGCTCGGTCAATTCATAGGATTCGTAACCGGCCAATATATCAAGACCGTTTACACCAAACGACCTTTTGTAATTAAGCATGTATTGTTGGTTAATTCCTACACCCCTTGCATGGGAAACGCTTACGGCACCCTGACTGGCGACAGCGGCACCATAGAATTGGTTGTACAGGCGATTCGCACGTTGATTAATGGTATTGGCGCTTACACTGGCGGTAAACTTCATACCTTTAAACAAATCCAGGGTTCCATAGAAACGGCTGGCCAACACATCGGTATAAGCATGGTGTTCATCCAGCTTGAGCGTAATGGCCGGATTGGACATACCCATAAAAGCGCGTTTCTGGTTGGTAGTAGTACCAAAATCGTATACGGTAATGCCTCTGTGGTCAACGCGTATCTTTTCGTCCGAACTGTTGCGAACATACAGAGGATAAATCGGAGCTATCAAACTGGTTACGTAAAAGAGGTTTCCGCTGGACCCCCAGTTGGTTTGAGAGCCGGGAGACTGGATGTCGTAATTGGTGTAACCAATGTTGGCCCCCACTTTTAACCATTCTTTAGCCTGATATTCTACGTTGGTACGGGCAGTATAGCGCGAAAAGCCCGACCCCGATACAATACCCGAATCGTCCAGATAGCCTAAAGACATAAAATAATTGATTTTGTCTGACGCTCCGGAGACGGATACGTTGTATTCCTGACGTAAGTTGTTGGGATCAAAAATTTCGTTATACCAATTATCGGGTGTATAATAAAAATCAGCATCCGAGTAACCCAACGTAGCATTGGGATTCAGTTTGAAGTTGGTACCGATCAGGCTTTGGCCTGCGGGAACGGTGTATACTTGATAGCCCAAACCCCCGGCATCCTTATCGAAGAGGACGCTCCTGGCATAAGCATGGGCATCATTAGCACTGTTTCCGTTATAGATCTTGCTGTTATACAAAGCTTTGTAGAAAGTTTCGTAGTACATGGCAGGATCTTCCATAACAGCGTAATTGGGAACAGCACGGCTATTGTTGCCCCATTTTGCGTCCACATTCACTTTGGCTTCCTGGGTCGTACCTCTTTTGGTGGTAATCAACACAACACCATTGGCACCACGGGCACCGTAAATAGCGTTGGCTGCGGCGTCTTTCAACACACTGATGCTTTCGATGTCCTGGGGATTGATCGAAGACATACTGCCATCAAAAGGAGCTCCGTCCACAATGTACAAGGGAGCATTACTGGCGCTCATAGAGCCGATACCGCGAATACGGATTGTAGCTGCGTTGCCGGGCTGACCGCCACTGGCGTTAACTGTCTGTACACCTGCAACCTGGCCGGCCAAGGCATTGGTAACGTTCGAAACCTGCCGTGTGGTAATGTCTTCTGCTTTAATTACCGCCGCCGATCCTGTAAAAGACTTTTTGGTTGCAGTACCGAAAGCAACGACCATTACTTCGTCCAATTCAGACACTTCCTGCTCCATGCGCACCACCATTCCGTTCCTGGCTTCGGCTTGTACCGTTTTCATTCCCAGAAAGGAAAATTCCAAAATGGTTGCTTCCTGAGGCACACTGATGGAAAAATTACCGTCAGCGTCGGTTACGGTACCCCTGGAGCTGCCTTGAACAACTACGTACGCACCAATGACAGGCTGCTCGTCTTCGGCATAAATAACCCTACCGGTTACCGTGCGAGACTGAGCATTCACTAAGCCTACGCTTGCCAGAAACAGGCAAGCGAGTAAAAAAGTCAGTTTTCTCATAGTTTCACTTTTTGTTTAACAATCATTTTCTGTTTAGGGTTTAACTTCCGTAAAGTTAATCACTTTGGAGCGCAAATGTAATTTAAGCTTTTTTATTACGCAAATGTTTAAGTGATTCTTTAAGCAATATTTTAAAGGGATAATACGCTAAAACTGAGAGAGAATTCTTTAGGATTAACAATTATTTTTATTCTTGTGGAAAACACAAATTGCTGATTAATAAGCGATTATATTTTATAACAACTAATTGTTATAAATATACAACCGAGGTAACAAAGGAAGACAAAAAAAATATCCTCAAAAAAGATTTAACGTTTTTAAAGCCTAAATAGGTGCTAAATAAGCGATTTACTTGTTTAATTGGAGCGTAAAACAGGCTAAAGAACAGTTTGGAGTAGTTTCACAGGAATTTTAACTCACTGAATTTTAGTACTGTTCGCTTTGCATTATCTTGCATAAATATACACGCTTTATTAGGATTCGTATGGTGCAAGTTCTGATGAGTATTGCCCTCGCCTTGGTGGGCGATGAATAAAAACGAGGGGACAATATCAGGGCTTTATGTCGCTGTATGCCGGCTCAATGCCTGCTGCCAACCTGATTTTTTCGTCAACCATCGGACCGTTGTTAATCCAGGTATTGCCCGGGCCGTTGGCGTTCTGCAGAAATTTCTCGGCCGGACACCAGTTATCTTTTACCGTAATAAAAGAGGAGCCCTCGTCGGTGTAAAGATAAAACCAGTGATTGGGATCGTGAACGTAGGCCGGCGAATAGATACTGTCGACCACATTTTCGCTTATCAGAGATTTTGATTGCACCGACAGAGTGTAGATACCGGCCACATCGTACATACGTTTTGCGTAATGATGAATGTAATTGGCTCTCACCACATTGTTGCGCATACAATTCACGGTTTTACTCCAACCCCAACCCAAACTGATACCCGAATAAGACAATTCCGATAGTTCATTGTGCTCAATGAGAATATCCCTCACGTAACCGGCGCAAATACCCACACAACCCCAGTCTTCGTTGCTGCAATTGTGAATGTAATTGTTTCCGATGTACAGTTTGGTACATATCTCGCGCCGATCGACAGGATCGTAAGGCAAGTGTGTTTCTATGCCCGGATCGGAAAACTTTCCGGCTTGTATGCCGTTACCGCCAATATCCTGAAAGACACAAGCTAATATACTATCGTTCAGAGTTCCGCTGATATAATCTATCCCACATGAGGCCAGGTGCTCAAAACGGCAACGCACAAAGCTCGTATTTTGTACCCCACGCAATTGTACGGCAGCCGGAGGTCTACCCACCCAACCCTGATTTTCCAAACCCCGGTTTTCGTTGCCCGGTACGCCGGGAGGACGCAATTTATACGCATCGAGCAGGTACATACCTGCCTGCAGGGGAACATGCCCCTGTTCCGAGGGCCTCAGCCAGCTTGTGTACGAAAAGCCGATACCTTCGAAGCTTATATGCTTTACAGGACGATCCAGACTGCCCTGAACATCGATTAAGGTTTCCAAATAAGGAACCACCGATTCGGTCCGGGTGATATCTTCTCCCGGGCGAGGCCAATAATAAAGCTTATGATCTTCCACGTCGAGGTACCATTCCCCGGGCTGATCGAGAAATTCAATGGCATTGCACAGAAAAAAGGGAGATTCCCGGCCTTCCGCAATCATCGGGGTTGGCCATGGATGCTCGGCCTGGATGCGACTTTCGGGTTGATGAAAAACCACCAAAGCTTTTTCGTTTTGATATTCTATGGCTTTTATACGCAAATTGGCTATTGCCCACATCTGATGCAGCTGCAATTCGAGGCGATCCAAAGTTTTAAAGGATTTTACTCCAGGGGCGGGAATGGTTAACACCCCTGTGTTTTTGTCCCAGGCTAATATACGTTTAAAATTGTCGTCGTTGGTATCTCTGGCCCGAACAGCTTTACGACCGTTTATCCATAATTGTCGAAAATCGATGTAGCGGCCTGAAACTTTAGGCTGATCTGTTACCCAGACCTTGCCTTTGGCAGCCGAGGGTAAACCCGGAACGCTGCCGGCTTTGCTCCATTTGCCCAGTTTTACTCCGCCGCTCAGTGTCACTTCGCCGCTTTTTTCGGCCACTATACGGGTTGGACTCTCAGGAGTTCCGCAATCTTCGGGTCTTATCAGGAGAGGTTCGTCCAAAAAATAAGTTCCTGCTTGCATTCGAATAATGATTCCGTCCGCTGTCGAGGGATCGGACAATCTTCTACTTTCCCTCGCCTGCCTCAGGGCCGAATGCAAACTAGCCTTGGGTTCCGCCTTGGTACCCGGAGCCTGGTCCGAGCCTCCGGGAGCTACCCAAATTTCCGTCCGTGCAAAAATTGACAAAGAGCTACATAACAGAGCTAATACAATGAAAGATTTTTTGATCATAACT
>ENA-UPTA01004468-UPTA01004468.1-activated-sludge-metagenome-genome-assembly--contig:-NODE-4468-length-13233-cov-53.322659_pt1 | contig 13233 bp, 10 predicted proteins | sample MGYA00238184_ERZ773361 | MGnify/ENA primary metagenome ERZ773361 (study PRJEB29100, sample SAMN05720205) | activated sludge metagenome | isolation source: anaerobic digester from wastewater...
GCTTCAACTTATATCGGGGGAGGAGATTATGACATCGGCTCAGCCCTGGTTTTAGGAGATGCTTATCTTATCCCCGGCTCGATTAGAACTTCAGTTTATAGCCCGAACAGGACTGCTGCCGGGAATGAGAAAATAAGCTCAGAAAGAAAGTCCAGCGGGAAACTGGCAGGCAGAAGGCAGATAGAGGTAAATGAAGAGGGCGAAAATTCTACTTTTAGTCGGAGAGGTGAACTGTACCAGCCTTCAGTCGGCAATGGCTATGGATATACCATTTATGTGGCTGGTCGGACTAAGTCCAGTGACTTTGGAGTTACTGCTGGAGCTTATGATCAGACTTTCAATGGTGGCTATGATGGCTTTATTTTTCAGATCAGCCCGGATCTGAGCGAGCTGTATATCTCCACCTATCTGGGTGGAAGTGGAGATGACCATATCTATGGCCTGGCTCGTGATCATCAGTCAAAGATTTTGGTGGCTGGCTATACTGCCTCGGCTGATTATCCAGTATCAACAGCGGCCTATTCCAGTACCTTAAAAGGTGGCTTTGACCTTTTGGTTTCGAAGCTATCTGCCAGTCTTGATTATCTGCTGTTTTCCAGCTATTTCGGTGGTACCAGTGATGACTACTGTCGTTCTATAAAAGCCGATTCTTACGATAATGTTTATCTTACCGGCTGGACTCAATCAACAGATTTCCCGGCAACCAGTGGAGCCTTTAGCACCAGTCATAAGGGTGGCTCGGAAGCTATAGTTTGCAAAATCTCTTCTAATCTCCAGGTGCTGCTGGCTTCGACTTATCTGGGTGGTGCTGCTAATGATCTGGGCTATGCTCTGGCTCTTGATGATAGCGGAAACGTTTATGTTACCGGTTATACTTCTTCCACTGCTTTTCCGGTGACCGAGGAAACTTATGATGATAGTGTGAGCGGAACAGATGTCTTTGTGGCCAAATTCGGAACAGTCGATCAATATTTATTGACAGTAAATGTGCTTGGTTCGGGTCAGGTGGTCAGTCATGATGGCGGCATTGATACTGGTTTCGATAATTCTCAAGTCTATGATACCGGAACAAAGGTCATCCTGGAAGCAATACCTGCTCCCGGTTATATTTTTGGCGGCTGGGGTGGTGATGTCCATAGCACTGACGCCACGTTGACTCTCACCATGAACTCGGATAAAGTGATCACCGCCAAATTCGCTCCTGAGGGGGCCACTTACATGCTGACTGTTTTAAAATCCGGCTCAGGGAGTGGCACGGTTACCAGTGATGATGAGGCTATTAACTGCGGGACAGTCTGTTCTCAGACCTACACTTCAGGTACCCTGATCAAATTGACTGCTACCCCCGATGAAGATTCTGGTTTTGAAGGTTGGAGCGGAGATATCTCATCTACCAGCAGCACAGTTCCGGTCATTATAAACGGTGATATGACCATTATAGCGGTTTTTGGCCCACCACCTCTGCCTGATCTGACAGGTGAGTGGCATGATCTTAAAATCACCAGATTTTTGGGCCGAACAACTATCATCACTGGCTTTTTCGAGCTGAAGAATATCAGTAAAGCTCCAGCTAACTATGGTTATACGATTTCCTATTATTTGAGTTCGGACGGGATAAGCCTGGACACACCTTTAAATACCAGAGCGATTACGCTGGTTTTATTGGGGGAAAGGAGCCGGAAACTGATGTTTACCCGCTATGTCGAGGGCAGTATCAATGTCTCGGGTAAATATCTGGTAGCCGTGATTGATGAAGAAAATGTTCTGACCGAAGAAGACAAAACCAATAACCTGGTAGTTTACGGGCCGCTTCCTTAGAAACCAGGTAAAAACAGAGACCATACTGGAGGCAACAATGAAAATAAAAAAGCTGATGATCGCCCTGCTGGCCATGTCCACTCTGGCCTATGCTCAGGAAGATAACAGGAAATTTTCTTTTTCCATTAAAGGAAGTTATTTTATTCCTTATTCCAAAACATTCAATAAACAACTCAGGCCGGCTATCAATAAAGATCTTAATGCGCTCGAATCCTATCTGGGGGATCTAGGCCTGACCAGTTACCTGAATGAAATGAGCAAGATGAGCGGAGCTTTCAATTTTGGAGGTGAATTTGAAGTTCGGGCTAGTGAACAGGTTGGCCTCGCTCTGGGTGCTGATTATGCCTTTAGAACGCTGACCGCTTCCCTTGATTCATCGGGAACAATTAGTTCGGTCAGCTATGGTATAACCGAGACCGGGAAAATAGGTCTATCGGTCATACCGGTCACGGCTACGGTCAGGATTAATTTACCATTTTCCCGGATCAAAGCTTACATGGGTGGTGGTCTTGGTTATTATTTCGCCCGTTATACTGAAAAGGAATCCTGGACATGGGTGGAGGGAGATGAGACTGTTGATACTGGTTCGAGAAAAACAGTGGCTACCGGCAATGCTGTTATGCCTCATGCCGAGGTCGGGGCTGAATATAAATTGTCCAGCCGGGTTTCCCTTCTGGCTGTAATCAGATATCCCTTTGGCACGATCAGTTCTTTTAAGATTAAAAAGTCAGCCGATGACCCAGCAGCGGTTGGGCAAAAATTGACTTTCTATGATAGTGACGGTATCCAGAGGGATTTTAAGTGGGAGCTCAGCGGGCCGGTTCTGGGAGTGAATTTAAAAATAAAACTCTGATGACATAAAGCCAAAGGCCAAAGAAAAGATAAAAAAAAGGCTGATTTGCTGATATCTTCAGAAATAATATTTTATATTGACCGCGAAGCGGGAATCATGCTATAAGTTGGTCATATTCTGAACAGAAGGAAAGCTGACGGGCCAAGGAGGGTCAATGCCCATAGCCGGAAAAAAGGGCTTATCAGGCAAACAGCTGGAAACAATTATAGCTATTATTATTGTTCTGGTCATTGTCGGGGCTGGTTTTCTCGTTCATTATAAATTCATTTTACTTAATTTCTTTTTCTTGCCTGTCATTTTTTCTGGCTATTATCTTGGTCGGAGACGTGCCCTTCTTATTGCGATAACCTGCATTTTGCTTGAGACTCTTTATCTGGTTTTTTCTTATGAGGTGGTAGGAGTTAAGTTTCTTTTAAGTCAGGATGATCTGTTTTTTCTTATTTCCTGGGCAGTTTTTCTGGTGTTAACAGCCTGGATTGTCGGTACACTGAGCGAGAGAACTGAAAGAGAAGTCTTAAATTTAAAAAAAGCTTATCTGGGCATCCTGGCTATAGTCCTTAAATATTTAGAAGTTGGGGAGGAAGGTAAATCGCGAGCAGAAAAAATAGCTGATTTAGCCGGGAAAATGGCTGAAGTTCTCGAATTAAATAAAGCCGAGGTGGAGAATATAAAGTCAGCCGCTTTACTAAGTGATATACAGGAGCTCCAAAATTTCCTGCCACTTTTCAGTCAGACCTCTAAGTTAATGAACGACGACGACTTTGTTCAAAACAATCTGAGCGACCGGGAAAAAATTCTGCTTAAGACAGCGGCCCTCATCATGGATGAGGTTCAGCCTATTCTTCAGACTTATTTTGTTCATTACCGCCAGAAAGCCAACGAACTGGAAAAAAGTCTGGCGGTCATTCCCCTGGGGGCTTCACTCATCGCTCTGGCCGAGCTTTATATCAGGCTCCAGCAACAGGGTAAAGTTAAAATCGGACCGGAGGAGGTTTCCTCTCTGGATGATATTAGACGCCTGCGGGGCAGTTATTTTCCGGAAAAAGCAATTGATGCTCTCTTTTTGGTTGCTTATTAACGCCGGGAAAACCAGTTTTGTAGATATTACAGGCGGAAAAGGTAGGAAAGCTTAAGTGTAAAGGAATGGCCTTTTTCTGTCACCAGAAATTCTTTTCGCTGGCTTTGTTTGAAGCTGAGTTGAATAATATTACCTGCGCCAAAGTAGTAGCCAACTAAGAAATCGAAATTATATTGATCTTCTCTGGTCTCGCCCAGAAGTCTGGCTGTTAAAAAAAGTTCTCTGGTGACCTGATAATGAATAGAAGCTTCATAAGTTAAACCCTCAAAAACAGTCTGTCCGGAGTCAGAAAGCTTCTGATTTATCCAGTCTGCTTCGAAAGAAAACTCGAGGTTACTGCGCGGTTTTAAAGAAAAGGAACCCTCCAGGGAAAACTCTATTCCAGGGCTGACAGCTGTAAACTCCTCGTTATAGATACCTTTTTTTTCCCAACTTCCTTCCAGATCAATTTCTTTCAAGAACCCTCCGCGCTTCCAACCGAAATCAAAATGCCCACCATAACTTTTTAAAAAGCTGCCATTCCAGACCAGCTCTCCCGATGAGGCTAGCACTTGGTACTGGTCCTTGCCGGTGAAAAACCCATAATGAAAATCGATCCGGTTAAATAAATTCCAGAACATCATAAACTCAACCTGGTCAGCCACCTTCTGTCCATGGGAATCCTGGCTAAGGGTGCCGGTCAGATCCCAACTGACTCTTTTAATTGTTCCGCGATTGAACCTCCAGGCATAGCCAATCATGGAGTGGAAAGATTGAAAATCAACCCGGTCCAGATAACCTGCCTGAAGGTTAACCTTGTCTTCTATTCTTTCAAAGCCCAGATTTAATTGCAGGCCGGCATCAGGTTCACGGTTAAACTGAACTAAGTGAAGCCCGTTACGGTCATTTCCTCCCTGGGAGTTAAAAGAAAAAACATGAGCTCCCCGCAAATAATAAATATCTTTAAAATTGAAACTGTAATCAGCCGCCAGATTGTGATTGCTACTGGTCTCGCCGCTTACACCTGTATAATAAATGCCGACCTGAGAATTCTTAAAAATGTCTTTGGTAATTCGGACCACACCAAATTCGGATGTGCCATATTCTTCTTTGTTCAATGCTCCCAGCAAGCCAAAAGAATAGCCCCCGGTTTTGCCCGAAATTTTAGCGGCCAGTCTCGGGTCGCTGATTCGCCGAGAATAAAAAAGACTGGCCTCAGTTGACAGGCCATGTCCGCTTTCTGAAGCCAGGCGGAAATACTGGCTGCCTTCATTGAAGAAGGGCCGCCGCTCACTGAAATATCTTTCATAGGGAGAAAGCTGGTAAATGAATGGATCGGATTCGACCTGGCTGAAATCAGGGCTGGCGGTAATATCAAGGTAAAGATTGGGCTTTATCCCGTATTTAAGATCAGCCCCGACGGCGAGTTTATCGTCTTTTTCTCCGGCCCAGCGGGTCGAGCGGACACCGGCATAAGGAAAAATTTCAAGATTATGCCCTGGTTTTATCCCCATCAGTCCCCGGAGTTCGGCCATTTGTTGCAGCCTGGGCAGATCGCGGCTGACCGCTGTCCAGTAATCAGTCTCATTTAACCGGTGAATATAACGCATAAAGTTGATTCCCCAGACTTGTTCCGGAGCCGAAGAGAAACGCAGGGATTTGAAGGGGATGGCCATCTCAGCTGACCAGCCATCGTCATTAATCCTCGCTTCAGATTTCCAGATAGTTTCAACCGAGTTTTCCTGGACTCCCTTCGGATTAAGGGTAAAGCTGATGCTGGTCCGGCCGTCATGATAAGTGTCAAGTATAACTGTAATTGAATCATTGTTTTCAAATTCATTGCGGGGAGTCAGTTCGGCCCAGATTTTTTCCGGCTGCGAATCTTTCATCAGAAAAGCAAAATAGATATATTTATCATCGTAACCGGCCCAAACCAGCGTTTCTTCTGAGGCGGGAGCTCCGTTAACCGGGTCATACTGAACAAAGTCTCCAACTGGCTGAACGACCTTCCAGGACTCATCATCGAGCCAGCCGTCAATTTTCGGAGGCTGAGTTAATTTCTGAATGTTTAAAACCTTGATTCTGTCCTGAGCCGGAGCCAGGAAAGGAACCAAAATCATAATTACCGCCAGACAAAAGATACTGAGTGATTTTTTAAAATAATAAGATTGATTATTAGAGCCAAACAACATAAGCTTCGCAATACCGCCGGGAATATTAGATTTTTGATAAATCCTTCTGTATTTTATACAAAAGAATTATAAAGCAGCAAGGAATTTGTGGGCAGGATGAACAGAATTATACTTTTTGAAATCCGAGAGGACAGGCAATGATCTTGATATCTGTAAACCTCTGTTCGGTTGTTTGGCCCGGAACTTACCAGCTGGTTATTAATAACTGGCAAGATATTTGAGCCTTGCGGATTGTGCCGAATCATAGTTACCGGGTTACCGGCGCTGGTTGAAACCCTTTTCCCGCTTTTCTAACAGCAGAGTGATAAAAAGCTGCAAGCTAATATTGAAAATATTAAAGATGACTCGTCAAGATTTACTTCTCTCAGGAGAAAAACCAGGAAAAGAACCTGGCTCCCTGGCCACTCGTTATTAATCAACACCTAGGACCGATCACTCTCGCCGGTAAGCAAATTAAAGTTTGACTCTGTCAGCTAAAAACTAAGGCCAACCATGATTGAAAAACCGCTGTTTCTGGCCTTGTCGGTCTCCTCCAGTAAGCTGGAAGTGTCAGATAGAATGTTATTAAGACCATAATGATAGCGGGCATCAACTGTTAGCTTGAAGAGCAGCGGGATTTTTATATCGACTCCTAAACCTCCAACAATGGCCAGGGCTGAATTCTTGAAATCGCTCTTGATATCCTCAGTTTCTGTTGTTCCCTGATAAGTCTGAGCCAGCTCAGCTTTCAGCAAAATACCATAAGATGGACCGCCAAAAATATAAAATTTTAAAGGTCCAGCTGGCAGGATATTCAACCTGACCAGTAGTGGAATTTCGATGTAGTCGAGCCTGGCCTTAGAGTCGATGTAATATGGAGGGTCAACGGCAATAACTGGTATTTGAAACTCCAGACCACGTCTCGAATAAAGAACTTCCGGCTGCAGCCCGATCCGCCCCAGGTTAAAAGTCATAAAAAGGCCGAAAGTCGTCCCCTGTAGATAGTCCTCACCGGGAAAATTAAGAGAGGGGCTAAACAGTGTCTTCGAATTGTTAATTCCGCCCTTAAATCCAAAGTCAATCAGGGCTTGAGCTGGAGAGGTGGAGAGCAGGACCAAGACCAGAGCCAGACAAAAAACGGTTGTTTTTTTCATTTTTACCTCCCGCTGGGATCCAGGCTTTTAAGTCTTAATAATATTTTATATCACTGGCTTCTGTCAAATTAACAGGGTAGTTAGATTGAGATGATAGGTCCGGTAATTTCCTGGAAACAGGCTTTTATGGTTGTCAGGTGCTCGAAATTATTATAAATATAAAACAAGAAGCCTCTAATTTCCTAAAAGGCAAGTTGAATGAATCTGTTTCTGATGGCCGAACTCCTGACTGTCCTGGCTGCCTCCATTATTGTTATTTTTATCTTCCACCGGCTAAAAATACCAGCCGTAGTGGGCTTCCTGATTACTGGAATCATCCTGGGCCCCGGAGGATTTGGTCTGGTCAAGGACCTTCAAGCGATTAATGCTCTGGCTGAAGTTGGAGTCATGATGCTGCTGTTCACCATCGGTCTTGAGTTTTCGCTGGACAGGCTCCAAAAAATTCAACGCTATTTCTGGCTTGGAGGAAGCCTGCAAGTTCTCCTTACCATCGGCTTGACGGCCGTCCTGAGTATGTTTTTGCGAATAAGGTTGCAGGAAGCGATTCTTTATGGCTTTCTGGTGGCTTTGAGCTCAACAGCCGTCGTCCTGAAAATTATGTCCGATAAAAATCAGCTTGATTCTCCTCAGGGCCAGGTATCATTCGGGATATTGATCTTTCAGGACATAGCTATAGTTCCAATGCTGGCTCTGGTCCCTGTTCTGGCTAACCTTCAGTCTGTTTCTCTCCTGACCCTGGGCAAACATCTCATTCTAAGCGTTATGGCCGTGGCGGTTGTTTTTCTCCTGGCCCGAAAGATTATGCCGGCCTTAATTTCGATGATTGTTGGTACCAGAATAAAGGAAATTTTTCTTCTTTCTTCCTTAGTTGCCTGCCTCGGCATGGCTTACCTGACCGCCTCCCTCGGTTTATCTTTAGCCCTGGGTGCCTTTCTGGCTGGTATGATTATTTCGGAATCTTATTACAGCCATCAGGTGGTGTCTGATATCCTTCCTTTCAAGGATGTTTTTAACAGCCTGTTTTTTGTCTCCATAGGCATGCTGCTTGACACCAGGATAGTCTTGAATCTTATTGGTCTGGTTCTGGCGGTGGTAGCCGGCATCATTCTAATCAAGGTCATAACTGTCTTTTTTACGGTCAGGCTGCTCAGATTTGATCCCAAATCTTCTCTCCTGGCGGCTTTTGGCCTGGCTCAGGTCGGCGAGTTTTCTTTTGTTCTGGCCAATGTCGGCCAGGAAAACGGTTTCCTGGCTGGCCAGGATTTCCAGGTGTTCATTGCTTCTTCAATTTTGACTATTCTGGCTACGCCTCTCCTTGTATAATTAGGACCACCTCTGGCCGATAGGGTTGGCTTTAAATACCAGGGCGGCCAAAGGCCAGAAAAATCAGGTGTCGAACCAGCCTTTCTTGTCAACCAGGTTATTATCGCTGGTTTCGGGCTCAACGGTCAGAATCTGGCCAGAGTACTGAAGGAGACCGGTATTCACTATGTCATTCTGGATCTTAATCCTGATACCTATCGCCGGATTTCCCGGGCAGGAGAGCCAATTATCTTTGGTGATGCCTCCAGTCCTGTAATTCTAAAGGAGGCGGGGATAGACAGGGCCAAAGCTCTGGTTATCGCCGTTAATGACCCACGGGCTACCAGAAGGGCAGTAAGAACGGCCAGGTTGCTTAATCCAGAAGTTTTCATCATTGTCAGAACAAGGTTTTCTTCTGAAATCGAAGAACTTTATGCTCTCGGAGCGAGTGATGTTATTCCCGAGGAATTTGAAACTTCCATAGAAATATTTGTCAGAGTCCTCGAAAAGTTTCATCTTCCCAGAAATATTATCAATACTCAGGTTCAGATCATCAGAAGTGAACATTATGGAATTTTACGCGGTTCAAGGTCAGCCTCCCGTCGTCTGGATCAAAAAATCTATGATTTTCTGGAGGCGGGAGTGGTGGAGACTTTTTTGGTGCCGGAGACTGCCTGGATAGTTGGTAAAACCCTGGGCGAAATTGATTTGAGAGGCAAGACCGGGGTTACAGTTATAGCTGTGGTCAGAAATGAGAAAACCTGGAGCGGACCAGGAGCTGATTTCCGTCTTCAGGGACACGATGTCCTGGTCCTGGTCGGAAATCATCAAGCTATTGACGAGGCTCTGGACTATCTTAACATGGACCGACCATTGGGGAACAGCGAAACCAGTATTGCTGATAAAAAGTAAAGCCCAATGCTCCCAACCAATTTCCCCTGGATCTGCCTGATCTTTTCAGGATAGTTGAAGGGCGAGCCTCAGGTCAGTCTCTATTCTGCCAGAACAAATGCAGGCTGGGTTCCTCCATCAAAGAATTCAGCCATTAAAAGAGTTATCAAAAATAAGGTGTCGGCTCTTCCCTCGCCGGGGGGAAAGAGGGAAGAACCGGACACCAGCTTTAGTCTGTCTATCAGTCAATCCGGGCTTCTGGCCGGTTTCCTTATTCAGACTAAGGAAAAGTTGCCAGATCGCCGGCCAAAGATAACTTGGTTAGCCAGCTCAAAAAGCAATGCCAATGGTCGCTGACCAGACGCCATTTTTTACATCCGGTGATGTTCCTTCTTCAACGGCGGTTATAATTTTCTGCAAGCCCAGGCTATACCGGACGTCAATCATAAAGTGACGTCCAATGTCGAGGCCTGCCCCGAAGATAGCTCCATAATCATTATTTTTTAGAAGTTTCTCTTCCAGCGGCATTTCTTCGCCATTGATTTCAAGTTTTTCCTTCAATTTAAAACCAACAGCCGGTCCGGCAAAAATGACCGGTTTGATTCCAGGCAGGGGAAGTTTAATTTTGAGGAGAAGGGGTATTTCCAGATAATCGCCATAGATTTTTTCACTATATTCGCCTGTTGAGTCCTCCAGAGTGCCGCCTTTCATGGTGTAAAGAATTTCAGGTTCAATAGTTACCATCTTGCCCAGATTAAAGGCCACAAAGATACCGCCAACAAATCCAATTTTACTTTTGACCGTAGCTTCGATATCCTCCAGGTCATTCCCTGTTAGCTTAGCTGAGTTACCACCCAGTCTAAGTCCGAACTGGACATCAGCTTTCAAGATAGAAGGTGAGACCAGAAGAAACAAAAAAGCTGCTACCAGACAATAACTGAATACTTTTTTCATCTAAACCTCCTGACCAAAGATGGTTTTAGAATAGATGCTGAAAAGCTCAATGTCATCACCGGAGGGGGTGATTTGGATGGGTAAATCGGAGGCGATAAGAGGAGAGAAAAAGCCCCTGCTGGCAGGACGACTATTGCCCCCTGTGGATTATAGTGTAAAATAATCATTCTAAGTACATTTAGAGAGGTCAACATGAGCCGTCAGGACATTAAAGTTACCTTTGGAGAAGGTTTCGAAGTAAGAGCTGAATGCCGCCGGGGCTGGACAATTACGACTGACCAGCCTGTTCAGGCTGGCGGCCAGGATTCCGCTCCCACTCCTTTTGAGCTTTTTCTATCTTCTTTAGCTACCTGTGCGGGTTTCTATGTTCTGGCTTTTTTAAGACAGAGACAGATTTCACCGGAAGGAGTTTATCTGACCATGTTACCGGAGAAAGTTCCTGGCTCCAAAATGGTCGAAAATATCAAAATAGATATCCACCTGCCTGAAAGTTTTCCAGACAAATACCGGGAAGCAGTGGTCAAAGCGGCTGATCAATGTACCGTTAAGGCCCATTTGCACCATCCCCCCAAAATTGAAATAAGAACAGTAAAAGATCAGTCAGCCAGTTGAACGAGGCTCAAAAGCAGGAAAACTGTGAAGAACAGTCAGCTGTCCGAGAGCGAATGGCTGGTAACGCTGTCGCTTGGCTTTTTCTCTTTACTGGCGGTGATTGATTATTTTCTCCGCCACAGCCAGGCGATCTATTTTTTACCACTTAGCTTATTGCTTATTTTAGTTTTCCTGAATCTCCCTGGCTGGAGGCAAAAATATCAGACCAGACCAGACCTGGCTTTCTGGTTATCGGCTATACCGTTAGCCGGCTATGCTTATCTTTATAAGTTAGCCGGCAGCCTGGTGGGATTGATCACCTCTGCTTCTTATGACAGCTGGCTGGCTGGCCTGGATGCCAGACTTTTTGGTAGCAGCCCCAATCAGTGGGTAGTTAGACTTTACCGTCCCTGGTTAACAGAAGTCATGATGCTGGCCTATGTCGCTTATCTTCCATTAGTGGTCATTCTGGCTTATTTACTTTTCAGGCAGAAGGGCAGGCGGCAATCTGATTTATATATTTTTACCCTGGGCTTGGCCTATTTAGCCTGCTTTGTATTCTTCATTATTTTTCCGGCTTATAGCCCAAGGTTTTATTTTAAAGACCTTGAACCAGCTCCAGGTTATTTTTTCAGGTGGCTGATGAATCAGGTGGAAGTCTGGGGCCAATACCGAGGCGGCTCTTTCCCTTCAGCCCACTGCGCCGCCGGGACAGTTATGATTTATTATGCCTTTAAAGCCGGTCGCCGAACTTTCTGGCTTGTTTTCCCTTTGATCCTGCTTTTTTTCTTCAGCACAGTTTACGGCCAGTATCACTATGTGGTTGATATTCTGTCCGGGATAATCATTGGCTGGCTGGCCATAAGTGCGACTCATCTGGTAGTTCGAAGGAAAGCCGAAAACTTCAGCCAGCGCCAAGCCCGATAAAGAGAATCAAGAAAACTCCGATTAGCCAGTGAATGACCACTCCATACCAGATTGATTCGGTTCGCAGGGCCAGATAACCGAAAATAAGGCTGGCGATAATAGCAGCCAGGACTTCATTTAAAGGTTTGCCAATATGAACCAGACAGCAGGGGATAGTCTGAATCAACAGACTATTCAGGCGACCGAAGACCGGCTTCAAGCCAAAGAGAAGAAAACCACGGAAGAAAAACTCAAAAGATAGATAATACAGGAAAAAGGCTGCCGCATAGATGATAAAAGTCTGGAAGGTAAGCGGATTATCCAGAAAGGCAGAGTATTCCTGCTGGAAATCGGCCTGTCGGCTGGGCAGCCAGGAGGCGATCAAGACGATCGGCAATGACCAGGCTACAGCCTTCAGGCCAAACCTATGATCGCCGCGCCGGAAGCCATAAGCCTTGAACTTTTCCTTGAAACCAAGTTTGATAAGCAGACAGGGAAACAAAAGAAAAAGGACAAAAGCTGCCAGAAAATTATAATAATACCGGTAAAAGCCAGACAAGTGGGAAGTCGGAAGGGAGCCGACCAAATTGACGTCATAAAATGCCGGCAGACCAAAATAACTATAAAAAGTTAACAAAAAAGGAGTCACCAGAAGAATAATGGCCGCTTTCCGCTGGCTAATAATTAATGATGATTGATTCATGAGCTTCTGGCCAGGCCTGTCCTTCGTTCTAAATAGCCGAGCCATTCACAGGTTAGACGCAATCCTTCCCGCAGGCTCCGCGGCTCGTACCCGAGTTCTTCGGATGCTTTTTGGTGAGAAAAGGCCCAGTTCTCCAGGAAGGTTCTGACCCAGCTGGTGGTAATAAAGGGATAAAGCCCAAGCCACCCAGCCTTCATTGTTTCCAGCCTGGCCACCGCCAGAGCCAGAGGAACACTGATTTTCAGTCTGGAGGCTTTTCGCCCGGAGACTTCTTCCAGCGTGTTGTAGAATTCATTAAGCGAGACATTCTCACCGCCGAGAATATAGTCTTCTCCTGCTCGGCCTTTTTTCATAATTAACTGCAGGCCTTTAGCCACATCATCGACATAAACATAGTTCCCAATTTCCTGTCCCTGATTTAAAATCAGGCTGAGCCTGTATTTTAAATAAATTTTTATCAAGCGGGTAACAGAATTAGCTTCGGTCAGGGGGCCAGGGCCATAGACTCTAGTTGGTCTGGCCACCATTATTTCCAAACCCTTAGCAAGATAGTCATCAATTATTTTCTCGGCCAGAGCTTTGCTCTTCTCATAGTCAGTAAAAAAGGGAACGTCGGGTCGGCAACTGCTCTCTCTAACTGGCTCCCCGCGGCTTGGCCCTTTAACTACCGACGAGCTGACAAAGACCACTCGCTTCAGTCCGACAGCCAGAGAAGCCTCAAGAAGAGAATGAAATCCTTCGACATTGACCCGATAAAAGTTTCGCGGCTCGAGATCAAAGTTTTTGGCCAGAGCAGCTAAATGGTAAACCTGCTGGCAACCCTGCAGAGCAGC
>ENA-UPTA01004473-UPTA01004473.1-activated-sludge-metagenome-genome-assembly--contig:-NODE-4473-length-13228-cov-15.338723_pt1 | contig 13228 bp, 11 predicted proteins | sample MGYA00238184_ERZ773361 | MGnify/ENA primary metagenome ERZ773361 (study PRJEB29100, sample SAMN05720205) | activated sludge metagenome | isolation source: anaerobic digester from wastewater...
AATTACCTCTCAATGTGACCTGAATTTATGTCATTAAATGTTATTTTTGTGCAAAGCATAATTACCTCTCTGAGTGACTTTTGGGAATAAAATATTTCATATTATTTATTTTATAAAATTCAAAATAGTTTCTATTGTCCGGTTAAAATATTCCAAACTTGCTGAAATATTGAAAATATTGCATCCCTGACAGGATTTGACCTACCTGGCTTACTTATCATTCTGTCAATATTTGTCCCGATAGGGACAACATCTTGGTAAAAAACAAAATGCAAAATGGAATAACGTCCCGTATGGGATGAAATAATATTTACCGGACGATAGTGATTTTTTTTTAAAAATGGATTTTATTATTGTTTTATTTTTTATTATTGTAGTACTCTTAACATATTTAATTGTATAATCAAGAATAACTCTATGGTTGATAATAAATTACAATGGGGCTCGCGTGTAGGACTCATTCTGGCAATGGCCGGCAACGCGGTGGGTCTTGGAAATTTTTTGCGATTTCCGGTTCAGGCGGTGCAAAATGGGGGTGGCGCATTTATTATTCCTTACCTGGTGTGTTTTCTGCTGATGGGTGTTCCTTTGTTGTTTATCGAATGGTCGATAGGCCGTTTTGGAGGACAGTTCGGCCATCACACCACGCCTTTCGCCTTTGCCAGGATGTCGAAAGCCAGGATGTGGAAATATATAGGCGTGTTTGGCATTTTCTCAAATATTACCATTGCGTCGTACTATTGCTATATAGAGAGCTGGACCATGTCATATGTATATCATTCTGCTGTTGGGACTTTTGCCGGCATGGATCAAAACAGCGTGGCTGCATTTTTTGATGATTATCTTAATGTGTTTACCTCCACCACCGGAATACCGTTCGAAGCCATCGTTTTCTTTGTAGTGTGCCTGGTGCTGAATACCTGGGTGTTAAGCCGCGGGTTGAGCGGAGGGGTGGAAAAAGCGGCCAAAATAGGTATGCCGTTATTGATAGTTTTCGGTATTTTTCTGGCCGTCAAAGCTATTTTCCTGAAGGCCGGCCAGGACGGAGCCGTGTACGACGGTACCGTAGGACTGAATTTTCTCTGGACACCTCAGTTCGACTCTTTAGCTAATCCTAAAGTATGGCTGGCAGCAGCCGGACAAATATTTTTCACACTGTCGCTGGGGCAAGGCTCGGTGCAGTGTTATGCGGCTTATGTCAAAAAGAAAGACGATATCGCGCTCAACGCCATGTCGGCAGGCTGGATGAATGAATTTGTTGAAGTCGTGCTGGGCAGCGCCATCATCATCCCGATCTCTATCGGTTATCTTGGAATCGACAGAGTTGTAGAACTGACATCTTTTGGCGGTCTGGGCCTGGGTTTCCGCACCATGCCGTTCCTCTTCCAGCAGTGGGGGCCGTTGTTGGCTGCCGTGGCCGGTGTCGCCTTCTTTGGATTGCTGTTTTTTGCAGGTATTACTTCCACGTTGGCCATGGGAACTCCCGTTATGTCTTTTCTTATTGATGAGTTCAACTGGCGACGGTCGCGCGCCGCCATGGGCTTTGGGTTCTCGGTATTGTTGCTCGGGCTTCCGACTGTTGTATTTTTTAAGAAAGGAGTGTTCGACGAATATGATTATTGGGCAGGCACCGTGTCGCTGGTGGTTTTTGCCATGTTTGAAGCCATACTGTTTGCCTGGGTTTTTGGCATGAAAAAAGGTTGGCAGGAGATTACTGACGGCGCCGATATCAAAGTCCCCGCCATCTTTAAATACATCCTGAAGTTTGTTACCCCGGTAATCCTGATTTTGGTTTTTGTCACCTCGCTTATCCGTCCGGCCAATGATGACTGGAGCAAGGTGAGCATCACCGGCTGGGAGGTGCACCCCGAAAGTATTATTGCCAAAATCCGCAACGATCATATCGGCCCCAACTGTGAATACTTTACCGATACATATTATGCCGAAACGGCCGGTGTGGTGGATTCTGTTTATACAAGTGAGGAGAAAAATGTGGTGGCTGTAGTTAAAGAAGACCAAAGCGTCAAAATGTACGAAACAGCCATGACAAACTCCGTGGTGGTTAAAAAAGGCGACCGGGTGGATGCCGGCGTGGCTCTTTTCAGCGGGAGTTTTATCAATAATGTGTTTTATGTGGATATGTCGCGACTGCTGCTCGTGGCTTTGTTTTTATCCATCTGCGTGCTGATATTTGTTGCCTATCGTAAACGTAAAAAAGAAGGGACAATATAATTATGAATACAAGTGCACTATTGTTCATGATCATTACCCAGACCATCATCACCGGCCTGATGTTAAATTTCTTTTTCAGGGTGCTTTTTGCCAAACCCAAAGTAGGTATCAACGAAGATTCATACGCCGATAACGATGAACCGGCCGGTAAAAAATAACTTCCCGCTGAATGGTTGGCAACTGATGCAGGTGAACGTTGATGTAGATTTTTTTTTGAAAAGTGGGCAGGAGGCTATCCGAAATGATAAATTTTTTAGGTTATGATGCATAAGATTTTTAAGCCGGAAATACCGATGATGCTGGCATTTTTGCTGGTGTTTGTTACTTCCGGTGTCTTTTCACAAAACCTCGATATTGACTTGTTGCGAAAAATCAACCTGAATCGTAACCGGAAACTGGACAACACCTTCCGGGTGATAACCAACAGCATGCGGCCTGTGCAGATAGGCACGCCCATAGTGTTGTTCGGGCTGAGCCTTACCACCAAAGACAGTGTGATGAGGAGAAATTTTTATTATGTAGGCGCTACCATACTGGTTACTACGGCCATCACCTCTGTTTTAAAACTCAGCATCCGGCGGCCCCGGCCTTTTGTTACCTATCCCGATATTGAAAGGGAGACTGATGTCGGGCACTTGTCGTTTCCTTCGGGCCATACCTCCGACGCCTTTGCCCTGGCCACCTCGCTAAGCCTGGCTTATCCCAAATGGTATGTTATTGTGCCTATGTACCTGTGGGCCGGTGCTGTGGGCTACTCCAGGATGCATCTTGGCGTGCATTATCCCGGCGATGTGCTTGCCGGCGCTGTCATAGGGGCCGGAACGGCTTACCTGTGTTACAAAGGCCAGCAATGGCTGAGCAAAAAAAGGAGGGTGAGCTTATGAAAATCGGCTATGTGCAGACTTCGCCTGTTTTTGGCGACAAAGAAAAAAATTTTGAAGAGGTGCGCCGGCTTACCCGTGGCGTCAGTGCCGATTTGCTGGTGCTGCCCGAGCTTTTTGGCAGCGGCTATACCTTCACCTCACGGGAAGAGGCCGAAGCCCTGGCCGAAATCGCTGACGGCCCCACGGCCGCTGTGCTCAGGGAACTTTCGCTGCAAACCGGCGCGGTGGTAGTGGCGGGTTATATCGAAAAGGACGGCGGCCACCTTTACAATGCCGCCCTGGTGGTTTCGGGAAACTGTGTGATTGACAGCTACCGCAAGATTCACCTGTTTAACAAAGAAAAGCTGTGGTTCGAGGCCGGCGACAAGCCACTGCAGGTGTATGACATAAATGATGTAAAGATGGGCGTGATGGTTTGCTTCGACTGGATGTTTCCCGAAGTGTGCCGTACCATGGCCTTGCAGGGGATGCAGGTGCTCGCCCACCCGTCTAACCTGGTCATGCCGTGGTGTCAGCGCGCCATGGTAACGCGTTGTCTCGAAAACAGGATATTTGCTGTAACAGCCAACAGGACAGGCGAAGAAAACAGGGGAGGAGACCATTTTGTGTTTACCGGCGCCAGCCAGATCACCGCTGCCGATGGCTCCGTATTGTCCTCAGCGCCTGCCTCAGAAAGCTGTTTGGCAGTTGTTGAAGTGGATGTTAAGCAAGCCGGCGACAAAAATATCAATGCTTATAACAATGTTATTGCTGACCGCAGAACCGAATTTTATGTATTATAAAATCAAAAAATCCCAAACCATGAAAACGCTGCATATCATTTTAATCTCTGCCATCTTCATCATGATGACAGCAGTGGGTTGCCGCCACAGCACCCTGGCCGGCAAGGAAATCAACATCAAACTCGATTCCCTGAGCCTGAACGGCAAAAATTCTATCGAAAGCAACCTAGCCAAAGAAACTGGTGTGCTGTATGTGAAAGCACATCTGAAAAAACAGGTGGTTACCATCATTTTCGACTCGGTGAAAGGCAATCAGGACCAACTGATGTCGGCCCTGCAAAAGATGGGATACCAAACCACTCTTACCGCCCCGGTAACGCCCGGTGAAAAATAATTTTTATGAATAGTTTTCACTATTGCCCGGTAAAAATTTGAATAATTGATGAAAAGCTTTATTGGAATATGGTTTTGCGTGGATGCTTATTCAATAGGGGTATGTTTTTGACATAGAATGAATTGCTTTTCTGCAATTTATTATACCTCAGTCCTGAAGGATGTAAATTGCTGAAAATCAATTCTTCCTTTAGGACCGAGGAAAACAACGGATATTTTTATTTACATCCTTTAATACATGTTTAATTTTTACCGGATAATAATAAATAGTTTTATAAAAAATTGTATAGAATAAAATAATTCCTAAATTCGCTCAGATTAAATCAGAGACCGATGAGTAGTAAAAAATTATTTTTGTTCACACTGTTGTTACTATGCTTTCAGCATGCCTTTTCGCAACAATGGGAGCTGAAAAAAGAAAGCGACGGGGTAAAAGTATATACCCGGCCTGTCAAGGGCTCAGGTATCAGGGAATTTAAGGGCGAGATTACCGTCAAATCCAACCTGTGCAATATCCTGTCGGTTATTGAAAGAATCTCTGATTATCCCAAGTGGATGTACAAATGTTCCTATGCCGAACAACTGAAAAAAAACAACGAGTCCTCGGGTTATATCTATACCGTCCTCAAACAGTCGTGGCCGGTGGAGGACAGGGATATCTGCTCTTATTACAGCGTGGTGCAGGATAGCATTACCAAGGTAATAACCATTACAATGAAAGGCGTTAAGGATTACATCCCTGCCAAATCCGACAAAGTAAGGGTGCCCAGCCTGAACGGTTTATGGCAACTCATACCGGTGGCAAAAGGAGTAACCAAGATCATTTATCAGGTGCATTCCGAGTCGGGTGGTTATGTGCCCGAAGCCATTGTCAATGCCTTTATTACTGATACACCCTACTATAATCTGCTCAACCTGAAAAAAATTGTGGAATCGCCCCTGTGTCCCCGTTCAAAGATAGCAAACCTGAAAGAGCTCTGAAATATGCTCTGCAACGCATACGGCCGCAATGGCAGTAAGCAGCTTAGGTATATAGCAGTAACACAGTAAGGACGGTACAAAAAAAACAAATTTATGAAACACGCCGATGATGCACTTATTTTATCCTGTTGCGAAAGCGTGCACGCCTTTCTTGCTGCACATGCCGATGCCGCTAACATAAAAAAATATTCCCGTTATTTTCGCGTGGGCTACGATGCCTGGGGCGTTGATGATAAGGCCATGAGGGCGCAGCGCGACTTATGGTATAGTCAATGGAAACTGCAACTCAACCGGCAACAAATGCTGGCGCTGGGCGACCGGCTGATGGCCGCGGGCAAATACGAAGAAAGTATCATAGCTATAAACCTGCTGATACAACTGCAGAAGGACGACAAGTCGGATATTTTGTCCAGGGCGGGGGAGTGGCTCGAAAAGTTTGTTGTCAACTGGGCACAAACCGATTATATGGCGGGTGATGCGATTTCCCCCATACTGTTGGCCGATCCTGCAGCGGTGGACGAACTTTTGCCCTGGAGGAAATCTGCCTCGAAATGGCGGCGGCGTGCCGTGCCGGTGTCGCTCATCAAATTGATGAAACAAAGGGGCGAGCCGGAAAAAATGCTACTCATCATCGACCCCATGATGAACGATGCGGCCAGGGAGGTTCAGCAGGGGCTGGGGTGGTTTCTGCGCGAAGTATGGAAAAAACATCCCGACGCCGCGGAGCCTTTTCTATTGAAATGGAAGGATACTTGTGGCCGCCTCATAATACAATATGCCACGGAACGCATGGATGCCTCCCAAAAAATATTGTATAAAAAATCTGTCGGGCAGAAAGGAAGTACGATTAAAAAAAATAAATAGTTATGAACGAAATTATTTGTCCGAATTGTAAGAAAGTATTTAAAGTGGATGAAGCCGGCTTTGCCGAGATTCTGAAGCAGGTCAGGGATCATCAGTTTGAGGAAGAACTGAAAAACAGGCTGAACCTTGCCGAAAAAGAAAAAATCAACGCCGTGAAACTGGCGGAAGCCAACCTCCGGAATTCATTACAGGATGCCCTGGCACAGAAAGATAAAGAAATTATTGAGATGAAAGCCCGCAATGAGCGTGAGCTGACCAACAAATTAGCACAGAAGGAAGCCGAGATCGCACAGATGAAGTCAACAATAGAGAAGGCCGCCGTTGAGACTAAACTCACAATAACTCAGGCAGTCCAGAAAATAGAAAAAGAACGGGACGAGCTGGCCAACCTGGTGAAAAACAAGGAAACAGAAAAGGCGCTGCTTGAAAAATCCCTCACGGAAAAGTTTTCCTCGGCCCTCAAAACAAAAGACGATATCATCAAAATGAAGGATGAGGAGATAGCCCTGCGAAAAGATCTGAAAGTAAGGCTTTCCACAAAGATGATCGGCGAAACCCTCGAACAGCATTGTGAGACCGAGTTTAATAAACTTCGGGCTACGGGTTTCCAAAAAGCGTATTTCGAAAAAGACAACGATGCCAGGTCGGGGAGCAAAGGCGATTATATTTACAGGGAGACAGACGACACGGGCAACGAAATCATTTCGATCATGTTTGAAATGAAAAACGAAGGCGACGAAACGGCTACAAAAAAGAAGAATGAAGATTTTTTCAGAGAGTTGGACAAAGACCGCAACGAAAAAAAATGTGAATACGCCGTGCTGGTTACCTTACTCGAAGCCGAAAACGAGCTGTATAACGCGGGCATTGTTGATGTGTCGCACAAGTTCCCGAAGATGTATGTGGTGCGCCCCCAGTTTTTCATACCTATCATAACGCTGCTGCGCAATGCCGCCCTGAATTCCATGCGGTACAAAGCCGAGCTGGCCCTGGTGAAAAATCAAAATATTGATATCACGAATTTTGAAGAAAACATCAGGATTTTCAAGGAGGGGTTTGCAAGGAATTATGAACTGGCCAGCCGTAAATTTCAGACTGCCATTGAAGAAATTGATAAAACCATTGATCATCTGCAAAAGACCAAAGAAGCCTTATTGTCTTCGGAGAACAACCTGCGCCTGGCCAACAACAAGGCCGAGGACCTGACCATAAAAAAACTCACCCGCGGCAATCCTACCATGACGGCCAAGTTCGAAGAGTTGTCAAAAAAGCCCGGGAATGATTGAATCCTAATGTTGTGCATAATAATTTGAGTCAATAGCAGTATGAAAATATTATTTCATATTTTACTTGTTTTTACTTTCTTCTCTGCCAGTATGGCTCAAACAACTAGTAAGGATTATGTCTGCAGGAAAGAGACGAAAGAATTGTGGAGAGAGTTAGCAGATAGCGGAAGGTATCATGAAGCAATTAATATTTTGATGGACAGTATTCAGACCAGTAAACAGAAAAATAAAAAAAGCGCCTATTGGCACGTTGGCCAACTTTATGCGTGTAATAATGAATATGAGGTTGCCATTGAATATTTAAAAAAATCAACAAGTTTTATTGATAAAATTTTTGACAGAGAATGGCGGTTATATTATAAAGGAACCATTGCTTTTTTAAAAAGAGACAAGAAAAAGCTGAAGGTTTATAATGACAGGTTGTGGAAAAAGCATTCTGACTACTATTATTTCAATGCTTGTAAATTGAAAGCATTTTATGAAAATTTCGAGAAGCCTTATAGGTGGGTTTATGATATGCCTTGTAAATAAAAATTCTGTGCATACCCTGGGTAGGATATAGTTGTTGGCACAAGCCCTTCGCAACACGTGTATTCACCCTCTCCCAAAAATATACGTTAAATAATTTTTTCCTCTAACATTAATGTATATATTTGTCGGTGACATTTATAAGCTTTTTACTTGATAGCAAATGTTTACAAACGCTTACAAATGGATTTATTTAAAAAATTAAAACTCTGATATTTAATTATTTATAATTACAAAAACAGATTGCTGCTACGATAAAACTATAGTAAAAATAACAGTAATACGTAAGTACAAGAGTTGGGCGACATTATACCAAACAGACTTCAAATAAAGACACAATATGACATTTCCAGAATTCTACTCTAACAAAATAATTGAAATCTTGACTAACCAAAGTGCAGGAAAGACAAATCAAATATTTGTATTTCTTGGACAAACTGAGTTAATTGATAAAACTAATCTTTTTGACAACATTACAGATGTAGAGACTTTTCATTTGAATGGCAACGAGGAACTTTTTGACAAAAATTGGTTTACAAAAGTTTTTACAAAATTGAATTCTGAAAATAAATTTCATTTACTTTCCTATCCTCAATTTAGTTACTTAATTAACTATATTGACAGTTCATTCTTTAAAGACAGGATAATAATAATTCAAGATAATTTAAGACAACTCTTTCCCATAAGCAAAAATGAATATTTGGAAGAAAGTAGTGATGAAAATATTGAAACAAGACCCGAAAAAATTCCTATTTATCAGGCAGAACAGATACAAATTAAAGATTACTATTTTTATTCTGTTAAGACATTAAACGATGACTTTACAACTATAAATCTTTTTGAAGAAACGACTAAACTTATTGAATCCAACAATTCAGATTTCGACAATATTGATATTAGTTCGGATCAAACTGCATTAGATTTCTTCTTAAATTCCTGCATTTTAGAGAACAATCTGCAAAAAAATGCAATTGTAAAAATTTATCCTAAACAACCCATTAGTGATTCACTAATTAGTACGGTTGAAAAAATAAACCACGTATTAAATCTTTTCGGAGGTTCATTATACCTTTTGAAAGAAGAAATTATAAAGGAGGATTATCAAGTTAAAGATTCCACTAAAATGCTCCTTAAAAAATATTGGGGAGCTAATGCTGATTTTCGAGGTTTAAAAGTGTATCGAAATCCAGATATAGGAAATCAAATAACTGAAATTTCACAGGGTTTAATTGTTGAAACAATTATTAAAGAATACGAAAATTCAAAAAGAAATGAAAAAACAAGAGATTTGTTTTTAACTGCACCTACCGGTGCAGGCAAATCTCTTCTTTTTCAATTACCTGCATTTTACGTTTCTCAAAGTGGCGACATTACTATTGTTATTTCGCCTTTAATTGCATTAATGAAAGATCAAGTTAATGCGATTATTAGAGATCGCAATTTTGATAAAGTCGCTTACTTAAATAGCGAATTAAGTTTAATTGATCGTGAAAGAGTAATAGAAAATTGCCAAAGCGGAGAAATCGACATTTTGTATATGTCGCCCGAACTTTTTATGTCTTATGACATTAAACATTTTATTGGCGAAAGAAAACTTGGTTTACTCGTTATTGACGAAGCTCACTTAATTACAACTTGGGGAAGAGATTTTCGTGTTGATTATTGGTTTTTAGGCAATCACGTTAGAAAAGTAAGGAAATATCACAATTTAAGTTTTCCAATGGTTGCAGTAACTGCAACAGCGATTTATGGCGGTGCGAATGATATGGTTTTTGATAGTATTGACAGTTTGGTAATGCACAATCCACACGTTTTTATTGGACAAGTTAAACGAAATGATATAGTATTTGCTGTAAATAATTATGACGGCTTTTCAAAAAATTATTTAAAAGAAAAATTGAAACAAACGGCAGAATTTATTGTTGAGGCAAATAATCTGGGTTTAAAGACACTTGTATACACACCGTATTCCAAACATGTTGAAGAATTACTCTCAAAAGTAAATATCAATAATGAAATAATTGCTGTTGGTTATCACGGTAAAATGCCTGCCCAACAAAAGGAATTTTCATTTAAACAATTCAAGAGTGGTCAGAAAAAAATAATGATTTCTACCAAAGCATTTGGAATGGGTGTGGATATTTCCGACATCGAGTTGGTTTATCATCACGCACCTTCGGGCTTATTGCCTGATTACATTCAAGAAATTGGGAGAGTTGCAAGAAAACCAGAAATTAAAGGATTTGCAGCTTTAAATTATTCTTCTCAAGATCAAAGATTTACAAAAGCACTTCACGGAATGTCTGCTTTGAGGCAATATCAAATAAAAGAAGTACTAAAAAAAATACACAAAGCATACATAAAAAACAATAAAAGCAGAAACTTGCTCTTATCAGTAGATGACTTTGGACATATTTTTGAAAATGCTCTTGATCTTGACCAAAAAGTTTTAACGGCTTTGATGATGATCGAAAAAGATTATTTGGCAAAGACCCGATTTAACGTAATTATTGCAAGACCAAAAAAATTATTTGTTCGAGTTTTTGCAAGGATTTCCGACCAACACTTATCAATTTATAGGGCAAAATACGCTGAAACATTTACGCATATTAGTTCTTTAGAAAATGGAAATAATATTGTAGAAATTGATTTAGACAAATTGTGGTATCAAAACTTTAATGATAAAAGTTTTCCAATCGTAAAACGTGATTTCTATACAGGTGATTTATTCAGAAATGATGGAATTGAAGTAATTCCACAACTAAAAATGTCATTTGAAAGATTAGATACATTCAAGAATTTGTATAAAAATCTACAATCATTATTTGCAAACATTCAAACCATATTTGCAAATTTTGAAGGTTCGTTTTTCAATCAAAAAGAATTGGAAACCGAATTAAATAAATTTTTAAATGACGAAGTGAAGGCGGAAAAAATTAGTAAATTCATTCTTTCGTCATATTCAGGAAGACTAATTCAACCAGGTGTAATAGAAGCAAATGCTTTTTTACAACAACGTAGAGAAATTGATGGTTATAAATACAGAATTTTCAACAACCAATATTTAGCAAGTTTTATAGCACTTACAAATAGACTAAATAACCTGTTCGGAAATACTGACGAATACGTTGTAAATCGATATGTAACAAATAAAGGATCTAATTCAATAAATTATGTAAGACTTGGATACTTTTTAGAAATGCTCGAACTCGGAACATTTGAAATTAAAGGTGGAGAAAATCCAATGGTTTTCATTCGTATAAATGATCCATTAAGAATTGAAAGAGATTCAAATAACAACAACTATACAAATACTCTATTATCAAAAACTTTAGAAAGACATCATTTGAGTAATCAAATTTTTGATCATTTCTTTTTACGCAGTTTTTCTAACGATGAACGTTGGGATTTTGTAGAGGATTTTTTCCTTGGATCAGATGTTGATATTTTATTAGATAAACATAAAGGTGGCGAAGCAAACAATCTAAATATCATAGAATTTTTAGAAAATAATTCTACACCTATTAAAGCTGAAGCGACAGAATTAGATGAAAAGAACAACATTCATATTTTTCATCCAAATTCAGAATCGTTTTACAATAGCGCAAGTTTATTGACGATAGAAAACGAGAAAGGAATTAGAACAATGAAAATATCGGAATGGTTAGTTGAAGATCCTGTTTCTTTTCATATAGTCTTTCAGAAACATAGATTAAAAATTGACGGGAAAACATTTGAGATTTTGGTTTCAAAGCTTAAAGCAAACCACTTTGAAAATTTTCGGGATAGTCTACGTCTAAATATGTACATTGATTTTAAAGGTTATGACATACCAGTAAAAGCAAGTGTACCATATAAAGACAAGCCTGTAGAATTTTATAAATGGTGGTGCGACAATAAAGATAAAGTAACTATGAATTTTCAAGAAAAGCTAGTTCTATTCGACAAAGTATTTATTCAAAAACCAAATGTTTTAAAAGCCGAACATAGAAAAATAATAAACAAATAAAAAATAACGATCGCCCAACAGCAGTTTGGCAAAATGGCGGGTTTAGTGATAAATTCAACGGCAGTTCTTCGATTAAACTTTTGTGCAAAACTGAACATTTGTGCTTTGATTTCCGCCACTTCGCCAAGCTGCAAAACGTTAGCGGTAATTATAAAAAACGACACCAACAATATGAACTTAGGAATTTTAAACGAGACAGTAATTCTTATTGACACTGACTTTCTAAATGAAAGGATTAGTCATAATTTATCCTTCTACAAAGAGTTGTATCCAGACAAGGACTTTGATAAAATTAATCTTGCTGACTTACTTTACAAATTTGCACTCAATGCAAGAGTTGAAGAAGCTGGGCATAATGTTGACATCCTGTTTGCCTATACATTATCTAACCCCAACTTAGAATATTGCACACCAAGCAATTTGACATTTGATATTACAAGTGATGGAGTTCAAATGGAGACAGACAAAGGCACATTTTTGATACGTTCTTTTTTCGGTGACGAAGACGAGACTTGTAATGAACATTTTGTGAATATGCTTAGAATGGTTAATTATAGTTCAAGAGTTTCACGCATTATTATGGTTGCTGACAGTTCTGAATTAAATTTTGAACTTGAAATGATGAACGAGCAAAATGAAAAAAGTCTTTTTCTAATAAAAAAATATCACGACACAGAAATTGAAGTTCCTATTAAGTATGTCAAAATTGACTACCCTATTGCATATGCCTTGGGACTAAATAACAATGAGATATAATGTTTTGGGAAAAATGCAATATTGGATATTTTAATGCAGGTTCTAAGGAACTTGTCAAAATTAGTGGACTTGAAGTTCAGAATAATAAACCTTTTTGGGTTTACATTTCAAAAGAAGCATTTGATAAAATACAAAATGGAGTTTCATTAAGTACAGCATTAAAAGACTATTCTCTTGAAATCCGAGAATTTCTAATCTCTGGTTTTGCCCCGACAGAAAGCTCCATTTTTAGTTTTCAAAGAGACCCAATTCAAACGGCCTTTGTTACAAATGCAGTAGCAAATTCTGTTGTGTTTTATGCTATGGCTTATCTTAACAATAAAGGACTAAGCCCAACGGAGATTAAGAATTTAAGAATACGATATTCTTTTGAAAATTTGGAAAAACGATTTTTCAATATGGAAGAATTGAAGCATTCATTTGTTAATCAAAGTGCTTTCTTTTTAAATCTGTATAAAGAAATGAATGAGAATGACAGGTTTGAACATTTTGCAGAAAATCTCGAACAACAAAATCGATTCAAAGAAGTATTTAGAAATTATAACGATTTTATTTCATTAAAACAACAATACA
>ENA-UPTA01004474-UPTA01004474.1-activated-sludge-metagenome-genome-assembly--contig:-NODE-4474-length-13228-cov-12.485766_pt1 | contig 13228 bp, 13 predicted proteins | sample MGYA00238184_ERZ773361 | MGnify/ENA primary metagenome ERZ773361 (study PRJEB29100, sample SAMN05720205) | activated sludge metagenome | isolation source: anaerobic digester from wastewater...
TAAGTACGGCCGGGAGGGTTGAAACCTTGAAAAGGTGTCAACTCTCGGGAGTACTAAAATAAAACTAGTTATTAAGATAGGAGCGCAGGGATGAACATCCAATACAAAAGAAAGCCTGAGAACGAAGAAATGATGGCCGCATATGATTTTTTCAAAAGCCATAAATATCACATCATGGGTATCCTGGCAACCATCGCGCTGATCATTATCGGTGTAAACCTTTATAAATCAAGCAGCGAAAAGAATAAGATCGTTTCCGCAGACAAGCTTTTCGAGATAGCGACCCTCTACGGAGAAATGAAGGATTCGCTTGTAATATCAAAAGGAAATGAATACATTGATAAATACTCAGGATACGATTCAACGGGAGATATCGTAATTTATGTTGCCAGATCTTATATCAGAACCAAAAAGAATGACGAAGCTCTGAAGATGCTTGAAAGTAATCAGAGGATAACGAAAAATGAAACACTCAGGTTCGCTTTCTATAATATTCTCGGCGGACTTTATATGGATAAATGGATGGCTGAAAAAAAACCTGAGCTTGCCGAAAAAGCCGGAGATTATTACGCTAAAGCCGCTAAATCCGACAGGGAACTTTTAAAAGACCGTGCATTATACGACGCCGGCAACAGCTATGCTCAGGCAGGCAAGACCGATAAAGCCAAAAACGTTCTGAAACCTTTGTACGACAGATCGAGAGAACTTGAATACAAACTAAGAGAACAGGTTAAGTACCTGTACGAAAGCCTTGATTAATGTTTTAAATTCCAATAAAGGGCAGAATGATTCTGCCCTTTTTTATATCTACAGGAGTCTGAAAACTAATCCTGTAACGGTTTTCTTATTTTTCATCTTCTCATTCCTGACCGTCTCAATGAGCCCGTCTTTCCTGTTTTTACTCATCCTGACCTCTGTTATATTTTTGTTCTCTGCCTATTTCAAAAAAATTAAGGCGCTGATAATACAACCTTTCTGGAATTTTAAGATATTTCTGATATTTTCATTCGGTTTTTCATACATCTCTTCCCGAGACCTTGAGATATCGCTATTTTTCCTGCTCAAAGTAGTTCTTCTTATTCTGTTAAGCGTATTATTCAATTATTTCACTGACTTTAAATATCTTATCAGCACGATCGATGCTTATTTAAGCTCAATAAATTCACGATCGGTCAAGATACCTCTTCGAAAAGCTTTTTTCGCATTCCTTCTGAGCATAGAATTCATTAGAGAATTATTCGCTGAAGGCAAGATGATCGCTGAGTCGAACGATAAAGCATCCGATAAAGGTTTTCTTTCAAAACATACTAATGTTCTTAACTGTCTTTTTCATTACTCATTCAGAAAAGCAGAAGAAATGGAGTCGGAATACTCCGTAAACACAGATTTTTCCAGCGCGAAAAGTGCAAAAGCTTCATTCGGATTCACTGATTTTGTCATTATCGGATTTCTAATGATCGAAATAATCTTATTTCTGGCCGTGAAATGAATGTAAAGATGATAATACAGTATGACGGAACTGATTTCTGCGGCTCTCAGACACAACCCGATCAGAGAACCGTTCAGTCCGAGTTCGAAAAAGCTCTGGGCAGCTTGCTTAACGAAAACATTTCGACAATATTCTCGGGCAGAACGGATTCAGGAGTCCATGCAAAAGAGCAGACCTTAAATTTTAATACAGCCAACACGTCGATCCCCGCGGAAAAGATGATATACCCGCTTAACAGCCGTCTTCCAAATGACATTCTCGCTCTGTCTTCGGAACTGGCGGGTGACAGCTTCAATTCACGGTTCGATGCGAAGAGAAGGACATACAGGTATTTTATAAGAAGAACACCCGAACTCTTTAGGAACCGCTACTCGCTTATATATCCCTATAAGATCGATCTGTACAGGCTGAATTCGGCAGCAGAACTTTTTATCGGCAAAAAAGACTTTCAGGCTTTCTGTTCCACTCACGCAGAAGTCAATAATTATATTTGCAGTATTGACAGCCTGCGTTTTTTTACACGTGATGATGAAACTGTCATGGAGATCTCGTCCGACAGATTTCTGCAGAATATGGTAAGAATAATTGTTTCAACATTCCTTGAATTGAATTCAAACAGGATCACTGAGGCTGATATTAAGGTTATTCTCGATAAAAAAGACAGGAGACTATCGCCGAAAACGATATCTCCCAAAGGTCTTTTTTTGTGGAAAGTTGAATACTGATAATCTATTTTACGCTTAAAGGAAGAAGAAGAGCCGGACGGTTCCCGAAAAGAACCGATCTTTTCAGCATCTCGATCTCATCTTTTAATAATCCTGATCCTTCAAGTATAGTCAATGCGTCCTTTTCCTCAATATCCGCGCTGAATATTTTCTCATAAACGGTTTTGTTCTCAGGATAAGTTAACAGCTGATAATTTTTCATACCGGCTGTTTTTGCAGCATCGGCTATCGCATGATCCAGACCGCCCAGTTCATCTACAAGCCCGTTCTCTTTTGCCTGCCTGCCCGTCCAGATCTGTCCCTGCGCGATCTTCTCCAATTCTTCTTCGGATATCTTTCTGCCGTCAGATACTCTAGATTTAAATTCTGCATAGATCTTTTCCATTGAACTTTTCATTAAAAGCACATCCTCTTCTGACTGTTCTTTTGTAAAATCAAAAATGTCAGAATATTTTCCCATGCTGATCCTTTCCGTTTTAATGCCTATCTTGTCATAGAGTTTCTTTACATTAGGCAGCATCGAGACTACGCCGATCGAGCCTGTGACGGTGTAAGGATCTGCGAATATTTTGTCGGCCTGACACGAAATATAATAACCGCCTGAAGCCGCTACTGGTCCCATGGAAACGGTAACGGGTACGGTTTTCTTTATTTCAATTATTTTTCTGAGTATTTTTTCGGAAGCCAAAGCTGAACCACCGGGAGAATTCACCCTCAGAACGATAGCTTTTACATCGCTGTCTTTTCTGATCTTCTCGAGTATTTTCTCAAATTTATCGGGATTGATATTATCCTCTGTAAAATCACCGCCCTTATCCGAATCGACTATATCTCCCTCGGCAAATATCACTGCGATCTTCTTGCCTTCTTTCTGATCTTCCTTTCCGATGTAATCCCGTATATCGACAAGCTGCTTTTTCTTAATATGCTTGTCTTTAATCATTTCATCCCAGCTCATCAGCTTGTCGACCAGCTTTAATTCAAGCGCCTGCTGCGGAGTTATGAAAACCGCTTCTCCCTTTTCGATCATTCCGGATACAGCGCTTTTTTCAAGAGATCTACGTTCTGAGATCGTGCCTGTTAAAAGATCATGCCTGTCATTTAAAAGCTTCAGGATGCTTTCCCTGAACTGATCTGACATGGTGTTTCTCGCAAAATTCTCTCCCGCGCCTTTATACTGGCCGATATGGATCACGTTTACGGACACGCCGAGTTTATCGCCAAGGTCCTTAAGATAAGGAACAGATGCGCTGAACCCGTTCAGCATAATGTTACAGGAGTTCGAAGGATCTAATAAAATTTCGTCCGAAGACAGTGCCGCCATATAGCTGCTTTTATCCAGACTGCTTCCGGCTGCGGTTATCAGCTTTGATGATCCTTTAAATTCATTAAGCGCTACTGCGATCTCGTTCGTATGCTCCGCTCCCGCGTTCCAGTTGTCCAGATCAAGAATTATGCCTTTGATAAGAGGATCGTCCGAAGCATCTTCGACCCTTTTCAGCACATCGTAAAGGGTTAGGGATTTGCGGTTCAGTTCTATCTTTTCTAAGTTCATGAGATCTATCTTTTCAGTCGGGGATTCAATTATCCCCTCAGGAAAAGACAGAACCAGGTAAGAACCGTTAAGAATATCATCCTTTTTAATGTTCTCGTACGACAGTTTTGCTATAAATGCGGCAAGGAAGAAAAAAAGCACTGCGAATACGATTATCACGGTAAAAACGGTTTTAAAAAACCATTTTATTGCATTTTTGATAGTTTCCATATTTTTTCCTTATTGAGAAATATTTAGATATTGAATTCTTCCGTTCTTTACTTTAACGAAATCGGGAAGTATTTTATAGCTGATCTCGGCATATTCTAGCATATCGCGGAAAACGAGGATCTTAGATAAGGGTATGCTCTTTAATGAAAATATTACGCTGTCCGCCTCCTCGATCTTCATTATCTCTTTCAGATTTTCAATACTGCCAAGAACTGCGAACTTATCAATGCTTTTTCCGAGATACCTGCTGCTCGCGTCAACATAACCGATTATCAGTTTTCCCTCTCTCGCAAGATCGTTTTCAAGCGGGATCATCTCCATTGATACATCATCTATGCCGATTATAATGGTTTTATCGAGAAAGAATTTCATTTTCCTAAGTAGTATATACCTCCAAACGAGCATAACGGGAAGGCTTATCAGCAGAAGAAGAGCGAGTATTATTCTTGAATACGCGAATATCTTCATAAAATAAGTGATGCTGAATGTTATAAGGGAAATATAGCCTGCGGAAAGCAGGAATTTTTTATATGAGAACTTGTTCTCGCCGTACATTTTCATCAGGTAAAAAATGATCAGTATTATCGCAATATAGATCCCCGAAGCTCCTATGTATTTGTTAAAGTTAATGTCAGGATATGTCGCTTCATTTATTTTTCCGAGAAATATAAGAACCGGCCGGTAAAGAAAAACGGCAGTCCATAATCCTATCACGTAAGAAAGAACATCAATGATCGGCAACAAGTATTTGCGGAATATGATCTTTCCTATCGAAAGAAGAAAGGAGAACATTATCGTTATATCAAGAATGGATTTGTAAAAGAAGGAATACTTGGAAGTGTAATTCTTTTTTACGAATATTTTCATCGATTCGAAGAAATACTTCCTGAGCTTGATCTTGTCTTTCTTTGAACTTTGTCCCCTGTAATGAATTACATCAGCTATAGGAACATATTCTATCTTATACCCCATTTTCTTTATCTGATAGCAAAAATCGATATCCTCGCCGTACATGAAATAATCTTCAGGCATATAAGTGCCCTTATCGATAACTTCTCTTGTCAGCATCATAAAAGAGCCTGATACCGCGTCAACTTCAGCGATTATATCGTCTTTTAGGTACAGAAGGTTATAGCCGGCGAAAAGCTTTGAATTCGGGAACAGCCTGCTTAATCCGGACAGATGACAGAACGAGTTCCATATCGTCGGAAAAGAACGGTGACATGATGCGTCAAGAGTACCTTCCGGGCCTATGATCTTGCATGTTGATAGACCGGTTTCCGGATGCTTTCTCATATAATTCGTAAGAAGATCTATAGATTTCTCTTTTACGATCGTATCTGGATTCAGGATCAGAATATAATCGCCTTTTGCGATCCTGAGCGCTTGATTGTTGGCTTTCGCGAATCCTGTGTTCGTTTCATTATATATATAGTTCACGTCGGCGAATTTCGATGTTATAAGCTCCATACTTCCGTCTTTTGAAGCATTATCGACTACGATTATCTCATAAGAAAGGTCCCTTACCGTTTCTTTAACTGATCTTATAGTATTTTCAAGAAAATATTTGACGTTGTAGTTGACTATGATTACGGAAATGTCCATTCAGAACGCTCCGGAAAATTATTTGTTCCTGATTAGAAAAGGAAACCGGAGTTTCCAGACCATGAATATCGCTTCTCTGACAATAGCTTTTCCCATCTTTGAATGACCGTCTATCCTGTCCGTGAAAATAATGGGCATCTCTTTGATCCTGAATTTCTTTTTCCATGTTTTATAATGCATCTCGATCTGAAATGAATAACCGTTGGAATGGATTTTATCCAGATCAATTGACTCAATTACTTGTTTCCGGAAGCATTTGAAACCCGATGTAGCGTCCTTCAAAGGCATTCCTGTTATTACTCTTGTATAAAAAGAAGCTCCCATGCTCAAGATCAGCCTTTTCAGAGGCCAGTTCACCACGTTAACACCCTGAATGTATCTTGATCCTATCACAAGATCGTAATTTTCTATTTCTTTTAGAAGTCTTGAAATGTCTTTTGGATCGTGCGAGAAATCGCAGTCCATTTCGATAATATAATCATAACCGTGCGCCAATGCGAACTTAAAACCTTCAATATAAGCGGTTCCTAACCCGAGCTTCCCGCTGCGTTCAAGCAGATGAACGTTCTTTTCATTTCCCATTATCTTTTTTACTTCAGCACCAGTACCGTCCGGAGAATTATCGTCGACGATGAGTATATCAGGACTTTCATCAAGCGCAAGTACGGTTTCGATCATCCTGTTTATATTTTCTATCTCGTTGTAAGTCGGTATAATTACCAGTGCTTTCTTATATTCTGCTGCCGCTTCTTTTGAATTCAATCAGTTTCTCCTTTATTCTTTTATCGGACAGAGCAAGTATCTGTGCTGCGGTGATGGCCGCGTTCTTCGCTCCCGAATTTCCTACTGACATTGCGGAGACCGGAACACCCGCGGGCATCTGTACGATAGACAAGAGCGCGTCCAGCCCGTCCATTATACCTCCTTTCATAGGAACTCCGATCACGGGAAGGATCGTGTGAGCCGCCACAACTCCGCCCAGATGAGCCGCCATACCCGCAGCTGCGATTATCACTTTTATTCCGTTCTTTTCCGCGTTCCTGGCGAATTCAGCCACCTCATCAGGATTTCTGTGTGCGGATAGGATCTTTACTTCGTAACTGATCCCAAAATGATCGAGGTGATCTTCGCAGTTCTTCATGCAATCGCTGTCGCTTTTGCTGCCCATGATAATAACAACTTCTGACATTTTGACCCCGGAATTATTAAAGTTTAATAATATAAAATTTTTATCTTATACGCAAATAAAATACTTCATTACATTAATATCAATTTATGATTTTTTTCATAGAGTTTATAGAAAGTTCACTATATACTTAATTAAAAATCAGGGAGAAGCGCCGTCATGAAAAAACTCACCTCTTTAATTATTCTGTTAGCAATTATTCAGGCTGCCTGGGCGGGATCTCAGAATTATACAGTACGGACAGACACGATAACATTCAGATCAGCGGTCTGGGATAATACATTTAACATGTTTTACATGAAAAACAACATTTCAGATCTCACAAAAAGAAATACTGCTGTAGTTCTATATTTTTTTGATATCTGCTGGGGCTGAGGAACTGTTGGAGCATTGCCGGAGGCAATGAATCTTCAGAATGTATTGAACGGTGTTACAGACAAGAATTCTGTTTTTGCGGTAGGAGCATCAAGTAATGCTTATGATTATTCAGTACTACTTAAGTTTAAAATTGCAAACGCGATAAATTACAATCTGTCATCATATCCTCATTTAGGATATCTTAGAAACAAGTTTCAGGATGATTTTGTATTTATAGGTAAAGACAGCAGGGTAATTGGATATCTTTCCAAAAAAGCCACAGCTGAAGAAATGGATGGAATGCTCAAACGAACAATGGCGTCATTTGAAGGAATTTATCTTTCAAAGGAATCAGACCGTTTTCTGCTAAATAACACTATATTGAAAATCGATCTAAACCAGTATTTCAGATTCGAGGATTCTTCTGACATAGAAATAAATCTCGAATCCTCCTCAAATCCCAATACCGCAGAAGCTTATATTCTGAATAGAGAGTTGGTAATAAATAGAACGAATTTCCCGGGTTACACCCGGATCTCGGTACATGCAGGAAAAAAAGGAAATACAGGATATGTAGAAGCATTGTTCGACGTTATCAATCCGTCTTCTATATTCGAGAGTTTTGAGATAGCTTCTTTAAGCAGTTCGAACCTAGATTTTATTACATCCGGTGATACTGAGTGGGATGTTTCTACAGAGAAATCGTTCATGGGTAAAAAATCACTTAGATCCGGGCATGTCGAGCCTGAACAGAGTTCAGTAGTAGAAACCACACTAGAACTGACAGCTCCGGGTACGCTTGTTTTTGCGTATTGCACTTCAACATCATCATCCGAGAACGTTCTCAATTTCTATATCGACGGAGTAAATATTTCAGCAGCTGTTGATCCGGAACTGTGGTACGGCAGCAACAGCTGGAGAGTATTCAGCTACAATATTAGAGCAGGCACGCGCAATCTAAAATGGGAATATGTTCGAGGAACTTATACAGATATTGAGGAAGACGCAGTATGGATAGACATGATAGTTCTGCCGGATAAAACCGTTAAACGTGCTGTTTCTGAGCAGTCTGAAAGTACCATAAATCTGAAATCTTATCCGAACCCTTTCAATCCTGTTACGCAGATAAGTTTCAACCTGCCGGACGACGGTTTAGCTGAACTTATGGTCTTCGATGTAACGGGAAGGCTGGTTAATGAACTTCATAAAGGGCTGCTTGAAAAAGGGCCGCATTCATTTTCATTCGATGGTAGCAGGCTCTCGAGCGGCATCTATTATTCCGTTCTCAGATACGGCGACAAGATTTCTACGAATAAACTTGTTCTAACTAAATAGATCAGGGGCGGTTCTTACCGCCTTTTTTTATGTATCCGCCGAAATTTTTCCCGATAGTTCTGTATAATTTAAGCAGTTTTTCTGCGCTTTGAATTTCTACCCACTCATCGGCTCTGTGCGAATTCCAGCCTACCGGTCCGGATACTATCACTGGAATATCAGGTTTTATCCTTTTTAAGACATTTTCGTCCGCTACGGAATATCCCATGTTATAGTTCATGAACTCACCGGTCTTATCCACGCTGTCCTTAATGAATTGCGTGAATTTATGGCCGTCCGGAGTAATGTAAGCTCCGCTGTACGGTGTCGGTCTTTCCTTCAGCCTGAGATCAAACCGTTTGAGCTTGCCTTCTACTTGAACGGGCATAAGGATCTTTTTCGCATATAGCCCCTCTATGAAATCTTTAAACAGCTTTTCAAGCTTGGATATTTTCATACCGGGCGTGAATGTGCAGTCGATGACGATCCTGCCCGTTGAAGGTATGGAAAGGCTTTCGTTCCCGCAATCGATTTTTGATATGAAAAATGAACCTTCGATCGAATTTCCAGATTCTCTGTCAGGCATTTTTTCATTGGAAAAGACGAAAATGTCTTTATGCTTTTTTCTAAGTTTTTCAAATTCGACCGCGAATTTTGAAGCTTCTACGGCAGCGCTTATAAAAGAAGGATCGTTCGATATCGCCCCGTGACCGCCCGTTCCGAAAACATCTATCTCGAATTCGCATCTTCCGAGCCTTCCGATCCCGACAGTTCCATGGCCGTAGAATCTGTTCGGTCCGTCTCCTATCTCAGGTACGACTATAGCCTTTACATCATCCATGAACGAACTATCAGCGAGAACGTTCGCGCCGAGCGAATAAAATTCCTCATCGCAGCCGAATGCGACCTTGATCTTATAATTTTCAGGGTCAAGGTCTTTAAAAGCAAGGCAAATTACTGCAAGCCCGGTTTTCATATCGTTCGATCCGAGCCCGAAAAGTGCTTTTCTTTCCATATCCTGAAAAGATATTTTTCCTGTGCGAGGTGTCAGTGCCCGTTTTGCTGAAAGCCACGGAGAAGACGATACGGTATCCATATGCCCGTAGAAAAGCACTGAACCTGTACCTTTTCCTTTCTCTCCGAGAATATTATAATACCTTTTCCCGGTACCGTCTGTATGAACATACTGCTTCTTGACTACGAATCCTGCTTCTTTCAGTTTTTTTACCAGAAATTTTCCTATTTCAGTTTCGTTCCCGCCAAGCGTATATTTTCCGTCCTTTTTATTGATCGTAAAAGGGTTCCTCGAGTCTATTTTTATCAGCTCTTTAATTAATGTTATCAGCTCAGACATTTTTCACCTCCGGAAAATTATGACTGTAAAATATAAAATTTACCGTTGTTTTAACAGAATTAAATGCTTTAATTTATCGGAGTTTATAAAGGAGCGGAAAATAGAAGGCGAACTTGTAGTAAAAAAAGGAACTCTTGACAAAAATGAAATTAATGAATCAAAAAGCGATTTCGGTACTGTCATTACGGTTTCAGCCGCGCATATGGCTCATGATACATATTCCAGTTTTCTTGCTCCTGTCGTCCCGATCTTGATAAAATCAGTCGGTTTAACTAAATTCCAGATAGGCTGGCTTGATTTCGCGATAAAGATACCGTCGCTTTTAAATCCTTTTTTCGGTATGATATCTGATAAGACCGACGCCAAGTATTTTATGATCATCGGAATCATCATTATGACGGTATCTATGAGCCTGATCGGCCTGATGCCCGATTTTATAAGCCTGTTCATTCTTATCCTTATAGCCGGCATAGGATCGGGGATCTTCCATGTGCCCGGCCCTGTAATTATAAAAAAGACCGCCGGAGACAGACTCGGTCTGGGAATGAGTTTCTATATGATCGGCGGCGAGTTCGCGAGAACTCTGGGTCCGGTACTGATACTTGGCGCGGTCTCTTTATGGACATTTGAGGGAAGCTGGAAAGTAATGGTCTTCGGCCTTCTCGTAGCCGTTCTGCTTTATTACAGGGTCCGCAAGATCGATGTCCACAAAAATGGTAAAGGACACATAGGCCATAAAAGATCTTACAAGAAATATGTTCCTTTTTTCATGATAATAGCCGGCATTACTGTTTTCAGATCCGCCATGGGATCGGCATTCACTCTGTTCCTGCCTGCTTACCTTACATCAAAGGGTGCGTCCTTGTGGGCGGCAGGTCTTTCGCTTTCGGTTTTCCAGTTCTCAGGCACTTTCGGAACTCTTTCTATGGGTCTTATATCCGACAGGATCGGAAGAAAAAAAAGCCTTCTCATTATAGCTGTTCTAAGTCCGCTTTTAATGTTTCTTTTCAATATGGTGGAAGGAGCGGCTATATTTCCTGTCCTTGTTCTAACGGGACTTGTGCATTTCGGCTTCAATCCCATTACTCTTGCGCTCGTACAGGAAAGGGATTCGGAGAATTTATCTTTCCTGAACGGAACATATATGACAATAAGCTTTCTGGGAAGTTCGCTTACGGTATTGACGATAGGCTATCTGAGCGACCGCATCGGACTTGACAGAACATATGATGTCGTAGCATATCTTGCCATATTTGTTATACCTTTTGTGCTTATGCTTGAAAACGACAATAAGAAAAAACCTGAGGAAATATAAATGGACATTATACAGACAATAGTGATCGCAGTGATAGAAGGTTTGACCGAATTTCTTCCCGTTTCTTCAACCGGACACATGATCCTCGCTTCGGCGGCAATGAAAATACATGAGAACGAATTCGTTAAGACTTTTGAGATATTCATTCAGCTTGGAGCTATATTCGCGATCGTGATGCTTTACTCAAAAAGGTTTTTGAATAGTTTGAACATTTATTATAAACTCGCTGTCGCATTTCTGCCGACGGGGATCATCGGATTTCTTGCATATAAAACTATCAAGGAATACCTTTTCAATCCAACTGTGGTTTCATTGTCGCTCATAATTGGCGGTATAATCCTGATCATTATTGATAAAAAAGTGGTCAGCCGCGAAAGTAAAACCGATATTCTTGAGAACATTTCATACAAGAACGCTTTTTTCATCGGTCTGATCCAGTGCTTTTCTATGGTGCCGGGCGTATCTAGAGCTGCAGCTACGATAATCGGCGGGGTGTTTAACGGTTTTGACAAAAAGCAGGCTACTGAATTTTCCTTTCTGCTTGCCGTACCGACAATGTTCGCCGCTTCGGGATATGATCTTTTAAAAACCGAGATCGAGTTCACCGGGAATGAAATATTCCTTCTCGGGCTCGGATTTGTGATAGCGTTTTTTACCGCATGGCTTGCCGTAAAAATATTTTTAAAGATCGTCGAGAATTACGGATTTAAACATTTCGGATATTACAGAATACTTATAGGCATAATTTTCCTAATATTTTTATGGGGAAAGGACCTGACGTAATGAAAAAGGGCGGTCATCTAACCGCCCTTAAATTTATAATGAACATCAAAGCCTATTTCATCAGAACGAACTTTTTCGTTTCCGAAACACCATCAGCAGATAAAGTATAATAATACACTCCTGAATTCAGCTTGCTGCCGTCGAATTCAACAGAATGGCTACCTGCATTCATAACTCCGTTAGTCAATTCAGCTACGATCTGCCCTGAGATGTTATATACGCTGAGTTTTACATTAGAAGTTTTAGCTAGATCGAACCTGATCTGCGTGACAGGATTGAACGGATTAGGATAGTTCTGGTAAAGTTTAACTTCAAAAGGTATTGAGGATTCAGTAATATCCGAAGGATTAGTGTTGCTTCTGCTTCCGTTAAGTTTATCCTGCAGATCGTTCAATGCAGACTCATCTAATTTATTACCTGATTTGCTGTTTGAATTTTTCAGCATATTCGCAATCGCGATATCAATATCACAAAGGATCATCTCTTCTTCTGTGTCAGCTTCCAGCTTCATTTCCTCTGACAAAGCTATAGCAGCATCAAAATTCTTGGCTTTGATATGAGATGACACCTTGAGTTCTTTGAAGAATTTTTTGTTCGAGTTCTCATTCGCAAGCTTGTTGTCATATACAGCAAGCAGAAGATCAAAGCTGTAATTTGACTGCTGATAATTCTCAGGCAGTTTTGCGTACGCGACCAGAGCTTCAGAGCTTTCGGGATATTTATCAATTATTTTCTCATACTCTTTTATTGCTTTATCGTAGTTGCCGTCAAGCTCGCATCCGAATGCTTTTCCTAACAGTTTCTGAGCATTATCATTTCCTGAAGCATTTGCGTAAACCGGATTTGTTCCATATGGAGAACTGCGGTTATAAGAATAATCAATGTAATAAGGCAGCGAGAGAGCGAAGAATGAATCATTTATAGTTCCGTATCCCCAGAAATTCTCACGGGCATTAATCAGTTGCATTCTTATCGGTTCGCCTTCAGGTATTAGTCCTATTGTTCTTATGCATGGCACCTGATTCGCGTCGCTGTATATATTATTCCAGCCTTTTGCCAGATAAATATTGCTGTTGGAGACCATATATATCTGAGAAGCCTTTGAAATCATATTCGCAGGTGGTAAATAGTCAATCCCGTTGTTATAAAGAGTATTGTTTAACTCGGAATTATCAATTCCCAGCTCTTCACCGCTTTTTATCGTACCGCCTATCTGGAGCGGATTAACCATAGACATATATGTGTTGTTTCCTGCCACATACAATCCGTTCAGATAACAGTCGCTTATAGTATTCTGTACAAGAGTAGGCGAACAAGACATTACGTTTATTCCTT
>ENA-UPTA01004486-UPTA01004486.1-activated-sludge-metagenome-genome-assembly--contig:-NODE-4486-length-13205-cov-5.001673_pt1 | contig 13205 bp, 12 predicted proteins | sample MGYA00238184_ERZ773361 | MGnify/ENA primary metagenome ERZ773361 (study PRJEB29100, sample SAMN05720205) | activated sludge metagenome | isolation source: anaerobic digester from wastewater...
GTATTGCTGAAGAAAAGAGAATTATATTTGTTTATTCCCTTTGCGTCAGGTATTCTTGTCCATTCGCTGTTTCCGAATTCAGCGGCTGTCTGATTTGCATTTTTTTCTTTAAGTGCTGCAGTTTTGTGAATTATTCCTATTGATATGTCATTTCCGGAAAGAATTTCTTCTGACTGTTCGGAAAGACTCTGTCCGGCATTGGCTTTTCCTCTGACTTTAAATTCAGTTGAATTATTGAGCCATGTATCGCCTTTTGTTTTTGTAACATGACCCTTTGCTGATGAATCCTTATCGGAGAGAAAAGTATAATTCTGTTTCAGGATATTATCCTGATTTATATTTACTATAACATCACGCATTTCACCGGATTTCTGACCAGCAAGCATCTTTTCAAAAAAACGCTGTTCACTGTCTATTCCATTATATAGAAAAAGAATAATTAAAAGAGCGTGAATCGCGGCAGAGATTGCTATTGGTATTATTAAGTTTAGTTCAGTTTTTTGTTCCATTCTTCAAATGTCCGAAGATTATTCTCCAATGTTTTTTCGTAGAGATTTTTAAGTATAGACTCATTTGCCGGACTTAAGTTACATCCCCTGCGGTTCATCTGTGTTTTTATTGTCGCAATGACGGAATCAAATGATTTTACAGTGCGGAGTTTATTTTTGATAAACAGCGAAAAAGGAGGAATAAAATCAGGGGTCATTCTGCCTGAGAAAACAGTCATTGAACATGATCCTATTACTGACCCTGTGTTGATTAGAGTTCCTATACTAGTTTTAACAAAATCACCTATAATTGCGCCGACTTTCGTGCTTCCGCTTTCATGTATTTTCCCGTCTAAATTGACTTTTACATTTGTGTAATCATTTTTTAAATCGCTGTTGGTTGTCATGGCTCCCAGATTGACCCATGAACCAACATATGCATGGCCGATAAAACCGTCATGGTATTTGTTGGAATAAGAATTGAATACAGAATCTTCAACTTCACCGCCGATTCTGCAGGAAACTCCGAATGATGAGCCTTCTCTTATATTAGCTCTGAAAATGCATGTGTTTTTGCCTATGTAAGCCGGACCTTCGATTCTGGAAAATGATGAAATCTGTGCGTTCTCGTCAATTATTACAGGGCCTTTATTTGTTGAAACCGAAACGAACGGTTCTATTTCTGCAGAATCTGCACAATAAAACAAATTTTCGGAACCTGAAACTGTGATTTTACTATTGGATTTATTTCCGAAAAAAACAAAATCATTTTTAATAATATCTCCGTTCATCAGAGGGATTTCCCAGATATATACCGGGAAAATGATATCAGTATTATTTCCGGAAAAACAGTTTAATCCTTCAATGCATCCATTTGATGCTGAGATTTTGTTTAAGTCTTCTTTTTTTATATATGCATATGAGAGAACATCTCTGCTGTAAAAAACTTCTGATTTATTTAAACTTGAAATGTCCGGGATAGTATTCATAAGTGAATTTATTATAAGAATATCACCGTCAAGGGGAATCGCTGAAGTTGTTTGGATATTGCTGTAGAGTGAACACATTTCCTCAGCAGCTAGAAAAGAAATTCGTTTTTCGTCTGCAGCAAGTTTTAAGAATCTTTCGTTTTGTTCAAAGCATCCGCTTCTCAGCGTCCACAAGGGACGCGTGAGAGAAAGCGGATAATAATTTTCTTTGTTGAAGTCTGCTATGAGAATATTTAAAGGCATCATTCTTCCAAAAATTTCTTTCGTTCTTCAATTACCTTTTCGGCAATTTTTCCTGTTACGGGTTCGTAATGCGAAAAACTCATTTCAAACATTGCCTTATTCTGTGTTAAAGTCGTAAGGTCTATGCTGTATCTGACAAGTTCCGCTGAAGGAATCTGGGCCGAAATCACATTTATTCCGGAATCCCTGTTTTCGTCCTTTCCTTCCATTTTAAGAACTTTTCCGCGACGGGCGGTAATGTCGTTCATAACATCACCCATGTATTGTTTGTCAACATAAATCCTGACATTCATAACCGGTTCAAGAAGAACAGGATTTGCTATCTGCATCGCCATTTTTAATGCGCTTGCTGAGGCGAGTTTAAACGCAAGTTCGCTCGAATCTACTGCGTGAAATGAACCGTCATACAGTTCTGCTTTTATGTCTACAACGGGATATTTAGCAATAACTCCGCTTTCCATGGCTTCTCGGATTCCTTTTTCAACACCTGGAATATATTGCTTAGGTATGGCGCCGCCGACAATAGATTCTTTAAATTCAAATCCCTTGCTGCGCTCAATCGGTGAAATTCTTAAGAATACTTCAGCGTATTGTCCATGGCCGCCGCTTTGTTTTTTATGCTTATATTGCGCTTCGGACTGTTTAGTAATTGTTTCTCTGTAAGCAATGCGCGGCGGCGAAATGATAAAATCAATTTTATATTTATCTTTCACTTCTTCGAGAGTCAGATCTACATGAAGCTGTCCCATTCCTGAAATTACACTTTCCTTTGTTTCGGGATTGTAGAGATATTCTATAGTCGGATACTGTTCGTCATATTTAATAAGAATCTGTGAAAGTTTGTCTTCGTCTTTCTTATCCTTTGCTTTAATCGCATATGAGAAAACCGGACGCGGAAGTTTTATCATAGGTATTTTTAGCGGTCTTGCAGGATCGCAAAGAGTATTTGCTGTAATTGTTTTATCGAGTTTCTGAAGCACTCCGATATCACCGCTTGAAAGTTTCGGTACTTCATGAATGTCTTTTCCGATCATTGTATAGATTTTTCCGATTCGTTCTATTTCATTAAAATCCGTATTGAGAACTTCACTGTCAGGCAGGAGCTCTCCGGATATTACCCTGACAAAGCTGAATTTTCCGGCATACTGGTCTATGTATGTTTTCCATACAACTGCCGCTGTTTTTTCTTTCGGACTGGTTTTAATGCTTATTTCATCAGCATTTTTGGAAAGATCCAGAGCTTTTGTTTCTGTTTGTTCTGCCGGTGACGGCATGAAATTTTTGATTAAACTTATAAGGCTTGTGATCCCGATCGACTTCATCGCGCTTCCGCAAATGGCCGGGAAGAGTTTGTTGTCAATTATCTGTTCTCTTATACCGCGTTTTAGAAGTTCTTCGTCAAATTCTTTTCCTTCGAGAAATAATTCTATCAATTCATCATCGCCTTCAGCGGCAATCTCAACCCCGTGTTTGCGTTCCTCGTTTACTGCATCTGAATATTCAGACGGTATATCTCCGGTAATTGTTTCTCTGCTTCCGTTTTCCTTCGGCATCAGTGATTTCATTTTGATGATATCGACTACACCTTTCAGAGAATTTCCTTCTCCTATGGGAATGCATAATGAAACAAGATTCGCGTGAAGTTCGGTTTTCAATTCTTCAATAATCTTCGAATATGAGGCTCTGTCCTGATCCATTTTATTTACAAAGATTATACGCGGAATTTTCTCCTCATCAAGAAAACGCCAGACTTTTTCAGTTCCGACCTGAACACCGTCAACAGAATCTACGACGATTATTGCTGCCTGACATGCAAGAATCGCTGCGCGTCTTTCTCCTACTAAATCTGCGTGACCGGGGCAGTCGACAATGTTGAATTTAATTCCGTCAACTTCAATGAATCCGAGAGACGTGTGGATTGACATCTTTTTTTTCTTTTCTTCAATATCAAAATCGGAAACAAGAGAGTCATCATTATGACTTCCTATTTTTTGAATTTTTCCGCCATTGAAAAGAAGAGAATCGAACAAAGTGGATTTTCCAGTACCTGCATGACCAACGATTGCGATATTTCTGATATCGCCTGAAGAATATTCCTTAACCATCACGACCTCCGGAATTAGTGTTTTCCTTCGGATATCATATAATACCAAAAAGTAAAGAAGTATTTAAAATGAAAATTTAATGAATAGCTGAATTTACATATGTGTAAATTCAGTTAATCGTTTAAAATTTAAGCTTGATTATGGTTTTTAAATAAAAGGCGGAATCAGTAAAGATAATGCTGTTCGATGGTTTCAATATCCATTCTTTTCAGTTTATGTCTGAAATTTACGCTTTCATCGTCAATGACTTTTTTCAGATACTGCATCTGTTTATCAATTGCTTCCATATAAAGATTGAAAGGTATTCCGAAGCGCTTATTGAAATGAACTTTAGCATAATCATAAACCTTGCCGAGCTGTCTATCCAGTCTATCCTGAGTAGTTGAATAAAAAGAAAGAGTTTTTCTTAATATATCAAATTCGGTATTAAAGCCTTCGATACCGGCTTCTTTGAACTCGTAATAAAGAAAAAGAAGTTTTTCTAAATATGCACGGTCGGACATTTGTCCAAGCAGATCAGCTGTGCCGATGATTGAGCCTGCGACAGTATAATCTTTTCCCATAACGGATTCGCCCGGCATGTCGCTTCTGAGCCCGGTCCATCTTATCAAAGAAGATACTACATCTGACATTAGAGCAGTTATTCCGATTTTTTCTTTATTCTCATTCACAAAAATAGTGCTTCTTTCGACGTGATTTTTGGTATATTTTGCACCTGTACCGTCAGTATCATCCGATTTCTGAATATAGCCTGAATCGTGATAAATTACTGCTAAAAGAAGAGCTATAGCGCTTTCTTCTGAAAGGATATTTTCTGAAGATATATTAAATCCGTCCATAAGGCGAGAGGAGGCTAGGAGGGCGTCAAGTGTATGGTTCAGATCATGATACTCTGTATTGCATTTCTGATAACCTTCATACTCACCTTTAAAAAGAGATTTAAGTATTTCAAAAGAACGTTCAACGATTTGGAAAGTTTTCAGGTCATAATGGTAAGAGAATATTTCCTTTACTTCTTCAAAAACTGCTTCAGGAGAAGTGTGATCGACAAGAGTGCAAAGCTGGGGATTGCTTATATTTGCCATGATTCCTCCGCTTAAAAAAAATCATCTGCAGATTGTATTTCCACTGATAGTTGATGTCTAAAAAATAGCAAGGAATAAATTATATAAGCTTTAGTGTTAAAGTTGATGAAAAAGATATTACATATCAAAAAAGTAATCTTTATCTTCAAGAAGTTCGCTTTTTGATTCAGGTTCAATTCCGCTTTCGAGAAGTATTGCCTCAATATCCTTAATCTCACTTTCCCAGTAATTATCGGTTCCGTAGTGAGGAAAGGCATTTTTGAAAGCCGGATCATCGTATCTTTTCCCTATCCAGCAGGCATAGTTAATGAATCTCATTGCCTTGAGAACAGGAGCAAGATTCAGCCATGAGCGGTCGAATTCAGCGAATTCGCGGTAACCTTCAAGAAGAACTTCTCTTTTGCGCTGTCCTTCCGCATCACTTGCCGGAGCAAGCATCCATATATCCTGCACTGCCGGACCTGTAACAAAATCATCAAAATCAAGAACGATAAAATTGCTGTCTCTTTTCAGCAAATTGCCCCAGTGAAAATCTCCGTGGATTCTGTGAAGTGGAATGTCTTTTGAAGCTTCATCGAATGCCGTTGTAATTTTGTCTGCGAGCTTATGATAAACCGAAAGATATCTTTGAGGCAGAAGCTTTTTTTGTTCCATAAAATCGAGATTAGCATGCACGAAAGTCTCAGGGCATATTTTTATTCTATGAACTGTTTTTTTTCGTCTGCCGGTATTGTGAATACGTGCAATCAGCCGGCCTATCATCATCAAATCGTCATCAGAAAATTCATCCGGAATCCGTCCGCCGTTTTTCGGAAAAACCGTGTAAATAAAATCATCGATGAGATGAAGAGTTTTTCCGTCAAAGGATAGTGGCGCACAGACGGGAATATCATCGTCTTTAAGTTCTTTCAGGAATGAATGTTCTTCAAGAATCTGGTTTTCATTCCATCTGCCCGGTCGGTAAATTTTTATTACAACCTGCGAAGAATCTTCAAGATAAAGAGAATAAACTCTGTTTTCCAGTGAATTGAGCTGAAGAATATGTCCGGTCGGATTCAAATTGAGCTTTTCAGCCGCTTTAAGAATTGTTTCAGGTTTTAGTGAGTAATAATTATCGGACATTTTTCTCCGTTCGGTTTTCAGTCTTTTATTTTATAAAACTCTTGTTTAAAAACTTTACTAATTATTATCATCCTCCGAATAATGGCAAGCAGAAAGAGTTTTCAGGGAGTATATATGTCTGGAGAAACTGCATCGCTTTTAGTTGCCCTGTCTTGGACATTTACGGCATTGATGTTTGAACGTGCTGCAAAAATATTCGGCTCGCTTGCGCTGAATCCCCTTCGTCTCCTGATGGCATTTTTGTATCTGTCAGTATTTTCATTTATTGCATATGGGGATCCGTTTCCGACTGGAGTGAATGCTTCTTCATGGATGTGGCTCTCGATTTCGGGTTTTGTCGGTTTTTTTATCGGCGATTATTTTCTGTTTAAGGCTTTTGAAATAATCGGTTCGCGGATTTCCATGCTCATTATGAGCCTTGCTCCGGTTATTTCTGCTTTTATAGGTTACATAGTTCTTGATGAAATTTTATCTGCTACGGATATACTTGCTGTTGTTATAATATTTTCAGGTATATCCATTGCGGTATTAACAAAGAAAAACGGCGAACGTATAAAAATGCACCATCCCCTCGGCGGTGTAATTTGCGCTCTTATCGGTGCGTTTTCTCAGGGTGCCGGGCTGATTCTTGCGAAGATGGGAATGAATAATATGAATGCCGTGAATGTTACCCAGTGCCGTGTTATAGCAGGGTTTGCAGCGTTTGCTCTCGCGCTTATTGTTTCAGGTAAACTTAAGAAATCAGTTCAGTCTTACAGAAACTCATCGGGTTTGGTCTATGCTTCGATAGGTGCATTTCTAGGACCTTTTACCGGTGTCAGCCTTGCTATGTACGCTATATCAAAAACCGAAGTAGGTGTGGCCTCGGCGATAATGTCTATAGTTCCTGTGCTTTTAATTCCGGTTTCATTTGTTTTTGAAAACAAGAAGGTTCGAATGGCTGAAATTTTAGGAATTATTCTTGCAGTTTCAGGTGTTGTAATTCTTTTTCTGATGTGAGGATGTATGAAACTAAAAAAATTCAGGGAAATAGCTACGGGAAGGGATGTTTATCCGTATCTGATTTTTGATTTAAAAAATATACGGTATCTGACCGGATTCGAAGGTTCTAATGCATTTCTTCTTATTTATCCGGATAAGGCATTTTTTATAACAGATTCGCGTTATGAGGAATATGCAGGCGGAATTCTCACAAACGAATATGAGTTTGTGCTGCAGGAAAAATCATTTTATGATACTCTTTCCAGGGTAATTTCCGAAGGAGAAAAAAATCTTTATCTTGAAGAACATTCTGCGTCATTTTCGAACTACAATGAATTGAAAAAGAAATTTCCTCAACTTAAAATCGAAAGCGGCGGAAGCATCGTAAATGAACTTCGTGCCGTTAAAAATGCGGATGAAATTGAAAAAATCAGAAAAGCTGTGAAGATAACTGATGAATGTTTTTCTCATCTTCTGTCTACAATCCGTCCGGGCATAACGAATGGGATATCGTAATGGAAGCGGAGATTTTTTCGAAGATGAAATCTGCAAGGCGTATGGCTTTTGACACGATTGCAGCTTCCGGAAAGAATTCTTCAATGCCTCATTACTTCCCGTCACCGTCAAAAATACTGCAAAACGGTGAAAATGTGCTCATAGATATGGGCTGTGAGTTTGAAGGATATAATTCAGACTTGACAAGAACGGTATTTCTCGGAGAAATACCGGAAGAGTTGAGAAAAATTTATTCTGTTGTTCTCGAATCTCAGAGACGGGCCATTTCTGCGGCAAAGCCGGGAATGAGTGCGGGAGAGCTTGATGCTGTTGCAAGGGATTATATTTCTGCAAACGGTTTCGGTTCAAATTTCGGACATTCTCTCGGTCACGGTGTAGGACTTGATGTTCATGAAGCTCCGGCAGTAAAAGGCGGCGGTGAAATGATACTGAAATCCGGCATGGTAATTACGGTAGAGCCCGGAATATACGTGCAGGGATGCGGCGGTGTAAGAATTGAAGATGTAATTCTTATCCGTGAAGAAGGCGCTGAGATCTTGACATCCGCGGATAAAGATATAATAATAATTTAACGGAGAATTTGATGATTTCGAGTAATGATTTTAAAAAAGGCACGGCTATTAAAGTTGACGGCAATCTTTTTATGGTTGTTGATTTTCAGCATGTAAAACCGGGCAAGGGCGGAGCGTTCGTAAGAACAAAACTTAAAAATCTCAACAAAGGAACCGTCATCGACAAGACTTTCAGAGCCGGTGAAAAAGTTGAAGACATAAGAGTTGAAAACAGACCTATGCAGTATCTTTACAGCGAGGCTGATTCAATAGAGCTGATGGATACTGAAAGCTATGACCAGATTTCTGTGTCTAAGGATATGATAGGCGATCTTCTCCTTTATGTAAAAGAAAATGACGTCATCGAAGCCGTTATGTATGATGAAAAACCTATTTCAATCATTCCTCCTACATTCGTAAATCTTAAAGTAGTATATGCAGAGCCGGGTGTCCGCGGAGATACCGCAACAAACGTTACCAAAAAAGTTAAAGTTGAAACAGGAGCAGAAATAAATGTTCCGATTTTTGTAAATCAGGATGATTTAATAAAAATTGATACCCGCACAGGCGATTACGTCGAGCGTGTGAAACAGTAAGGAGGAAGATTTGCCTCTTTCGGATGATTTTAGAAAATGGATAAATGATAATCCCGGCAAGGTTTTAGGAATACTTGCCGGTCTTTTGTTCGGTGTCTTCTTTTTTCTTTTCGGACTGTGGAAGATGGTTCTTATTCTGTCGCTTATGTTCGTAGGATATATTATCGGAAAGTCGTTCGATGAAAATATTTCATTGATCGACGCGGTTAAGAGAATTTTCAGAAGAGAAGATGATTAAAAATACAGTTTCTGAAAATATTCTGTCTAAGGAAGCCATGTATCTTTTTAAAAAAAGAAGATATAAAGAGGCTTCCTTTATTTTTGAAAAGGCAAATTCAATTTCGCCGACTCTTTTTAATTCTGTTATGTCCGCATTCTGCTCGGTTATGACGGATAATTTTATAATTGCAGAAGGAATCATTTCTTCAATAAAAAGAAAGTATCCCGATTCTCCCGCAGGAAGCCAGCTTGAAAACTTTTTGTTTATTAAAGGAGCGAGTTCGGTAGAAAGCGTTCTTCTGCGTCTTGCGGAAACAAGAGAAAAATATCCTTTTGATAAAAAAACTAAACAGCTTCTGTCTCTGGTAGAAAAAACTAAATCTTTTGAAAAGCTGCAGAAGAAATTTTCTATATTTGATGCTGTTGATATCCCCGGACATCGTTTTAATAAACCGAGACAAAAATCTATAATCAAAATTCCTATTCGCAGACATGGAATAAAGAAATCCATGAGAGCACCTTCTTTGCGCCTGCTTGTAATGTCTGTGATTTTTCTTGTATCAGCTGTTTTGATAATTATAAATTTTTCGTATTTGAGAAATGTGTTTTCCGACAAGATTATAAGTTTCTCTTTTATGGGAGAAAGTGAAAAGGCGACTGAGGCTGATATATCTTCAATGATGTATCCTTTGATTGATAAATCGACAAAAGTTAAACCTTTGGTGTCTTATTCTTCCGACGAAGAAGTTCGTAAGGAATTCAATTCCGCCCGAAATGATATGAAGCGCGGCAATTATAATAATGCGCTCTTTTCGCTAAACCGCATTATAAACAGCAATTCAAACATACGTATAAAAGAAAAAGCTCTCTATCTCGTAAAATATATTGCAGGCATTGAAGATAAACCTTCCAGCGAAATTTCGTATAATGAAGTATCAAAAAGTCCGGAGTTATACGCAGGATTTACGGTAAGATGGAAAGGAAAGGTTCAGAATTTTAAGAATAAAAAAGGAAAGATAAGCTTTTCGCTTATTTCTGATTCGCAGAGCCTCGAAATATTTGCGCCGTTCGAAGAAGATCTTTCGAACGGACAGACTGTTGAAGTGAAGGGAACTTTTGTAAATGCAATAGGGAAAGATAAAGTTATGTATGTTCAGGCCGAGGAGATTTATTAGCGAAGGAGGGACTCGAACCCCCCACACCACGGATATGAGCCGTGTGCTCTAACCTACTGAGCTACTTCGCCGATTTAGCGCGGACAGGACTCGAACCTGTGACCTTTGGGTTATGAGCCCAACGAGCTGCCAACTGCTCCACCGCGCGGTGTAAGGACAGATTTACATATGTGCTTAATGTGTCAACAAAAATTAACACTTTGTAAAAAAACGGAAGAATTAGCCGATCAATATATAAGCGGAGAAAATGAAATAATATGACAAAAACTGATGAATTGATTCTACTGTCTAAAGAAGTTGAAAAATGCACTTTATGCAGGCTCCATTCCACCCGGTCAAAAACTGTATTCGGCGAGGGATCGGCTGAAGCGAAAATAATTTTTATCGGCGAGGGACCCGGAAAAAACGAGGATATTCAGGGAATTCCTTTTTGCGGAAAAGCCGGAGCACTTTTAACTTCAATTATTGAAAAAGGAATCAGAATACCTCGAAGTTCTGTTTATATCTGCAATCTTGTTAAATGCCGTCCGACGGTTGATCTTAAAATGATAAAGGACAGGCCGCCGGCAGATGATGAGCTTGCAGAATGTTCTAAGTATCTGAAAAAGCAGATCGAAATAATTAAACCTGAAGTTATAGTAACACTCGGTTCACCGGCAACAAAATATATCCTAAATACAAAGGATGGAATTACGTCACTCAGGGGGAAGTGGGGCGAATATATGGGAATTCCGGTGATGCCGACTTTTCATCCTTCTTATGTTATCAGAAACGGAGGGGAAAAATCGCCGTTAAAAAAGGATGTCTGGAACGATATTAAGCTTGTCATGGAGCGTGTCGGGATTCCGATAGAAGCAAAAGAATAAATATATACAGGTAAAAGATGAAATTAAATGTTGCTGCAGTCTTTATGAAATTAAAAAAAATTGCTTTGAATCATTATTATTTTCTGACACCGTTTCTCTTGTTTTTATCTTTTCCTTTCAGTGAGTATTTTCCATTGTTTCCATTATTCGCGCATTTTGCTTTCATTCCGCTTTTTTATAAAATGAGAGGAAACAGTTTTCGGAAAAATTTGATTCTTTCATTTATAACGGGAATATTTATTTTTTTATTTCTTAATTCATGGATGAGAAAATTCGGGGCTGGCGCTTCGGGCGGTGAATCTGTTATACTTCTTGCTTTGATTCCTGCGCTTTCAGCCCAGTTCGCTCTTAAGTGCGCCCTTACCGAGAAACTCGCTTCTTATGATGAACGTTTCCGACTGATAATTTTTCCGGGTGTATGGCTCTTTTTTGATTATATATCGAATCTGGGATTCATTGCCTTTCCGTGGAATTTTCTCGGATATTCACAGTATCCGCTGGTATCATATATTCAGACAGCTTCAATAGGCGGTGTCTATGCTGTAACATTTGCGGTGCTATTTTCCAATATTGTTTTTACCGATTTGATGATAAAAAGAACGATGTTTTCTAATTTGAAATCAAAAGTTTTATTAATTGCAGTGTTGAAAAAAATCCGACCGGTCATTATTCTAAACTGTGTTATTATACTTTTCGGAATTGTCAGACTTAATATGCCGCAGGAAAATACTTCTCCGAAGAAAATGAAATTCGTAATTGTGCAGAACTGTCAGAATCCCTGGGATAACTGGATTCAATACAGATATCAATATCTCAATGATCATTTAAGTTTTTCTCAAAGAATAATTGATGAAAACCCTGATACGGATATGATCGTTTGGAGCGAATCGGCTACTCTTGAACCGGTAAGTTATCAGTTGAGACACGGCCAGCATTCGAAATTTGTTCAGATAATTTCTGATTATGCAAGACAGCAAAGCAAATATATTCTCACGGGTGAAATCGGAAAGGAAAGACCTTCTGTCGGAAAATCAGAATGGTATAACAGTGCTTGTCTGATATCTCCGGATGGAAATCTTGCAGGATATCATTATAAAACTCATCTTGCTCCCGTAGGAGAATGGTTCCCATACGCAAAATGGTTTCCTTCTTTCCAGGAATATCTCTATTCAATGGGTTCTTCGGATTTTACACCCGGTAAATCGATGACAATTATGAAAGCAGGAAATTATTCATTCTTTACTGCGATATGTTATGAAAGTATTTTTACCGGAATAAACAGAAAGTTTCCCAAGGCCGGTGCTGATTTCGTTATTGTTATCACAAATGACGGATGGAGTGATTCGTATCAGGGACATTATCAGCATTTTTCATCATCGGTATTCAGAGCGATTGAAACAGGGCTTTGGTATGTGAGAGCTGGCAACAGCGGAAAGAGCGCATTGATTAATCCGGAAGGAAGAATAACTGCCGAGATGCCGATATTGAAAAGAGGATCATTCGCTGCCAGCGCTGATTTTTCTGAAAACAGAAAAACTTTCTATTCGAAGTTCGGTGATTCGATTTTGTTTTTATATTTCTTTGGGTGCATAATGTTATTGATTTTTTCACTTATTAAAACAAAACTTGCGGAGAGAGGTCGGTAATTATGAAGTCAAATGTTATTATTTCTAATATTTTCAGTCTGTTTGTCGTTGCGATTGTAATCGAAACCGCAGTATCGGCTCTTTTTTCCATTACTGCCGTTAAGGAACATGAGCGTAAAGTTTTAATGAAAAGCATGAGAGAAGCTATTACATTTCTTGCTGCGTTTTTCTTCTGTTTTGTAGTTCCTGAAATAAGGATTTTTAGAGAATCTGGCATTAAAATAACGGGGATGGCTGATACAATTATAAGCGCTCTCTTAATCGCAAGAATGAGTGACATCGTCAGGGGGCTTATTTCTAAACTTAAAGGGGAGTAACCCCCTTGGTTTAGTTTTCTTTTACCTTATTGTATTCGTCCACAATAAGATCGGTGATTTTGTCTCTAGCTTCTTGTGTGATCGGAAAAAATACGTCGACATACTTTCCGGTTTTCTTTTTGTTCGAAGGCATACCAATGAATATTCCTTTGTCTCCTTTAACCACGCGAAGGTTTTTTACCACAAACTGATTCATGATAGTCACGTTCGCGAAAGCCAATGTTTTGCCAAGGTTATCCTTTGGAAAGATTCTTACTTCAGTGATGATGTTCTCCATAAGTAAAAAACCCCTTAAGTGTATTGATT
>ENA-UPTA01004488-UPTA01004488.1-activated-sludge-metagenome-genome-assembly--contig:-NODE-4488-length-13196-cov-6.701925_pt1 | contig 13196 bp, 10 predicted proteins | sample MGYA00238184_ERZ773361 | MGnify/ENA primary metagenome ERZ773361 (study PRJEB29100, sample SAMN05720205) | activated sludge metagenome | isolation source: anaerobic digester from wastewater...
TGCAACTCCCCGCATACCGTCTTTGTGGACCTCTGGATGGATGACTACACTTCTCCGCCTCCAGCATACTCAAACAACATTGCCTGTGGTGAAAGCTACAGCTTCACAAACTTGCCTGATGGCACTTATTACGTCGGTGCCTGGATCGATCTGAACGAATCAGGCGATGGTCCCCCAGACGAGGGCGAACCTTACGCCTGGTATGGCGACCTTACTCATCTATCCATCATTGACGGTGAAGTAAGAGAGAACATCGATATCAGCATTGAAGGAGGCATTTTCAGCATTTATCTGCCTGTGATCCTTCGCTAAGCGTCCTGATGAGCGGGTTGGTATTTTGAAACCAACCCGCTTTTTTGTACAATAGTTATAAACACAATCACTCACTTCAATCCAAGAGAAGGATGCGCCCATGCCTTTACACAAAATTCTAGTAATTAGTATTTTGATTCTGTCCCTTTCTTTGGCTGGCTGTCAGTCCTCCGCTGCACCGCCTGACGACGTGCCAGAACCAGAGCTTCCGCAAAACCAGGTAAATCCGACTGAATCGCCAGAGCAGGCAGAAGAGCCACAGGACGAAATGTCTTTCTTAAGCTGCCCTACCAACGGTGAGAGCCTGGTGTTGGGGTTTGACCATGCTGTGACCATTGAGCAGCCGGATGTGAACCTGACCCATATTCTAAAAGAGGGCTATCTTACCCTCACAGCCGGAGAAGCAGACGCGGATGGTACAGTGAGCCTGAGCAGTGTTGGCAACCCCAGCCTGGATTATGAAATGATGGGCGTAATGGGACCCTGCAGCGTGACGATGGCGGGCATTATGCAAGTTTCTGCCAGCGGCACCTGCAACGACGGGGTGGTTTACCTGACGATCATCGAGACCTGGCAATCCGCGGATGGAAACATGGTTTGCGACGGAACTGCCATGGCTTTCAGTTCGCCCGGACCCGGAGCTTTTACCCACGAAGGCGCGGATGGCGCGGGTGAGGTCTTTTACCTGGTGGACAGCAGCGAGGGTTACACCGTCATGCGCCCATTTGGTGAAGGCTCGGGCTACCATTCCTGGACGCTTTATGCCACCCAAATCCCGCTGGTGCCGCTCGTTCCCTGAAAGTCGATATTTCGAGGCAAGCAATTTCTGAAACAAAAAAGGGCTAAGTGAGATCTTTCAAAGATCACGCTTAACCCTGCTTTGACTTTTGTTTCTCTATGGGATCAAATCAATCCGTTCGCCCGACCCACCTTGGCAAAGGTCTCCAGCACGCGTTCCAGTTGCGGGCGGGTGTGGGTCGCCATATAGCTTGTTCGCAGCAGTTGCCGCCCGGGGGCAGTTGCCGGGGCAATCACGGGGTTCACGAACACGCCGGCGTCGAACAGGTCGCGCCACATTTTGAAGGTGCGGTCGTTATCACCAATGATGATCGGGATGATGGGGGTCACGGAATGACCGGTGTCAAACCCAAGCGCCTTGAATCCCTCACGCATGAAGTCGCCGTTAGCTTTGAGGTTGGCGAACAACTGGGGCTCTTCACGCATCACCTGCAAAGCTGCCAAAGCTGTGGCAGTGTTGGCAGGCGGGATGCTGGCGCTGAAGATCAGGCTGCGGGCATGGTGCTTGATGTAATCAATGATGGCGAAGTCGCCAGCCACAAAGCCGCCGATGGAGGCAAAGGATTTGCTGAACGTAGACATGATCAAGTCCACCTGGTCGGTCATGCCAAAATGAGCGGCAGTGCCGCGACCTTCGCCGAGCACACCCATGGCATGCGCGTCATCCACCATCAGGCGCACACCATACTTTTCGCACATGGGAATGATCTCAGGCAGTGGCGCAATATCGCCTTCCATGCTGAAGAGTCCATCCACAACCAGCAATTTACCAACCTCGTCGGGCAGGCTTTTGAGCACCCGTTCGAGGTGCCCAACATCATTGTGGCGGAAGCGTTCGATCTTGCCCATACTCAAACGAGCGCCATCCACGATGCTGGCATGGTCTTCCTTATCGAGGATGACGACGTCTTCCTTGCCTATCAATGCGCTAATCGTACCGAGGTTGACCTGCATGCCGGTCGAGAACACCAGGGCGGCTTCCATGCCAACCCACTCAGCAAGTTCCCGCTCAAGGTCTTCGATGATGGTCATGTTGCCATTCAGGAAGCGTGAGCCAGTACAGCTCGTACCATATCGATCGATGGCATTCTTGGCGGCTTCACGCACTTTTGGATGCATGGTAAGCCCCAGGTAGTTGTTGGAACCGCACATGATGATCCGGCGACCTTCGAACACGACTTCGGTACCTTCGCTGCGGTCCAACGGAATAAAGAAGGGATAGGTGCCTGCCTTCCGGGCAACAGCCGCATCCCCAAAACTGAGACATTTATTAAATAGATCCATAAAATTCCTTTTCTACTCTTGTAGATTAACGCTCAAGAACCAATTTCGGTTCGTTTCATTATAATAATTAAGACAAAAACGGCTTGTTAAGATGTGTTAACCTCACCTGTTTGGTCTATTGGACTAATTATTGCAACTATCAAGGCAAAGAAAAAGTGAAGGAAGTAACGATGAAAAAGATAATTCCTGTTCTTCTGGTTTGTTTGATGCTGTCGGCATGCAATTATCCCACAGTTGAACTAAGTAGTGAGGAGGTCGTTCAGACCAATGTCGCGCTGATCCTGACCAACGCTCCTGAAACCACCCTGCTGCCTGTGCCTACCAGTGAAATACAAATTCCAGCAGAAACTGAGGAGCCAGCCACGCAAACCGTTCCGGACCCGACCGCTGAGGCGCCTACAGAAATCCTTCCGGAACCAACTGAAACAGAGGCTGTCGCGCCGACCCCGGAGCCGGAACCCACAGCAACCAATACGCCGGAGCCAACGGCAACTGCCACCACAGCCCCCACTGCAACTCCTGAGCCGGTAGCTGGCGACCCCGTGGCGCAACTTGGCGAACCGGACTTCCTCGAAGATTTTGCTAACGCTGGCGGCTGGCCTTATGAAGACGATTGGTTCCTGATTACCGTTTCAGGTGGGCAGCTGCATGCCTACTCGAAGGGCACACCCTACTGGAGCAGTTGGTACACCACCTACCCGGAAGTTAAGGATGCTTATTTTGAGACCACCATAACCCGCCCCAACTGCAGCGGGCAGGATCGCTTCGGGCTGGTGTTCCGCTGGGACGAATCGCAGGAGTTTTATTACATGGGCGTCACCTGTGATGGCACCTGGGGGTTTAGCTTCTACACCAGGAATAACCAGATCATCAATATCCTCGATTATCAGACCAGCGATGCTTTCAATCCAGCCAATGAAGCCAACCGAATCGGAGTCCTGGCGAAAGGCGACCAGTTCGAATTCTTCATCAACGGCATCAAGGTTGGCTCAGCCACTGATGACAGGCTGGACGATCCCGGGACCTTTGGCTTCATTTCCATGTCCACCGGTACAGTTAATCTCAAGACCAGTGTCGACAAGTTGGAGTACTGGGAACAGTAATTGTTTTTAATGTGATTTTTGGGCGACCTTTTTCGGTCGCCCATTTTTTATGTGTAGGTCGGAATGAGACCGCCTCAGATTCTCTACCACCAATTACCTCTCGCGGACTTACTCCGACAGTAAATAACATGGCGGAGTGAGCAACTGAAGCTCATTCCGTCCTAGAGACAATGGTTCGTGGCGAATTGAGGGCACGATGCTTTTGTCTCTCACATCGATCATGGTGCCCTCAATACCCTGCTTCGCGGGCACTTCGTTTCGCCCTACGGAGCAATCTGCGCAAACACAATCTTTTCGTAGGGTGCGGTCATCGTGCTCGCAGAGTATGGCGTCATAGTAACTCGGACTGTCCAAACATCGAAATAGCCAACCCACCAATAAGAGCATTCTTCAATAAGTACATTGTTGATGAATCGTGTTGCATTTTGCTGCGGTGGGTAGGCTATAACCTGGTGAGTTCCTGCACATGCTTTGTGACGCCAGCCCACCAAGCGCCCTGCATCTCTTGATTGGGGGATGTCTCTGCACCCCCAACACCCCACACACATGCCCCCTCCGTACGAAGGATTAGGCTTCTTTTTGTATGTCCCAATAAGCCTGCCTAAAGAGGTTAATTTGATACAATTGCCACGGAGGATTTATGGCAGACAATTACATGATCAACCCGGATTTGGATGGATCATCTTTCACCTATCAAGGAGGAAAGACCGGTTTTCTGTTGCTGCATGGCTTCACTGCCACGACCGCCGAAGTACGCCCCTTGGGCGAGCGTTTACAGGCTGCCGGTCACACCGTTAGCGCGCCCTTATTGCCCGGGCATGGTACCCATCCAGATGATCTGAACAAGGTCCACTGGCAGGATTGGGTCCAAACCGCCCAAAACGAATACGAGAAATTGAAAGCCCAATGCGAAGATGTATGGGTGGCAGGGGAATCGATGGGCGGTTTACTTTCGCTGCTGCTGGCTGCTAAAAATCCAGACATCAAGAATCTTTTACTCTACGCCCCAGCCTTGTATGTAAATAAGATGAGTGCAGCTCATGTGCTGCAGTACTTCATGAAGTATCTCGCCAAGAAACCCAGAAAAGACGATTTCCTTTGGAAGGGCTACAATGTTTACCCGCTCAAAGGTGCGGTTGAGATGTTGAAGCTGCAGAAAGCGGCTCGTAAAGCACTTCGCAAAATAACCCAGCCGACATTAGCCTTTTTCAGTGAGAAAGATGCCACGGTTAAGTTGGCAGCCAGTGACCTCCTGGAAAGAAAGCTCGCTTCCAAACAACTCGAGCTGGTTATTCTCAAAGAGTCGTCGCATGTGATCCTGCTGGCAAGTGAACAGCAGAAAGTTATCGATCATACGCTAAAATATGTGTCAAAAAGATTGAACGGAAATTCAGTTTACCAACCTTAGATCCGAGGTTTCAGATACACCAATTAGCAAAAATGTAAAATTCTTTGACTCTGAAGAGTCAGGGGTTTATACTCTTTCGTTTGTCAGTGGATAACAAAAGCCAGGTTTTGGCTGGTTTGGAGCAAGAGTGAGCAAGCAAAAAGTACCATATATCCCGCTGGATATGCCTAAAGTGCTCAGCAACAAGAATAAACTGCTGAGCCTGTGGCATTTAATGCGCGGTTATCATTTTCATTATTTCGTCTCGACAGTTTTCCTTGCCCTGGCGGCTATTGCCCGCACGGGTATGTACGTCTTCCTGGGCACCTTCATTGACCGCATTGTGAATGAAAAGCTCGTCGGGCAGGAGCTTACGTTGGGCGCGCTGAGTTTTGGCGCATTGATTGCCCTTCAGGCACTATCGAGTTTCATGAGCAGCTGGATGGCAAACTTCACCGCCGAAAACACCACCCGCCGCCTGCGCGACTATCTTTTCGATCACATCCAGCGGCTTTCATACAGTTATCACTCAGAGTCTAAGACGGGTGATCTTTTGGAACGCGCCACCTCCGATGTGGACACACTGCGACGCTTCTTTGCCGATCAGGCGATCGGTGTGGGCCGCATCGTGATGATCTTCATCATTTCGTTCGTCGCCATTTCCCGCATCAACATGCGCCTGGCACTTGTTTCCATCATCATCATCCCGATCGTGCTGGTCATTTCGATCATCTTTTTCAAGCGGCTCTCCAAAGCCTACGAAGCTTACCAGGAGCAAGGCGCTGTCCTGACCACAGACCTGCAGGAAAACCTCAGCGGTGTACGTGTGGTGAAGGCCTTCGCCCGGCAGGACTATGAAATTGAAAAGTTCGACAAGGAAAACGCCGAGAAGTTCCGCCTGGGTCGCAAGTTCAACTGGATGCATGCCTTATTCTGGCCGCTTTCGGACATCATCTGTTCCGCGCAGATGGTTGGAAGCAACTTCTATGCGGCCATAATGGTTCTTAATGGTGTTATCTCGATCGGCGACTTCGTCAGTTTCCATGGGCTCTTGGGCTGGCTGATCTGGCCAATCCGCAACCTTGGGCGTCTGATCATCGATACCTCCCGGGCACTCGTCTCTTACGGGCGTATCGCGGTTGTATTGCAGGCTGCTGAAGAGGATATGACCGCTGCCACCTATCAGCCCAAAGACGGCATCAAAGGTCAAATCACTTTTGATAAGGTCAGCTTTGCTTATGAAAAGGATTTCCTGGTGCTCGACGATGTCAGCTTCGAATGCGAAGCCGGAAAGGTTGTGGCACTGCTGGGCTCAACCGGTTCCGGTAAGACCTCGCTGGTGAACTTGCTGCCCCGCTTTTATGACGTGACATCCGGGCAGATCCTGCTGGATGGGGTAAACCTGAACGACTATTCGCGCGAATTCTTGCGCTCACAGATTGGCATCGTGGAACAGGAACCGTTCTTATTCTCGTGCTCGATCCGTGACAACATCACCTACGGTGTACACCGGGATGTCAGCCAGGAAGAGATCGAAGAGGCTGCCCGCGAAGCCGCCATCCACGATGTTATCCTTGGCTTTAAGCACGGCTATGACACGCTGGTCGGCGAACGAGGCGTGACCCTTTCGGGCGGTCAGAAACAGCGCCTCGCTATCGCCCGCACGCTGCTGATCAACCCCCGCATCCTGATCCTGGACGACTCCACCTCTTCAGTTGATATGGAGACCGAGGTGCAGATCCGTGGGGCTCTCGACAGCCTGATGAACAACCGCACCACATTTATCATCGCGCATCGCATTCAAAGCATCATGAATGCGGATCTGATCCTGGTCTTTGACAAGGGAAAGATCGTTCAAATGGGTGAGCACGAAGTTTTGCTCAACCAGGATGGAATTTACAAGGACATTTACGACATCCAGGCTCGGATAGACAGTGCCCTGCAAGAGGAAATTGACCGTGTCGAATCAATATAACGAAGAAGAACTGGACGACGTCGTCAATCTGAAAAGCGGCGTTGTTGGGCGGCTGATCAAGTCGCTGAAACCCTACTGGCTCCAAATGCTGATTTCAGTGGTTGGCATTGCCCTGGTGTCCTATTTGGACGCCTACTACAACATTCTCAACAAGCGCATTATCGATGAAGGCATCCTGGCAAATAACTTGCCAGTCATGATCGGCTTGTTCCGCAACTACATCATTGTTATCCTCTCCCAGGTAGTCGGATTCTTCATCATGATTTACATCATGGGTCTGCTCGGAGAGCAACTGCGCTACGACTTCCGCAAAAAACTCTTCCATCACTTGCAGAGCTTGTCGCTTTCATACTTCAGCAAAACTCCGCTAGGGTGGATTATGTCGCGCGTAACTTCGGACACCGAGAAAATGGCGGATCTGCTCACCTGGGGCGTGCTGGACACAGTCTGGGCGGTGACGAACATAAGTTTTGCAGCGTACTTCATGCTCCAATTGAATGCGCGGCTGGCTGTGATAGCCATACTGTCTTTGCCAGTGATGATCTTCGTGTCCTTCAAGTTCCGCGTGAAGATCTATCACCACTACCGCCAGTCGCGCAAGGCAAATTCAAAGATGACCGCTTCATTGAATGAAAATATTACCGGCGTCAGAGTGGTCAAAGCGCTGCGGCGTGAGGCGAAGAACCTGGATGACTTCAAGGTACTTTCAACCAACATGTTCCAGGAAAGCTACCGTGCTGTTTTGCTTTCTGCTGTTTACCTGCCAACCATCCAGACCATCAGCGCCATCTCATTGGTGTTGATCCTCTGGCGGGGCGGGTTACAGGTGGCAGGCGGAACGATCACCGTTGGTGTGCTGCAAGCCTTTGTTTCGTATATCATGTTCATGCTGTGGCCTATCCAGGATCTGGCGCGGGTTTATGCCGAAATGCAAAACGCCATCGCTTCCTCCGAACGCGTGTTCTCGCTGCTGGATGTGAAACCTGAAATTCACAACCGCGAAAACCTGCTCCCAGTCGAATCGTTGGTTGGCGATGTGGAATTTGAGAATGTCTCTTTCCACTACGAAGATGACGAACCGGTTATCAAGAACCTGAGTTTTCGCATTCCCCAGGGACAGACCGTGGCGCTGGTCGGCACGACTGGCGGCGGCAAAACCACGATTGTCAACCTGCTCTGCCGCTTTTATGAACCAAGTGAAGGTGTGATCCGCATCGCTGGTCACGACTACACGCAGTACCCCCTTGAGGACATCCAATCCCGAATCGGGGTCGTCCTGCAGGTGCCGCATCTGTTTTCCGGAAGTGTCCGCGACAACCTGCGTTACGGACGGTTGAACGCTACAAATGAAGAGATCGAACACGCAGCCCAACTGGCTGGCGCGCACGAATTCATCACCAACCTTGAAAAAGGCTACGATCAGGATGTTGGCGAAGGCGGCAATCAGCTCTCGGTTGGGCAGAAACAGCTCATCAGCATCGCGCGCGCCCTGCTGGCCGAACCGGACATCTTCGTCATGGATGAAGCAACCAGCTCGGTCGACACGCTGACGGAAGCCCTGATCCAAAAAGGCATGCACCAGTTGATGAGTGGACGCACCAGTTTCATCATCGCCCACCGCCTCTCGACCATAAAATCCGCGGATTTGATTATGGTCATCGATGGTGGAGAGATCATTGAACAGGGAACCCACGAGAGCCTGATGCGCAAGAAGGGGCATTATTACAATCTATATACGAAGCAATTCCGCCACGATCTTGAAACCAAGTACGACCTGTTTGCGGATCAAGAGCCGCAGGCTTCGGCTGCCTGAGGTTTGGGATGCGTTTTGCTGTAAACTACTCGACCAAAGCGGGTGATCTATTAAAAGCTGGCAAGATCGATTGTGACCTGTTCAAATGCCCTGAGTGGGAAGGGCTGCTAAAGGCTGCCACTGCGATCAAGCCGGTTTATTTGCACCTGGATATCACCCTTGGCAGGGATCAGGTGCAGAAACTCGACTTCGACAAACTAAGAATTATGCTGGCTGAGACGGGCACGCCGCATGTGAACTGCCATCTTGCTGGGACGCCGGATCTAAAGGTGGGAAGCAAAACCGACCGCAACAAACTGTTGAAGCAATGGGTGAAGGAAATTGAAATCTTGAAACGTGAGTTCACAGGTTATCCAGTGATATCCGAGAACCTGCCATTTGAACCTCCGCTTCCGGAATATCACCTCTCGAGCGACCCGGAGTTGATCAGCGAAGCGATTGTCGAGACAGATACCGGCTTGTTGCTGGATATTTCCCACGCCCGCATCACCGCTGATACCCTGGAAATTGACTCCCAGAAATATGTTGAAAAGCTGCCTCTGGACCGCTTGCAGGAGCTTCACATTACTGGAGTACGCAGATACCACGGCTTTCTGGAAGACCATTTTGAGATGCAGCCAGAGGATTGGCCGTCTGCAGAGTGGGCAGCCGGGCAGATCAGGCTTGGCGCCTGGCGTGAGCCGGAAATCGTGGCATTTGAGTACGGCGGCGTGGGAGAATGGTTCTCCTGGCGCACGGAAACCTGGGCGCTGGAAGAGCAAGTGCCGCGGCTTTACGCTTTGTTCGGCGGAGAAAAATAGGGATATCTGTTCTCGCCGGCCTCCCGAAGTAGGGGAAGCCCCCCGTGGCTACCCGCTGTCTCATTGGCAGGCACAGGGGCCTGCCACTACCAAAAATACTCTGTTTCACGGATCTCTCAACCCCGTTCTCGCCGGTCTCCCAAAGTAGGGGTAGCCCCCCGTGGCTACCCGCTGTCTCCTTGGCAGGCACAGGGGCCTGCCACTACCAAAAATCTCTGTTTTCACCGATCCCCCAACCCCATTCTCACCGGTCTCCCAAAGTAGGGGTAGGCCCTCGTGGTTACCCGCTGTCTCCTTGGCAGGCACAGGGGCCTGCCACTACCAAAAATACTCTGTTTCACGGATCTCTCAACCCCGTTCTCGCCGGTCTCCTGACCGCGCGAGGGTTTTGACCGTCAGTTTTGGTCGTAGGGTGGATTGGCGTCACAGAACCTATACCAAACATCACCTTGAGAAAGCCAACCCACCGACACAAACACCTCGGATTGTACCCTCCAAAAATGCACCACTTTACCAAGCTGCCTCTCTGTGTATAATTTATTGTCATGGAAGGAACAACCCAACGCCAAAAATCCAAAATAACATATTCCTGGCTGATCCCATTAGCGATCTATTTGGTTGCCTTGGCCGTGCGCGCAATCGGGCTCAGGTTTAGCTTTCCACTGCTGACACACCACGACGAGAGATTTATCATTGATCCCCTGATCGAGATGAGCAGGAACCACACGCTTGATTCCGGATTTTATGCCAGGCCTAATCAATTCCTGTACTCAACGCTTTTTGGTTATTTGAATCTGCTCAGCAAGGTCTTCTTTCATAAAAATTTCGGCTGGGCTTACAGTGAAAACCCATTGTTCTTCTACTTTCATGCCCGCTTACTTGTGGCAATTTTTGGGGCAACAGTGCCTGTGCTCGCCTGGAAAATTGGGAAACTATTTAAAGCGGCAGATTTCTCGCTGCCCGCAGCTTTTTTGACCTGCTTTTTTCCCCCTTACGTCATGCATTCTCACTACATTACAGGAGATATTCTTAACACTGCTTTGTCACTGTTAATCATCCTGTTCTGCCTGCTTTATCTACAAAAAAGAAAATGGGTCTGGATCATCCTTGCATGCATCACCGTGGGATTAAACACGGTGGAGAAGTATCCCGGAATACTTTCTTATGGCATTGTGCTTGTGACACTTGGCATCAGCACCTTCTCACGGCAGAACAAGAAAATTCAGATTAAATGGAAACCATTCCTGATTGGAATCCTGATAACGCTTGCTGTTGTGGTTCTAAGTATGTTCATTTTTGCTCCTCACCTCTTCCTCAAGCTGGATCAGGTAAGCCAGGCAATAATTATCGAAGCAAGACCGACCCACCTCGGCGCGGATAATTTGAGCTGGCCTGGTAACATGCTGTTTTACCTGGATGTCTTTATTGATTCTGCGGGATGGATAGTTGCCGTGTTTGCTGTGGCAGGTTTGATTTTTTCGATTGTCTCCAAAGAACCGGCCATGCTGCTGCTATTCTTTGGCGCGGGTTATTGGGTGGCGCTGAGCAAGTTAGGACTACACTGGGAACGCTGGTCCCTGCCGATGATGATCACGCCGCTTTTGCTTGCCGCGTTAGGCCTGACAAAGCTTTGGAATGCAATCAAGCAACATAAGTCAAGCAAAGTATTGGCAATCGTTTTTCTCGGGATGTTTGCCTTCATCTACGCCTTCAATGGTCTGACTTCTTCTGTTTTACTCACCTGGAAGGACACACGAGTTGCCGCCCTCGAGTTTATGGAGAAGAATGACATCACCCAGGAAAACTCAGTCTACGAAAGTTACACACCCTTTCTCCCAAGAAATCTGAGGACGATTTTTGACTTTGACCTGGATAATCCTGGGAAAGTTCAGTTTGTGATCCTGTCCTCCAACATGTACAGAAGATATGAAGCCGAACCCGATCGGTATGCGTCGGAAACTGCTTTTTACGCGGACTTGCGAGCCAAAGCCTCTCTGCTGGCTGAGTTTGGAGCCAGCCCAAAACCCAAAAATCCCCTCGAACAAGTCCACGCACTTGGGGATTACCTGCTCAACCTGTTTTGGCAAACAGATACCGCAAATACCACTGGACCAACAATTCAGATTTATCAATTACCTTAAAGCCAACGCCGCCCATCAAATCAAGTATTTGGGCGTTAATTTTCAATCTTTTATTTAATCCTTCCCCAATTATGCATTTCAGGGTTTATAATAGTTTTACAGATTTGAGAGAGTGAAATGGAACCTGTTGTGATACTTGAAAGCGAAAGTTTATCTGCAGACGATCAGCCTGACCCTGCAAGTATCAAGGGACTCTCCGCTCAAAGGTACTCCGCCGCGTAAATTATCCGCGGGCAAGGGTACTGGTGAGCGAGCCTGTCCCTTGTGATTTTTGCTTTCACCAATAAAACTACATACTGACTGTGAGGTGAGAGATGATCTATTTAAGCAAACTACTTGATCAAAAAGTTTGGGATGCTTTTGGGCATGTCGTCGGTAAGCTGGACGACCTTTTGGTGGATAAAACCGACCAAACCATGCCTCCGATCACAGCAATCGCCATCAAAGACGGCTCACATGAGCCAAAATTGATCGACGCGAAAGACATCGCCACACTCTGGCCGAGCATCACACTCAATGTGGATATCTCCAAGCTGGACCTCTTCCAACCCGCCGGGCATGAACTTTACCTCAAGCAGCGCGCGCTCGATCAGCAAATTGTCGACACGGAGGGCAAGCGCCTGGTGCGCGTGAACGACCTGCAAATCGCGCGCAAAAACAACCTCTTTTACCTCACGGGTGTGGATGTGGGGGGAACGGGTCTGTTGCGCCGCCTGGGGCTTGAGAACCTTGCCAAGTCAGTATCCAGGCTGCTCAAAAAACGCTGGAAAACACACGTCATCCCCTGGGAAGACGTGGCTTCAATCGAGCATGACGACCCATTACGCCTGAAGGTCTCGCAGGATCGCCTGGTTCAGATGGAGCCGGCTGACATCGCATCGATCCTGGATGACCTGGATCACCACACCAGTAAAGCCTTGCTGCAGGGTTTCACCGACGAACAGTTGGCTGATACGCTGGAAGAATCCTCACCCGAAGTCCAGCAAGCGGTGATTGCCGCTTTGCAACCGGAACGCGCCGCGGACGTTTTGGAGGAAATGGATCCTGACGAAGCCGCCGACCTGCTGGCAGACATGGATGACCAGGTCAGCGAACAACTGCTGAACCTGATGGAAGATGAAGACGAAGAGGATGTGCGTATCCTCCTGCGCTACCCCGAGGACTCTTCGGGCGGTATCATGACCACCGAGTTCGCTTCAGTACCTGGCAGCCTCACCGTGGAACAGGCTCTCCATCACCTGCGCACGAATGAAGAAGCAAAAGATGATGAGTTCATGTTCTATGTTTACCTGCTCGATGAAAATGAAAGGCTCCAGGGGGTTATCAGCCTGCGCGATCTGGTAACCGCCCCACTCGACCAGGAACTTGCGAAATGGTTCGATGACGACCCGGTGGCGGTCAATCCGCTGACTCCGCAGGAAGAAGCGGCTTACCTGGTGGCAAAGTATAACCTGATGGCAGTTCCGGTGATCGAGCCGGAAAGCAACGCGATGCTGGGCATAGTCACGGTGGATGACGCGCTTGATACGGTCCTGCCAACGGCTTGGAAAAAGAAATTACCTCGGTTCGCGGGCAGGTAAAAC
>ENA-UPTA01004489-UPTA01004489.1-activated-sludge-metagenome-genome-assembly--contig:-NODE-4489-length-13193-cov-4.398310_pt1 | contig 13193 bp, 13 predicted proteins | sample MGYA00238184_ERZ773361 | MGnify/ENA primary metagenome ERZ773361 (study PRJEB29100, sample SAMN05720205) | activated sludge metagenome | isolation source: anaerobic digester from wastewater...
CCTTTTTGGTAAAATGTTAACAGAGCATGGGGAAATGAGATAAATAATGAATTTATACGATTTTCAAAAAAGACTCAATTTCGAATTTTCTGAATTTGGGATAATTAAGACTGAAAGATACCTTAAAGAAGCGAGTGTGTTAAACCTCGTTTTTCCTGAGATTAGTTATAAGCATATGATTGTAGTCGCTTTATCTTACCCCAAAAGAATATTGAACTCTACTAAGAACGAGCATTATGCATCAATGTACACATTCGGACGAGACTATCATCTAGTTCTCAAGGAAAAAATGGCTAAAGTCATGCAAGGATTTGATTATGAATATGAATTTGCGGTCGATAATCATCCTTTTGATGAAAGATTAGCAGCTCAACTAGCTGGAATTGGCTTTTTTGGAAAAAATCAACTTATTATCAATCCCTCCTATGGTTCTTTCATTTTTTTGGGTATCATATTTATAAATTTAGCCATGGAAAGCGAAATTATCAATAAAATTGATGACAGTTGCGGAGATTGCCGAATCTGTATCGACTCATGTCCGACCAATGCCCTCTTAAATCCTGGTTATAAAAGAGAAAAGTGCATTAGTGATTTCAATCAAACCAAAAAAATACTTTCTGATACAGAAATCAAAGCCAATTATTGTCTTTTTGGCTGTGATATTTGTCAGTTGGTCTGTCCAAAAAATGTCAACATAAAAACGACAACACACGATGAATTTGCCTTTAGCGGTAAAGAAGCAATAAAGGTTAGAGATTTGTTCACTTTTTCTGAAAAACAATTTAGAAAAAAATACGAAAATATGGCATATTTGTGGAAAGGCAAAACCATTTTGATGAGGAATTCTTTAACTTTGTTATTGAGGCAAAAGAATAGTGACTATAATGACCTGATTAAACAATCAATCGACAAGCATCCAATGCCTTGGTATAAAAATACTGCGCAAAACATCCTTTCAAAACTTAATAAGAGTAAAAATCCACAACCTGAATAATAATTAGGGTTGTGGATTTTTTCTTATTTCATATATTTATCGAGAATTGCGATGATTTCTTCAGTCTTTTCAGTAAATTTATCTTCTGTCAATGAGTCCTTGACACAGGTGTTCAGATGTTGTTTAAGAATTGTCAGATTGGCTTTTTTTAATAAAGCTTCAACCGCCAATATTTGATTGGCGATATCAACGCAGTAACGATCATCTTCTGTCATGCGAATAACCGCTTCAATTTGTCCTTTAGCGGTTTTTAACAAATTCAATGCTTTCGTATGATTGTGTTTCATAATATTGCCTCCTGACTCTTATTTAAATTCAATTTTTTTAATCTTAAGGAGTTATAAATCACGTTCAGGCTGCTGAATGACATGGCCAAAGCACCTATCATTGGGTGCAAAAGACCCAGCATAGCAAAAGGAATGGCAAGAGCATTGTAGAACCAAGCCCAAAAGTAATTTTGCTTGATCTTGACAAATATTGCCTTGGATAAAATAAAAGCTTTTTTTACCGATTCCAGATCTTCGCTGATTAAAGTGATATCGCTGGATTCGATGGCAATATCCGTACCACTGCCTAAGGCGATGCCAACATTTGCCTGCTTAAGGGCTGGAGCGTCGTTAATGCCATCGCCGACCATAGCCACTAAACCGTAAGTCTCTTGGAGCTTGATTATTTGCGCCACTTTTCCCTCTGGCATCACATTGGCAACAACTTCAGCTATTCCAGCTTTCTTGGCAATGGCCTCAGCGGTTCTTTGATTGTCACCGGTAATCATAATTGTTTTGATACCTAAATTCTCCAGTGATTTTATTGTGTCAGCGACATTCTTCTTCAATTCATCAGCTATTGCCATGATTCCGAGCGCTCTTTCTTCCGTTCCCAAAATTACGACAGTCTTGGCTTCTTTCTCCAATCGTTCAATATCGTTTGAATAATCTTCAAATGTGATTTTGAGACTCGAAAACAGCTTTGTTGACCCTAAATAGTATTTTATGCCAGTAATTTCGCCTTTGATTCCCAGTCCCGGAATCGCCTCAAAGGCATCCAATTCTACTAAATCTATTCCTTCCGCTTTAACTTTTTCATTTACCGCGAAGGCTAAAACGTGTTCTGATGCGTTCTCTAAACTTCCCGCAATGGCAAGGAATTCCCGGAAACTCTCAGCAATGATGTCAGTTACGCGAGGTTTACCGATGGTCAAAGTTCCCGTTTTATCGAAGGCGATTGCCTTGATATCCTTGAAAGTTTGAACTGCTTCACCATTTCTGATTAAAATTCCATTTTCTGCGCCTTTTCCACTACCGACCATCAATGCGGTTGGAGTACCCAAACCCAAAGCGCATGGACAGGCAATTACTAAAACTGCAGTTGCGGTTACAAAAGCAAGAGTGAGAATGCTTTGTTCAGTATTTATCCATGGCAATAAGTTTTCCATGCCCTGAAGGATTCCCAAATGAAAATCAGGGAAAACTAAAAATGAAATAAAAGTAAGCAAAGTCAAAATCAAGATACCGGGAACAAAAATACCGGTAATTCGATCAGCGAATTCCTGAATCGGTACTTTAGATCCTTGGCAAGCTTCCACCATCTGGATTATTTGTGCAAGGAAAGTTTCATCGCCGATCCTTTTTACTTCAACTTTAATGACACCATTTTTATTAATTGTAGCGCCAATTACCTTATCGCCTTTAATTCTTTTAACCGGCAATGATTCACCCGTCGCCAAAGATTCGTCAATTGTCGATTCGCCCTCGATGATAATTCCATCCATAGGGATTTTTTCTCCGGGTCTCACTATCATGATATTGCCGACGACCAGCTCGTTGCTCAAGACTTCGATTTCTTCACCATTGACGATGATTTTCGCAGTTTTAGCGCCAATTTCCAAGAGTTTCTTGATAGCCTGAGAGGCTTTGCCTTTAGCTTTTGTTTCGAGATATTTACCGACTAAATGAAGCGTCATGATCATGGTAGCCATTTCTATGAATGTGGTGATTGGAAAAAACAAGCCTAACAAACCGATTAAATACGGTGGCATTGACCCAAGTGACACCAAAACGTCCATATTGGGTTTTTTAATCTTTAAGGACTTAAAAGCTTTTTTGTGGACTTCGTACCCCAAGACAAAGACTACTGGAAAACCTAAACCAGCCGCAATGAATAAATATCCCGGGATATTATATACAAACATGTTAAATAGCATCATAGACATAATAGTTGCAGATAATATCGCTGCTATAATAACTTTTGTTTTTGCTGCTTTGGCATATCTTTCTTCAGCACTGATACTTTCTGTGGTAATTTTATCCAAGAACGCTTCGTAACCAACGTCATGAATTGCCTTTTGGATCTGGCTTAATTTAATGATTTTTGGATCGAATTTTAGATTTAGTTTGTTGTTAACAAAGTTAAGGTTGACTTCACTGACACCTTCAAGTGCTTCAACAGTGAGTGTTATGGTGTTGGCACATGAAGAACAACTCATGCCCTCGATTCTCAAAGTCACGGTTTCAAGTTGGTTTTTTTGAATAATCAACTCATATCCCAATTCATCAACCATTTTTTTAACTTCTTGAATCGTGATTATTGTGTCTTCATATTCAATATTCAAACTTTCGTCGGCAATGTTCACGACCGCGGATTGAACCCCTTCTGTAGTTGAAAGATATGATTCAATGCTTTTGGCACAAGAAGCACAACTCATACCATTAACGTGATATTTTTCTTTTGTCATAAAATTACTCAACTCGATATCCTAATTTTTCTATAGCTTTAGTTATATCCGCTTTTGAAGTCAAAACTTCATCGTATTCGACCAAAACTATCTTATCTGATAATTTTACCTCGACTTTTTTTACTCCATTAAGCATTTTGACAGTTCTTGTGACGCTAGCAGCACAGTGCATGCAACTCATTCCAGTAACATTCAATATATCATTTCTCATTTTTTTCTCCTTTTACACCCCCTCATATGGGGGGTATTTATATTCTATCAAATATGAAATAATTTTGCAAGTAAAATCATTGAATTCTTGTGGTTAGATTTTCATACTGATTGTTTTTAGATTATAACTAAAAGTGCAAAACCGAAGAAAACAGTGGAAATAGGGGAGCTTATGATATGGAAAAACAGGCTTAATTATTATAAGTTCTATATTTCTAGTTTTTGTTATTTATGGCATAATATTAGTTTCCAATATAATCGATTGATAGAAACTGGTAAACAAGCTTGATTTGATGCGATAACTCAAGCCAGAAAAGCTTATGCCAGTGCTTTTACGAACAACAATATGCTACATGGTGGAAGCAGATAATTTGCAATCCTAGGAACTGGCGGTGGTTTAGCGAGATACCTCAGTGGCGGTGGTCGCAGTGGGGGCATGGGTTTAAGGCATAGAAAATAATTTTCAATCAAAAAAGTTAAGCTTTAGTCTGAACTTTTTTTGTACACTAGAGCAAATCTTTTGCAAAATTATACCCCATGGGGTATAATGTTATTGGAAAACTGAGGTGAGAGATATGAAATGCGATTCATCATTAATTAACAGGATTAAAAGAGCTCAAGGTCAATTGTCCGGAATATTGAACATGATGGAAAATGATTCTACCTGTTTTGATATTCTCACGCAGTTAAAAGCGGTTAGAGCGAGTGTGGATAAAGCCATTGGTATATTGACAACTACCAATTTGATACAATTGATCGAAGAAACAAATGACATAAAGCTTAACAATATTGATGCAGCGATTGATATGGTCATCAAAGGCGTTAAATAAGGGAGGTAACTGTATGTTTACATTCAATGTGGAAAAAAATAAAGAAACTTCTGCTTTCAATAATGATGTCCTTTGGGATTTGTTGATTGTCGGAGGTGGTCCTGCTGGTTTAAATGCGGGACTATATGGAAAGAGAAAGGGACTTTCTGTGGGTATCATTACTGAAGAGATAGGTGGTCAATTGCACAATACTTCAGATATTGATAATTATTTGGGTTTCAAGAAGATTGAAGGTAAAGATTTATCGAATGAATTTTTATACCATATAAATAGTTTAGATGTGCCAATTATTAAGAATGTTCGAGTTAAAAGCGTAAATTACATAAATCCTGATTTTATCATAAACTTATCAGATGGCAAAAGTTTGAGATCTAAAACGGTTTTGATGGCAACTGGCGGTTCGCCGAGAAAACTTGATATTCCCGGAGAAAAAGAATTTAGCAAAAAGGGAGTTTCATATTGCACAACTTGTGACGCGCCTTTCTTCAAAGATAAACACATAATTGTTGCCGGAGGGGGTAACAGTGCTGCTGAAACCGTGTTGGATTTAGTGCCTTGGGCAAGTAAGATAACCGTTGTTCACCGCAGTGAATGGCGAGCTGATCAAATTATACTAGATAAATTTAACAATATCGAGAATTTGGATATTCATCTCAATACACAAATAATTGAAGTATTGGGTAATGAACAAATGACTGGTGTTAAAGTCTTGGATAAAATAACCAATGAAGAAAGAGTTATTAGTGCCGATGCCTTGTTTGTCAAGATTGGCACCATTCCCAATAGTTACTTGGTCAAAGATTTAGTAAAAACCAATGAAATTGGTGAAATTATCGTTGATGATTCGCAAATGACATCATTACCGGGATTGTTTGCAGCCGGAGATGTAACACAACAACAAGACAAACAAATTATCATATCAGCCGCTGAAGGCGCAAAAGCAGCTTTAGCTGTGACAAAATACTTAAATAAATATTATAAGGGAGAATAAGTTATGGAAAAATTATTAAATCAAGAATTACAAAATCAAATCGGTGAGTTTTTATCACATATGGACAAGGCAATAACCTTTGTCTTGTTTACCAAGGAAACAGGTTGTGAAACTTGTCAAACAACCAAAATGCTCTTGGAAGAAATATCATTATTGAATGATAAGATGACTTTCGTAGAGAAAGATTTGACGCGTGATAAGGAAGAAGCAAAAAAATATGGAATCACCTTGGCTCCAAGTTTTGTAATCTTAAATGATCAAGGTCTATATCAAGGCGTTAAGTTCAACGGCATTCCTGCAGGTCATGAAATCAATTCTTTCCTTTCAGCGATTATCGACATGAGTGGTGTTGATTTTGGATTTGACAAGGAAATCGTTGAAAGAATTAAAAAAATCAACAAACCAGTCAATATCAAAGTCTTCGTGACATTGAGTTGTCCGCATTGTCCCGGAGCGGTATCAAATGCCCATCGTTTGGCTATGCTTAACAGCAATATTGAAAGTGAAATGATTGAAGCGCAAACATTTCATGAATTATCAAAAAAATATAATGTATCCGGTGTGCCAAAAATCGTAATTAATGAAAAACATGAACTTTTGGGAAACCAACCAATTGAAGAATATTTAAATACATTAGAAAGATTATAATTAGAGAACAAAAATAACTAACCGATGTTAAGTCGGTTTTTTATTCAGCTTTTTTAAAACTTTACTTTTCTTAGCCTTGTTTAATTTCTCAAATTTTTGTGCTATAATAAGTAAAATCAGACAATTAAATAGGGAAAGGAAACATGATTATGAATCAAACTTTGGCTATTGTTTTTAGTATTGTAATTTCTTTAGCTGCTTTTTTACTAGCTGGATGGCTTTATCTCTGGATTAAAAAACAAGATAGCGATAATCCGAAAATCAAGACAATTAGTGACTTGATTAGAAGTGGTGCTAATACTTTCTTAAGGAAAGAATACACCATTCTCGCGAAATTCGCTTTAGTCGCAGCTATATTGATTCTTTTATTTTTGCCAAAACCAATATGGGACCAACCTGATTTCAAAAGCATATTGAGCAATAATATGGCAATGATGTTCGCTTATATTTTTGGTACAGTATTCAGTGGCATGGCTGGCAAGATTGGGATTTTCGTGGCGACAATCGCCAACAAAAAAACTGCTGAAGCCGCCGTTAAAGGTATTGGACCAAGTTTCTTGAACGGTTTTAGAGGTGGTGCTGTTATGGGTATGGCAGTAGTCGGTTCAAGTTTGTTGGGCGTTGCTTTGTTTTTCTGGATTACCAAAAATCCTACGATGTTGTTAGGATTTAGTTTTGGAGCTTCTTCTTTGGCTTTGTTCGCAAAGGCTGGCGGAGGAATATTTACTAAAACCGCTGATATCAGTGCGGACTTAGTAGGTAAGGTGGAACTTGGCATACCAGAAGATGACCCTCGAAACCCTGCGGTTATTGCGGATAATGTCGGCGATAATGTCGGCGATGTCGCCGGTATGGGAGCTGACTTGTTTGACTCTCACGTTGCTTCTTTGGCAGCCGCAATCGTCATGGCATCGGCAATCGATGCGGCTAGCGGGTCGAACAACGTGGAAATGGTATTTGTTTTTGCGGCTTTGGGGTTGTTGGCTTCAATTTTGGGGGTGGTCTTCGCCAAAATGGGCAAAAGAGAAAATCCAACCAGAGCCCTCAATTTAAGTACATATATTACTACTGGTATCTTCGCAGTTTTAACTTTAATTGCTACTTTGATATTTAAATATGAATGGCGTTTATATTTAGTCACAGTCATCGGGTTATTCGTTGGGGTTATTATTGGCATTACCACTGATTATTTCACTAACGATGAGAAAAAACCAGTCAGAAATGTGGCTAAAGCAAGTGAAAGTGGACCAGCATTAACAATTATCTCCGGCACAAGTTATGGTTTTCTTTCAGTTTTACCGGCGATGGTTGGCATTGCGGTAAGTGCCTTTATGGCTTTTATGATTGCTAAACCACTTGGGGACAATTACGGACTTTTCGGGATATCAATCGCTGCGGTGGGAATGCTTTCAATCGTGGGAATGATTATTTCTAATGACGCATATGGACCAATTGTCGATAACGCTAGAGGATTGGCGGAAATGGGCGGTTTAGGCGACGATGTAATTAGAATTACCGATCAATTAGACTCTGCCGGCAATACTGTAAAAGCTGTGACAAAAGGCTTTGCGATAAGCGCTGCCGGTTTAACCGTAATTTCGTTGTTAGCAGCTTTCGTCAGTGAGGTTAATGACGCAGCTATCGAACTCAGTTTACCATTAATAAGTGGTTTTGATATTTTGAACCCTAGTGTATTCTTCGGCCTATTGATAGGCGCAGCGGTTCCGGCAGTTTTCTCTAGTTTGTTAATGCTTGGTGTAACAAAAAATGCAGAAAAAATGGTTGCGGAAATTCATCGTCAATTTGAAGAAATTCCGGGGCTTAAAGAAGGTAAAGAAGGCGTAATGCCTGAATCTGATAAATGTATCGCAATCGCTACCGAAGGTGCTTTGCACGAACTATTGTTTGCGGGTGCATTCACCATAATCATCACTATAGTCGTAGGAATGGTTGGTGGCGTCTATGCCATCGGTGGTTATTTGGCAGGTAATATTGTATCAGGTGTATTATTGGCTTTATTTATGTCCAATAGTGGCGGTTTATGGGATAACGGCAAAAAATATATTGAATCGGGCCATCATGGTGGAAAAGGCAGTGAAGCGCATAAGGCAGCTGTTGTTGGTGATACAGTGGGTGATCCTTTTAAAGATACTGCCGGTCCTTCGATAAATACCCAAATTACCGTTGTGAGTTTAGTTTCAAGCCTATTCGCCATCATCTTCTTGCTTTATTCAATATTCTAATAATCATTTAAAAATAATAATGCCACTGTTAATTGACAGTGGCGTTTTTTCTATGTATACCTCTTTATACCCTCTTCGATGATATCCCAATATTTTTCGGTATCGACCTTGATTGCCACATGGACATTTTTGGGTAGTTTCAAATAATTGAAAATATCACAGTTAGTCCTGCCATAACTAGATGAATGTGAGATATCTATATCACAGTGAACGTGGGTTAAATCAACTACTGAAGGATCAATAAGATAAACAACTGGTAATGGATCGTGTAAAGGTCCGCCAGCAACTCCGAAAACGTTATTTTGGTTGATATTATAGACTTTCATCAGTTTCGAGAAGAGAACTGAAGCTTTGTTATCGATTTTTTCCATTCTTTCGATAACTTCAGGAAGTACTAGAACACGTCTTGTGACATCAAGTCCGAACATTTTTACTTCCAGACCGGAATTAAAGACAATGTAAGCTGCTTCAGGGTCAGCATAAATATTAAATTCTGCAGCGGGAGTAACATTTCCGTTTTGATACGATCCACCCATTAAAACTACTTCTTTGATATTATCCTTCATCTTTGGAAACAATTTTAAAGCGATAGCCAAGTTTGTCATTGGTCCAGTCGTAACTATTGTTATTTTGTCCTCGCTTTTAAGGACGGTTTCAGCTAAAAAGTGAACTGCTGGGCGATTATCAAAGTTTTTGGTCAACTCTTGAAAATCAAATCCATCCAATCCGGTTTCACCATGAATGTCGGGACAAACTTGAATTTCCTTGATTAACGGTTCACTAGCTCCTAAACAGACAGGTACGTCAATATTTAGATATTGGCAAAGATTTAAAGCGTTATAACCCGTTTTTTCCAAAGTTTGATTTCCCGCTACAACAGTTATGCCTAGTAGATCAATTTTGGGATTATTGCCAGCCATCATTATTGCAATTGCGTCATCATGTCCCGGATCACAATCAAGAATCATTTTGATTTTTCTCATAAAATTTCTCCTTTTTGTTTAATAAATGCTTTAACCTCTTCATAAGAAGGTATTGATACTTGAGCGCCTTTTTTCATAATTGCAAGACTGGCTGCAGCGGAAGCGAATTTCATACTTTCAAGGATGTTTTTATTATAGATAAGAGAAGCTATAAAACTTCCTATATAAGTGTCGCCAGCGGCAGTTGTATCAACTACTTTATCTTTATAAGCTGGAACTTTAACGAAATTATCATAATCAATAAAAATACTGCCATTGATTCCGAGAGTCAAAAGAATTGATTTTATTCCTGATAACAATAATTTTTGAGCACCAGATTTTATTAAACTATCTGATTTCACATCAAATTTGCTCAGTACCCGAAATTCGGTTTCATTGACAACTAAAATATCGATTAGATGCAGTAATTCTTTAGGTAATTTTACCGCAGGAGCAGCATTCAATACAGTAATCAAATTTAAAGTTTTAGCACACTTAAAAGCAGAAATCACATCGGGAAGTGGAATTTCCAATTGTGATAAAAAATAATCTCCTGGATGAGCTTCCTTTTCCAATATTTCCTTGATTCTATTTGGATTTTGGTTAGAGTTAGCTCCTGAATGAGTGATTATTCTATTGTCGCTATTTGTAAGCATTATTGATGCAACACCTACAGAATAATTATCAGTTATGTCCAAATACCTACAATCAACCGCACTTTCAAGCAATGAATGCACAGCTATTTTTGAAAGTTGATCGCTTCCCACGCAACCTAACATTAAAGTATTTATTCCCTGCCTTCTGCAAGCAATTGCTTGATTTGCGCCTTTACCACCAGGAGTCATGAAAAAGTCATTGGCCTTCATGGTTTCACCAATTTTGGGTAGTCTGTCTAAACTGAAGACAAAATCCATGTTAATACTACCAAAAACAAAAACATTATTCATTTTCCACCTCTTGATTTTTCCAATAACTCGAGCCGTCCGCTTTGCGATATAGAAGGTGATAGTCAATTAGGTATCTCCTAATCATGACAAAATCAGGATACACTTTTCTTAGAATTTCATTAACTTCTTTTTCTGTATAAATTTTTTCTGGAGTGAATAAATCCTTAATCCACAGTAAACATAGGTATTTTTGCTTCTGTTTCTTGGGAAAAAGAACGAGCGAAAGTCCATTTTCTTGATTAAAATACTTCTCAAGGACCTCTTGTTTTTCTGAAAGTTGAAAATCGAACATGTTCAATTCCTCACTGATTTGCGCTGATTTTTTGATAAGCTTTAGCAATTTTAGCACCAATCTTGGCATTATTATAGACTAACGCTAGATTTGCTTTTAAGCTTTCTCCTTTTGTTTCTTCTACTATCTTCTTTAAAAGATATGGTGTTACATCCTTGCCAAAGATGTGTTCTTTGACACTATCTTTAATTGCCTGATCAATAATAGAATTGATGTAGTTTGCATCTAGGGAGTCAGCTTCCGGTATTGGATTGACAACCAATAAACCGTTTCCGATATGCAATTCTTCTTTGGTCAAGACGATTTTCGCCAGTTCTTCAGGTGTTGTCACGGAGTGCAGGAGAGGTATGTTGGATTCTCTTGTATAAAAGGCCGGCATTACTTTTGTTTGATAGCCTATGACACTAACACCTTTAGTTTCCAGGTATTCCATTGTTCTCGGTAAATCGAGAATGGCTTTGGCACCAGCACATATTACTGTAACATCAGTTTGCGCAAGTTCATCTAGGTCAGCTGAAACGTCCAATGTTTCTTCATACCCGCGATGAATACCACCAATCCCACCTGTAACAAAGAATTTTATTCCCGCCATTTTTGCGCAAATCATGGTTGAAGCTACCGTGGTTGCGCCTAAAGTCTTATTGGCTAGAACTATGGCTAAATCGCGACGTGAAACTTTTGTAACTGAAGAAGCTTTGGCCAAAGTTTCCAAATCTATATCACTCAAACCGACTTTGATTTTACCATCCATAATTGCAATCGTCGCAGGTATTGCGCCTTCAGATCTAATGATTTCTTCAACTTTCTTCGCCATTTGAACATTTTCTGGGTAAGGCATACCGTGAGAAATTATCGTTGATTCCAAAGCTACGATTGGTTGATTTGAATTTAAAGCTTCTAACACTTCTTCTTTGATTTCTAAGTACTTGGATAATGAATTCATAATTTTATATACTCGCTTTCAATTAATTTTTTAGATAGATTCTTATTTACTGAAAAAGGTGATTTGATAGTTAGACTAGCATTGACCGTACCTATTTTTACGCATTCAGAAAGTTCTTGTCCTTGAATCAAACCATGAATTACCCCTGCACTGAATGCATCGCCTGCTCCAGTTACATCTAAGATATCTTCATGGTTCACATATAGAGCCCCTTGGTGTTTTATTCCGTTAACATCACCAAACCAGCTTCCATTTTTTCCTACGGTTACGACAATGTTTTTCAGCCCTGTCTTAAGCCACATTTCGCATAATTCATCCGGTTTATCACTTGTAGTGCCAAAATAAGCCTGACTTTCATCGAGATTACAAACAAGGAGATGAACTCCCATTAAATCAGTTGGTAAATTTTTCATCTTTGGCCCTGATACTCCAACCAAAACCAACTTCTTTTGTTCTTGTACCGAAAACTCAAGTAACGCTTCAAGTCCTGTTTTTTGAACATTCAAGTCAGCAATCAACCAATTGGATAGGCGCAGATGTTTTCGGTGCTGTAAAATCCAAGAACGGTCCATTCTAAAATTAATAGCCATATCGGCAAAACCTACATTCATATTACCATTTTTGTCAATAATCGAGTAGTAAGTACCTGTTTTTTCTTGAGATACTTTGTCAGTTGCGAATGTTTCCATGATTTTTCGCGAATCTTCCAACAATAAGTCAGCCACATTGTCCTCACCAACTAAAGACATCAAAGAGACTCTATGATCTAATCGCGCTAAATTTTCCGCGATATTTCTCACTACTCCACCAAAAGAAAAACTAGATGTAACCGGATTGGAAGTGCCATAAATCATCTTTTCATTTAATGATAAAGTATAGTCAATATTAGCACTGCCAATACAGGTTACATATTCGTCACGTCGCAAAAGGTAAGGTTTACCAAGAATATATCCTTTATCTTGTAATCCCGAGATTAAGTTCGCTATTGCTGGTCGTGACAATTGTAATCTATCTGCCATATACTGCTGAGAGACAAATGGATCTTCATCAAGAATCTTAAGAACTTTCAATTCATTTTCATTTAAACTCATACCTTCACCTTAAACATATGTTTATTTTATAACATCTGTTTATATTATACTCCTTTGATAAAAAAATATAAAGAAAAAGATACGATTTTTTCCGTATCTTATCATTAAGCTCTAAATTTTTAAGTCGCCCGGTTTAATCCAACCTCTTTTTCTAAAAATCAAGTCAACTAGGAAAACCAAGATTATTGGTAATACAATTTGGAGAATCAAAATCGCCATAAAAGCATTTAACCCATAGCCCATTGCTTCGAGAGTGCCGAATTGGCCAACCAACCCAGACGTACCCATTCCCGCGCCATCTGGGACTG
>ENA-UPTA01004490-UPTA01004490.1-activated-sludge-metagenome-genome-assembly--contig:-NODE-4490-length-13191-cov-60.599574_pt1 | contig 13191 bp, 8 predicted proteins | sample MGYA00238184_ERZ773361 | MGnify/ENA primary metagenome ERZ773361 (study PRJEB29100, sample SAMN05720205) | activated sludge metagenome | isolation source: anaerobic digester from wastewater...
ACACGCTGATTAATTTCACCTATAAAAATCAACCGCTATCAGGATTCTGGCTTGGTCAGCTTTAAAAGGACGGCTTTTGCATTACTCGCTATGTGACTTCTTGCCGGCTTCGAAATTTAATGAGAACTTTCTGATTCTTTATCACTTTCTGTACCAATTTGAGTCATTCTGATTGGTGTCAGCCTGACTATTTTGCCATGCCTTGAAGCTGGATTAGCCCTCTGCTAAAATCCATCTATGAATAAAGCCCTCATCCTTGATTTTGGGTCGCAGTATACCCAGCTTATTGCCCGAAAAGTCCGCGAACTTAGCGTTTATTCTGAAATCCATCCCTATAACCTTCCCCTCGAGAAAATAAAAGCTCTCACCCCTGGTGCCATCATCCTGTCCGGCGGGCCAAAAAGCGTCTATGAGGCTGACTCGCCTCATCCTGATCCGGGCCTCTTCCAGCTGGGAATTCCCATTCTTGGTATCTGCTACGGACTCCAGCTCATTGCCCACCACCTGGGAGGAAAGGTTGAAAAAGCTCCTCGCAAAGAATATGGTTTTGCCTCGCTTCGGATTCTGGATAGACACGGGCTTCTCCATGGCTTAAATGATAAAACTCAGGTCTGGATGAGCCACGGCGATCGTCTCGAGACAATTCCAGAAGGTTTCGCTATTACCGCCAGGACCTCAAACTCAAAGGCTGCCGTCATAGAAAATCGCGACCTTAAAATCTACGGGGTTCAATTTCATCCGGAGGTGGCTCATACGGCTGAAGGTAAAAAAGTGCTGGCCAATTTTCTCTTTCGCCTCTCAGGTCTTAAAGCTGACTGGAACATGAAATCTTTTATTGAGCAAAAAGTCAAAGAAATTCAGAAGGAGGTTGGCCAGGAAAAAGTCATCTGCGGCCTGAGCGGCGGTATTGACTCGCTCGTTGCTTCACTCCTCATTCAGAAAGCAGTTGGCCGCCAGCTTTACTGCATCTTTGTTAATAATGGCCTCCTTCGTCAGGGTGAATATGAAAATCTTCTTCAGGAATTCCGTCAGAAATTCGCTCTTCAGGTCATTGGTGTCGAAGCCCAGGACAGGTTTCTTGACAGGCTAAGGGGAGCCACCTCCCCCGAAAAGAAGCGCCAGATAATCGGCCGGGTTTTTATTGAGATTTTTGAAGAAGAAGCTAAAAAGCTGGGCGGGGTTAAATTCCTGGCCCAGGGTACAATTTACCCTGATGTCATCGAAAGCACTTCGGTCAAAGGGCCTTCTCACCGTATAAAATCGCACCATAATGTCGGCGGCCTACCAGCTAACCTCCAATTCAGGTTAGTCGAGCCACTGCGTGAACTCTTTAAGGATGAAGTCAGGTCTCTGGCCCTCGAGCTCGGAGTAAGTCGGGAGCTTATCCATCAGCATCCTTTCCCCGGACCAGGCCTGGCAGTAAGAATCATCGGCGAAGTCAACCAGAACAGCCTGCGGATGGTCAGAGAGGCCGAGGCTATTGTCCTCGAAGAGGTTCGCCGGGCAAGAATTTATAACAAGCTCTGGCAGGCTTTCGCTGTGCTTCTACCGGTGCGGTCAGTTGGGGTCATGGGCGATCAACGCACCTATCAGCAGGTCGTGGCGATTCGCCTGGTCGAAAGCTCTGACGGCATGACGGCCAACTGGTATCAGGCCCCGCCCGAGCTTTTAAAGAAAATTTCAACCAGAATCGTCAATGAGGTTGACGGCGTTAACCGGGTGGTTTACGATATAACTTCGAAGCCACCGGGAACAATTGAATGGGAATAAACCCCTCTTTGCCCGCTTAAATAAGGCCAGCTAACATGGATAACTCTTTTATTCATCTTCATGTCCATACCGAATACAGCATTCTGGATGGAGCCCTGCGGATTTCCGATCTGGTAAAAACGGCCAGCCAGCTCAACATGCCGGCCGTAGCCATAACCGATCATGGGAATGTTTTCGGCGCTATTGAGTTTTTCAAGACGGCCAGAAGCCAGGGTTTAAAACCAATCCTGGGCTGCGAAGTTTATGTTGCTCCCAAATCCAGACTGGAGAAAAAAACCGGTAATGGCGATGAGGGTGGAAATTATCATCTGATTCTTCTGGTCAAGGATGAAAAGGGTTATCGCCATCTCTGTCAGCTTATTACCAGTGCTTATCTGGAAGGCTTTTATTACCGCCCAAGAATTGATAAGGACATTTTGCGTGAACATTCCTCCGGACTGATTGCTTTTTCCAGTTGCCTCAAGGGCGAGATCAATGATTTTCTGGTTAAAGACATGGATGATAAAGCCGAGGCAGCCGCCAGGCAGTACCTTGAGATTTTCGGCGAAGAAAATTTCTACCTTGAAATTCAGGATCACGGCCTTCCCGAGCAGAAAAAAATCCTGCCGAAAATAGCTGACCTGGCTCGCCGGCTTAGTATCCCCCTTGTTGCCACCAATGACGTCCATTTTCTCCAGAAAGAAGATGCTCAGATTCAGGACATTCTTCTCTGCATTCAGACCGGGAAAAAGCTATCAGACTCAGACCGGATGCATTTCTCAAGCGACCAGTTTTATCTTAAATCATCAGCTGAAATGCGGGAGTTATTCAAAGACTATCAGGAGGCAATTGATAATACCAGGCATATTGCCGCCCGCTGCAACTTTGAATTTCCATTCGGTAGCCATTTTCTGCCCCATTTTAAAGCACCCGATAATAAGAATCTCCGTGATTATTTTGAAGAAATCAGTCAAGAGGGGTTTAAGCAACGGCTGCCTCTTATTCAGGAAAAGATAAATACCGGGCAAATCGCCCATACTCTGGAAGAGTATCGCCAGAGATTCGAGCGGGAAATAAAGCTTATCGAGCAGATGGGTTTTGAAGGCTATTTTCTGATTGTCTGGGACATGATCAAAGCGGCCCGCGACCGCGGTATTCCGGTCGGTCCAGGACGGGGCTCGGCCGCCGGCAGCCTGATCGCTTATTGCCTGGGGATTACCCAGATTGATCCGATTGAGTATGACCTTCTCTTCGAGCGCTTTTTAAACCCGGAAAGAATCAGTCTGCCCGATATTGATATCGATTTCTGCGGGCGCCGCCGCCAGGAAATAATTGATTATGTCACCGAAAAATACGGCCGCGAAAATGTCTGCCAGATAGTGACCTTCGGGACGATGGCTGCCCGCCAGGCTATACGGGATGCCGGCCGGGTGATGGAAATTCCGCTCCACGAAGTTGACCGGGTGGCCAAGCTCATCCCGGCGCAGGGTCCCGAGGCCAATATTGAAGGTGCCTTAAAATCTGTGCCGGAACTAAAAGAGATCTATCAAAAAAATGACCGGATGGCTAAATTACTCGATGCCGCTCGTAAACTCGAAGGTCAGGTTCGTCATCCTTCCATTCACGCCGCCGGTATTGTTATCACGCCTAAACCTCTGGTTGAGTTTATCCCCCTTTATCAATCAACCCGGGGTGAAATTACAACAATGTTTCCTATGGGTGACATTGAAGCCATCGGGCTGCTCAAAATGGACCTTCTCGGTCTGCGCAACCTGACGGTCATTTCCGATGCTCTCCAGCTTATTGAGCGGGAAACCGGTAAAAAAATCGATCTGGATAAAATCCCTTTAACTGACCCAGAGACTTTTCACATTTTTCAACAGGGAGCAACGGACGGAGTATTTCAGTTTGAAAGTTACGGCATGAAAGAGCTGCTGAGGCGTTTTAAACCAGAGCAATTCCGCGACTTAATTGCCCTCAATGCTCTTTACCGGCCGGGGCCTCTCAAAAGCGGCATGACTGAAGAATTTATTCAAAGAAAATATCATCCGGAAAAAATCAGTTATGAGGTACCGCAGCTTGAGCCAATCTTAAAAGAAACGCTGGGTATTATCGTTTATCAGGAACAGGTCATGCGCGTCGCCACCGATCTGGCCGGCTTCACCCTGGCTGAGGCTGATGTCCTGCGCAAAGCTATGGGGAAAAAAGTCAAAGAAATAATGAAATCCCAGAGAGACAGATTCATCCAGGGGGCCCGCAAAAAAAGTATTCCTGCTGCCAAAGCAGAAAAAATATTCGACCAGATTGCTCAATTTGCCGAATATGGCTTCAATAAATCGCACAGCGCCGCCTATGCCTACTTAGCTTACCAGACAGCCTATCTGAAGTCTCATTATCCTGCTCATTTTATGGCAGCTCTGCTGACCTCGGAAGCTGAAAAGGGCGATACAGACCAGATTATTAAATATGTCAATGAGTGCCGCGAGCTGGGGATTAATGTCCTCCCGCCTGACATCAATTACAGTCATTATCATTTTTCAGTGGAGGGACAGAATATCCGCATGGGACTGTCAGCTATTAAAAATGTCGGGGAGAATACAATCAAAGAAATCATCACCTTAAGAGAAAAGAAAGGCGGTTTTAAGAGCCTCTTTGACCTTTTTGAAGAATATGACTCGCGGATTTTAAACCGCAAGGCTCTGGAAAGTTTGATCAAGGCCGGCGCTTTTGATTCTCTCGGCTGGAAACGCTCACAGCTTTTTGAGTCGATTGATACCCTTCTTGAATACGGCCGCCAGAAACAGAAAGCCAGAGAAGAGAGAGCGCTCTCTCTTTTTGGCGACGAATACCTTCCACCCCCGGAAATTCCCTCTGATGTGTTGACAATTAACGAATGGGAAGATGAGCTGCGCCTGACCTACGAAAAAGAGGTCCTGGGCACTTATGTTTCGAGCCATCCTCTGGCTTCTTATAAATCGAGGCTGCCAGCCATAACCAGCCATCTGGTTGAAGCTCTCGACCCGGAAAAGGATTTTGACCGGGAAGTCAGGCTGGCCGGAATAGTTGTTTCAGTCAAGATCTTGAAGACCAAAAAGGAAGAAAGGATGGCCACATTGGTACTGGAAGACCTGACTGGCCAGGTGGATGTGACGGTTTTCCCCGATGCCTTCAATAAATTTAATCCCTACCTTCTGGAGGGACAGATCATCTGGCTTAAAGGTAAAATGTCAGCCGATGGTTTCGAGTCAAAAAAGATCATCGCTTCTCAAATTATGCCTCTGTCTGAAGCATTTGAAAAACTGGCGAGAAAAATCACGGTTAAAATTGCGCTGGAGACGGTGTCCGAAGACACCCTCGAACGGTTAAAGCAAATTCTCTCCGTATTTCCCGGCGAATGCCCGCTTTATCTGGAGCTCGAGAATTCTTCATCTACTTATCTTGTCCAGTCAGCGCAGTTCCAGACAGTCTTCCCTTCGCAGCTTTTAATTGACCAGCTGGAAGGACTGCTGGGTAAGGGGACAGTTCATCTGGAATATTGACCTCCCTGACCTGCTGACCACCAGATTGACAGAAAAAGGCTAAAAATGTAGAGTAAATTATCAATTTTCTAATTATTTATGACTGATTTAGCGAGGAAATAAGTGGCTTATAACCTGATTGTGGCTTCCAATAGCCCGGTTTTACAAAAGCTCTGTCAGTCTATTTTTACAGAGGAGACTTATCATCTTCATCTAGCCAGCAATCTGGATGAAATCAATCATTTTCTTGATAGTTTTACACCTGAGGCCATTATCCTCGAACCCTCGATTCTGGATTCAATAGAAAATGCTCTTAATTTCAACAATCGATTATTGACCGCCGGTCGGGTGCCTCTTTTCCTGGTAGCAGGAACCTTTGAGCCGCTGGCCAGGGAATTTCTACCTCTCCTCAGACCAGAACAGGTCTTCTACAAGCCTTTTTATTCAGACAGCCTGGCCGAAGCGATCAGAGAGGCCATCGAAAAAAATAGGGTTCCTGATACCTTACCAGAGGAGCTGCCCGAAATTAAGCCAGGTCAGAAAAACGCCGCGCCAGCCACTCTGCCTTCAGATTTAAGACGCGAGATTCGTTTGCTTGTCCAACAAGAAATTCAAACAGCAGAAAAGGAACTTGAAGAAAAAATCAGGCAGAGCCTGATGCCGGAGATCAAATCACTTTTCGACCAGCAGGAACCTGGCACCAGTGATCTTATCCACAATCAGGGGAGAAAAAGTTAGCATGACGACAGAAGAAAAGAAAATCCTGGAAAAATCCTACGACCCCAAACCAGTCGAAGCTAAATGGTCAAAATTCTGGCTGGATAACAGGCTGTTTGAAGGCCAGGTAAAATCCAGTAAACCTAAGTTCTCTATGGTTTTGCCCCCACCGAATGTTACCGGCGTATTGCATATGGGACACGCCTTGTGCTTTACTTTGCCAGATATTATTGTCCGCTGGAAAAAAATGCAGGGGTACAACACCATGTGGCTGCCGGGAACCGACCATGCCTCGATCGCCGTTCATAATGTCATCGAGCAGAGTTTAAAAGAGAAAGGGCTGAGCCGGGAAAAAGTCGGCCGGGAAGAGTTCCTTCGTCTGGCCTGGGAATGGAAGAAGAAATATGGTGGAGTTATTACCGAGCAGCTCAAATGCCTGGGCTGTTCTCTGGACTGGTCGAGGGAAAGATTTACTCTCGACGAAGGTTTCTGTAAGGCTGTCAATTATGTTTTCGTTTCACTCTACAATGAAGGCCTTATTTATCGCGATTATTATCTCGTTAACCGCTGCCCACGCTGCCAGACCGTTCTTTCTGATATTGAGATTGAGCATCAGGAAGTAAAAGGCCATCTCTGGTATATAAGATACCCATTGCCCGACTCCAGCGAGGAACTGGTGGTGGCTACCACCAGACCCGAGACAATGCTGGGTGATACAGCCGTAGCTGTTCATCCCGATGATGAGCGCTATAAAAAGTTTCATGGAAAGAAAGTTCTGCTGCCGCTTCAAAACCGCCTTATACCGGTCATCACTGATGAACAGGTCGAAAGAGATTTCGGAACCGGAGCAGTTAAAGTCACGCCTGCTCATGACCCGGTTGACTTTGAGCTGGGCAAAAAGCACGGACTGGAGCAGATTATTGTGATTGATGGCAGCGGCCATATGACTGAAGCAGCTGGCGAGGAATTTAAAGGACTGGATCGTTTTGTCTGCCGCGAGAAAGTCGTTGAAAAGCTTAAAGGTCTCGGTTATCTGGTTAAAGTTGAGGATTACAGCCATGCCGTCGGTCACTGTTACCGCTGCAAGACGATTATTGAACCCTTTCTTTCCTGGCAATGGTTTGTCAAAATCGAACCTCTGGCCAAAGAAGCGATCAAGGCTGTAGAAGACGGGAAAATTGTCTTTATCCCTGAGAATTGGACCAAAACTTATTTTGACTGGATGTATAAAATTCATGATTGGTGTATTTCGCGGCAGTTGTGGTGGGGACATCGCATCCCTGCTTATTACTGTGAGAATTGCCACCACATCATGGTCGCCATGGACAAGCCAGCCGCCTGCGAGCATTGCGGTGGACCGGTCATTCAGGATGAGGACGTCCTTGACACCTGGTTTTCTTCTGCTCTCTGGCCCTTCGCTACTCTGGGCTGGCCTGAAGAGACTGAAGACCTTAAAGTCTTCTATCCAACCGATTTGATGTCAACCGGTTTTGACATCATTTTCTTCTGGGTGGCAAGAATGATTATGATGGGTCTTAAATTTATGAAGGACGTCCCCTTTAAAGAAGTTTTCATCAATGGCCTGGTCCGCGACGTGAAGAAAAGGAAAATGAGCAAGTCAGAAGGCAATATTATTGATCCGCTGGAAATGATCGACAAATACGGAACAGACGCTCTACGCTTCACCTTAGCTTCACTGGCCGTTCCCGGGATGGATATTGCTCTATCCGAAGAAAGAATGGCTGGTTACCGGGCTTTTGCCAATAAAATCTGGAATGCCTCCCGCTTTGTCTTGATGAATCTCAGCGAGAAGAAAACCGAGGCTGATCCTCAGGCTTTGACTCTTCCCAACCGTTGGATACGCAGCCGTCTGACCAGAGTTATTGAGGAGCTTAATGATTCTTTGAAAAATTATAGATTCTATGAGGCAGCCGAGACTATTTACCATTTTATCTGGCACGAATTCTGCGACTGGTATATCGAATTTATCAAACCAGAGCTCAAGCAAGGCAATAAAAATACGCAGGCCATGATGCAAGACACACTCACTCAAATTCTAAAACTGCTCCATCCTTTTATGCCCTTTATCACCGAGGAACTCTGGCATCATCTGCCAGGAAGTGGCTTATCACTTCTCGCCGAAACCTGGCCGGTGGCTGACCGGCGATGGCTGGATGAGGAAGCAGAAGAGACGATGAAGTTTCTGCAGGAGCTTATTTCTGAAGTCAGGAGGATTCGGGCCGAAAACGAGCTGCCGGTCAGGGAAAAGGTTAACCTCTGGATAAGTGACCGAGATAAGAGCCAGAAGCTGGCCGGGGCACATGAAGAAGCTATTAGACTTCTGGCTGGTGTGGAGCGAATCGAATACGTGACCGAAATGCCATCCGCCGGGCACCTTATTAAAGGAGTAGCAGGGACAACTGAGATTGGATTACAGCTGGCCAGGTCTATTGATAAAGAGCAGGAAATGGAACGCCTCCAGAAGGAACTGGTCCGTCTGGAAGAAGACCTGGGCAAACTTATCGTGCGCCTGGAAAACCCTGATTTCAAACAAAAGGCACCTCAACAAGTGGTGGCAGAGCATGAGCAGCGATGCCAGGAACTTGAGCTTAAAAAAGAAAAGTTACTTAAGAGCTTGTCAGAGTTGAGAGAGCTTTAGTCTCGAGCTAACCGCTAAGAACATAAACCATGGGTACCATAAACTTTGGCGAGCTAACTTTTAGATTTTCCAGCCTGGACTCCACTATGAATTTCGGTCGCACACTGGCCAGGCTTGGCTTTCCAGAGGGCACAGCCGTTCTGGCCGATGAACAGACGGCCGGTCGAGGTACTAAAGGCCGCTGGTGGCACTCATCGGCTAAAAAGGGTCTCTATGTATCTTTTCTGCTGCGGCCGCCGGCCGGGCTTTTACATCTTTTGCCGCTGGCGGCCGGGCTGGCGGCAGCCGAGGCTGTAGAGGAGTTGGCCAGAGTAGATATGAGTCTAAAATGGCCTAATGATCTTCTTTTTAGAGGCAAAAAGATCGGCGGGATTTTGTGCGAAGCAGAGACTTCAACCACCGGTCAAGCTGATGTTATTGCCGGCTTTGGCCTAAATCTTAACCATCATCGGGAAGATTTTGCTGAAGAAGTGGCAGACCTGGCTACTTCGCTTCTTATTATCACCGGGCAGACTTATCAACCGGAACAATTATTCCAGCTTCTTGGTAGGAAATTCCAGTTCTGGTATAATAAGCTCAAAGAAGGGCAAGCAAAATTAATTGTCGGCAGATTTGAAGCCAGGCTTTCTTTTTCTCCTGGTCAGACTGTGATTATCAAAGACCGAGAAGGAAAGGTCTCAGGGCAGTTTGGTGGTCTAGCTCAGGATGGAAGCTTAATTCTTCAAATCGGCCAGGAAAACAAAAAATACTATGCTTCAGAAATAGTTAGAGTGTTAAGTTAAAGTGATAAATTGAAACCACGACCAGGAGAAAACGATGATCATGACCTTTGACATTGGCAATACAACCATTGCTCTCGGCCTTTTTAAGGCTAAAAAATTGTTGACCAGCTGGAAAATAAAAAGCGACAGAGAAAAAACAGCCGATGAATATGGCCTGATTCTCTCCGACCTGCTCGGATACCAAAAGCTTTCCTGCCAGGAAATTAAGGGTGCCATTATTTCGTCCGTGGTTCCACCTATCACTCCTGTTATCGAGCAAGCGATGGAGAAATATTTCAAGGTCAAACCATTGCTGGTCGGACCGGGCCTTAAAACCGGCATACCAATTCTTTATGAGAATCCCGCCGAGGTTGGTCCAGACCGGATTGTGGCCGCTTACGCCGCCTATAAAAAGTATGGCGGGCCCTGTCTTGTCGTTGATTTTGGGACAGCCACTACTTTTGATGCTATCTCAGCCGCCGGTGAATATCTGGGGGGATCAATTGCCCCTGGAATTCAAATTTCGGCTGAGGCTCTTTATCTGCGAACAGCTCGCTTACCCCGAATCGAGATTAAAAAGCCCAAAATGGCTATCGGTCGCAATACTGTTTCGAGTATGCAGTCTGGACTTTATTTTGGCTATATAGGACTGGTCAACCAAATTATCAGTGAGATGTCAGCTGAACTCCAGGCCAAACCGATAGTGGTAGCCACCGGCGGTCAGGCCGAGCTTATTGCTACTGATATCAAGGCTATAGATCATTTTGAACCAAATCTGGTCCTGGAAGGTCTGAAGTTGCTCTATGAAAAAAACCGCCCTCGGGAGAAAAAATGACGCAGGATGAGACCGGCCGCCAGCACTACTACCAGGAGATTGCCCGCCGCTTTTTAAGGCATCAGACCAGTATGTTCTTTCTGCCACCGCGCGACCTGGCTCTCATCTCAGATTGGGAAAAACTGGGAATACCGCTTGAGCCAATTCTTGAGGGCATTGACCGGACTTTTTCCAGGCAACTTAAAAGAAAAAAAAAGAGAAATATCTATTCACTCAGTCAATGTGAAAGAGAAATATTAAAAGCTTATGCCAGTTATCAGGAGAGGCTCATCGGTCAGACCTCACCTCCGATTGAACCCGATAAAAAAATAAATAAAGCCAGGGCTGAGATTGAGGCTTTCCTCAAGGGATTGCCGACCGAATTTGAGAAGCTAAACGAATTATATAAAGTAGCTCTGGAGATTCTAAATAAGAGTGAACCAGATGAAAATAAACTCGAAGAACTGGATGAAGAGATTGACCGATTTGTCTTCCAGCTCATACCGGAGGAAGAGAAAAAGGCTGGGTTAAAAGAGATTCGACGGGAATTTCCAGGAAAGCCGGAAGCGGTTCTGACCGAAATTCAGCAGACAAGACTGGTTAAGGAGAAGAGGCAGCTTTATCACCTTCCTTATGTCTCCCTTTTTTATTATTGAAACCATAATGTCAAATTTAATCAAAATTAATAGACTATAAATGAAAGAAAAACCATGGAAAAAGAAATAATTGAATTTTTAGAAAAAAATAGAAAACCAATCAGTCTGGAAAGACTGGGTCGAATTCTTAAGTTGAATAAAGGAGAAAAACGAAAATTAAAGGGACTGGTCAGATACCTGGAGAAACAGGGACTGCTTAAGCTGAAAGGCGATCTGGTCATGCCTCTGCCCAGAAGTAAAGTCATCAGAGGAACGATCTCTTTAAACAAGCGCGGTTTTGCTTTTGTTACCCCAGAAACAGCAGAAGATGGTGCCGAGGATATTTTTATCCCACCAGGCCAGACAGCAGGGGCTCTAACCGGTGACCTGGTTGAAGTCATAGTCAAAGAAGAAGGACAAAAAGGTAAGGCAGAAGGACGGGTAACCAGGATTTTAAAGAGGGGGCGGACCTCTATTTTCGGTTTGTATCTTGAGATAAATTACCAGCCATTTGTTCTCCCTATGGATACTCTTCATGAAGAGCCATTCCTGGTAAAACTTAAAAACCGCCAACGGCCAAAACCAGGGCAGATTGTAGAAATTGACAGAAGTAGCCTGGAAGTCAGAAAAATCCTTGGCTATCAGGATGAACCTGGGGTGGATCTGAAGGTGGTTATCAATCAGCATAACCTGTTTGAAAAATTTAGCCCGGAGACACTGGCAGAAGCTACCACTCTGCCAGCCGAACCACTGAGCGAAGACTTTATAGGGCGCGTCGATTACAGAAATTGGACAACGGTAACCATCGACGGGGAGAAAGCCCAGGATTTCGACGACGCCCTGAGCATCAGAAAACTGAGCAATGGGCATTATCTTCTAGGAGTCCATATAGCCGATGTCTCCCATTATGTCCGGCCGGGCTCAGCTCTCGACCGCGAGGCCTACCTGCGCGGAACCAGCGTTTATTTTCCCGATCTGACCCTGCCCATGCTGCCCGAAAAATTATCTAACGATCTGTGCAGTTTGAGGCCTCAAGTTCCGCGCCTCACCGTCTCGGCTGTGATGGAAATAGACGAAAAGGGAACTATTCTTCAGAGTGATTTTCACCCCTCGGTTATTCAAACCACGGAGAGAATGACCTATACCTCCGTTTATAAAATCTTCCAGGGAGATCCAGGAGAGCAGAACCGTTACCAGCATCTCCATGCTGATCTTTTTCTTATGAGGCATCTGGCCCGGATTCTTAAGCGAAAACGTCTCCGCCAGGGCAGCCTTGATTTTGATTTGCTTGAACCTGAACTTATTTATCGGGAAGGATTGCTGACGGCAGTTGTTCCTTCAGAGCGAAATGAAGCTCACAGTCTGGTAGAGGAATTTATGCTGGCCGCTAATGTGGCTGTTGCTATTTATCTCAGTGAACATAATTATGGCTGTATTTATCGTGTTCACCCTGCTCCGACTCGTTCCGACCTGGAAAAATTAAAGAGCCTCCTGGTCCACTTCGGGCTGGAATTGCCTCGGGCCAGTCAGATTAAATCGACTGATCTCCAGAAAATTATTGAGAGCTTTAAAGGCCAGCCTGAGGAAAAATTCATAACCATTCAGGTTTTGAGAGCTATGCGCCTGGCCGTTTATTCTGATAAAAACTGTGGTCATTTTGGTCTGGCACTGCCGGTTTATACGCATTTTACCTCACCTATTCGTCGCTATCCTGATCTCGTTGTTCATCGTCTCTTGAAAAGAGCCCTGGCCAGGAAAAAACCGAGGCCTCTGCCCCTGGCTGACATCGCCCTTCACTGTTCCCAGCGAGAAAGACTGGCTGATGAAGCAGAAAGAGCTCTTATACAATGGAGAATTCTGCGCCTCCTGAAAAATAAGCTGGGCGAGGAATTCGTCGGGATGATAACCGACATTAACCGGGCTGGACTGGTGGTCGAACTTGACGATTACTTCATAGATGGCCTGATACCTTATTCCGCTCTGGGCGACGATTACTTTTTAAGAAGAGACGAAAAAACACTGCGCGGACGGCAAAGTGGAGTAACCTTCTCGCTCGGGGAAAGAGTTATAGTCAGGATGGTTAGCTGCAACCCGATCCTTAAAAAGGTCGAATTTGTCCTGGCCGGAAAAATTGATTAGAACAAGTGAGAGCCAAAGATGAACTCTGCTGAGACAGTTTTTTATGCCCTGCCGGCTGGAGAATGGTCAGAGTTAGCCGGAGGAGGACAGCACTCAGGTCAGATTCTGGGCAACCAGGGCCAATTTCAGGCAAAAATCGAAGCAAGCAGGCTGCCTTCAGAAAGATTTAATCTGCCCTATTTAAAGATAAAAACCAGCC
>ENA-UPTA01004493-UPTA01004493.1-activated-sludge-metagenome-genome-assembly--contig:-NODE-4493-length-13188-cov-4.598416_pt1 | contig 13188 bp, 12 predicted proteins | sample MGYA00238184_ERZ773361 | MGnify/ENA primary metagenome ERZ773361 (study PRJEB29100, sample SAMN05720205) | activated sludge metagenome | isolation source: anaerobic digester from wastewater...
GTGACCTGTTTCCCAGGCAGGCCCAAAGTACCGGTTTTCCATCGAGGGTTTCCATAGGGTTCCCTATCATATCGAAGTTGATATTTGCAATGATTTCTTTCCGGTTGATGGGGAAAATCTCATCGGCTTTTTTCTTTTTCGAATTTCTTACAAAACTGGAAAACCAATGATTCGAACCGACAGGAAAACCGTACATCATTTGCTCCTCAAAATCCCATGCAGCAAAAATTACCGAGCATTCCGTTTCAATTCCCGACAATACCCGGGCAATTTCGAGCAGGGAAGCTAAGCCTGTGCCATTGTCGTTGGCTCCTGGTGCACAGTTGGTAAGTTGTGTCTCGTTTGAATTATTACTGTCGTAATGGGCACTGATAATGATGAAGCCACCATTGGGTTTGCTTCCTTTTTTTATGCCAATGACATTGGCCAGGCCGTTGTAGTTTCCGGTTTCGAACTTATGCAGCGATACATTTTCTGCGCCAAGTACGCGTTGCATCGAACGGAAAATATAGTCACGGCAAGCATCATGGTCGACCGACTGGATTTCGGCTTCGGTAACTTTTCTGAAATGGCCTTTGTTTGTTTTTAACGAGTCGAAATGTGCCACATACGAATCGTAAGTAATGAGGTGTATGAGGCTGTCAATTACCGGATTGGCAGGTTGAGCAACCAATGGCCAGAACAGTGAAAGCGCAATGGCCAGAATACTATATATTTTAATTGTATACTTCATGCACGAAAATCACCTCAAAGAAAATAAAAAACTGCATTAGGTGGCATCCATAAATTAAGCTTCCTTCAAAAATCGTATTTTTGCAACCAAATACAATAGTTTACAATTTATGAATGCTACGCAATTATTCGAAGAAATCAAACGGAAAAGAAGTTTCCTATGTATTGGGTTAGATACTGATATACAGAAAATACCCAGTCACCTTGCCGACACGTCCGATCCTGTTTTTGCTTTCAATAAAGAAATAATAGATCATACCCACGATTTGGCAGTTGCCTACAAACCCAATCTTGCTTTTTATGAATCGTTGGGCTCAGCTGGGTTGGTAAGTCTCGAAAAAACGGTGCATTATCTGAGGGAAAAACACCCCGAAATATTCATTATTGCTGATGCCAAACGGGGCGACATAGGCAACACCTCTGATCTCTATGCCCGTGCTTTTTTCAAACATTTCGATTTCGATGCAGTGACTGTTGCACCGTATATGGGCGAAGATTCGGTAAAACCATTCCTGGGGTATGACGGGAAATGGGTAATTTTACTCGCCCTCACCTCTAACAAAGGGGCCTTCGATTTTCAGTTTCTGAAAGATGAGAAAAGCGGGGATGTATTGTTCGAGTCGGTATTGAAAACGTCGAAATCATGGGGTACTACCGACAATCTGATGTATGTGGTGGGTGCTACAAAAGCCGAAAAGTTGGGGGAAATCCGTACGATTGTCCCCGATCATTTTTTGCTGGTTCCCGGGGTTGGTGCTCAGGGAGGCAGCCTGCAGGAAGTAGCTAAATATGGCATGAATAACCAGTGCGGGTTGTTGGTCAATTCGTCAAGGGCTATTATCTATGCTTCCAATGGAGAAGATTTTGCTGCAAAAGCACGACAGGAAGCTGAGAATGTTCAGCTCGAGATGGAAGAATTACTTCTGGAAGCCGAGTTGTTGTAGTTTTTAGTATAAGGGAGATAGTGATAGGGCTAAATATAAAAAAGAGGAACAGCTTGTGGGGTGTTCCTCTTTTTTATGTATTTGCAAAGTCAACACTTATAGAACGTTCATTCCCTGGTTTTAGTGATCCTTTTTTGAACTTACGAGAACGTTTTCATAGCCATTAATAGTTCTTCTTTTTTGCTTTTGGATAATGGGATTTCATACTCTTTGATTTTCACAAAAGAATAGGATACAATATCAATACACTCGAGATTGATGATGTACGATTTATGGCATTGAAAAAAAGCGTATTTCGATAAATTTTGAATGAAATTATTTATGGTTGAACGGATTAAATGTTTTTTCCCATTTTGAAGATATATCTCTAAATAATTTCCTTCACCCTTGACAAAAAGGATCTCACTTACTTTTATTTTATAAAAAAGGTGACCCTTTTTAATGAACAGACAATCTTTAACAACAAGGCTCTCGATTTTGACCTCTTTGTCTTGCTTTTTATCCTGGGGTTTTTCGTTTAATGATGCATTGCAAATTGCTATTTCAATACTGGCAAAAAGGCTTTCCGGACGAAAAGGTTTTAATAAATAGGCATCCGGATGTGAATCTTTGGCTTGTTCTATAGTATTTTTATCTGAATGGCTTGAAAGGTAAATAAATGGAATATTTAATTCATCATGAAGATGCCTGCCTAAATCAATACCCGATTTTGGGCCTTTGATTACAATATCTACGATAGCAAGGTCAGGAATCTTGGTTTCAATAATTTTTAACGCTTCGCTATAAGAAGAAGCAAGGCCAATAACATCATACCCTATTTCCAACAATTGCCTTCTGATATCTTCAGCGATGATCAATTCGTCTTCTATAATTAATATTTTAAGCTGATCCATAATGATTTAGAATTTAGATTGAATTACATCAACGAAATGAATAGTAAACTCAGCTCCGTTATTTGAGTTAACATCTATAGTCCCTTCAAGTTGCCTTACAAGAATATTTACCAGTTTCAGCCCCAGCGATTCCGTCTCATTCATAGTAAGGTTTTCTGGCAATCCTGAACCATTATCTTTTACAATTAACGAATACGAATGTCCTTCTTCTTTATTCAGGTTAATGGATATTGCCCCTTCGTTTGTTTTGTTAAAAGCATATTTAAAGGCATTTGTCACTAGTTCATTAATAATCAGTCCAAGAGGAACGGCTGTGTCTACATTAAGGTTGACATCTGCAATATTTATATCATAATTTATGCTTCTTGTTTTTGAATAGAAAGATTGATGGATCGTTTCGAGCAGGTCCTCAAAATACTCTTTAATATTGATCCTTGCCAAATTCTCATTTTGATATAGCGTTTGGTGTACCAAAGCAATAGAATGCAACCGCCGCTGACTTTCTGAGAAGGCTTCAATTGCTTTCTTATCCTTCACTTTTTGTGACTGCATGTTAAGCAGGCTTGAAATGATCTGCAGGTTATTTTTCACCCTGTGATGTATCTCTTTCAATAATGTTTCCTTCTCAATCAGTGCTGTACGGATGATTTCGTTCTTTTGCTCAACCTCAGCTTTTTGAATAGTCAATAAACTATTGGTTATTCTTACTTTCTTGTTCATTCGTACAAGAATGATGGTAAGCAGCGTAACAAGCAGAAAGCCAACGCCAAGTCCATAGCTAATCCTGTTTCGCAGCGTATTTATTGCCTGTAAACTCTTAATTTCAGCCTCTTTTTTCGTCACTTCATAATCGGCGCGAATTTCAGCCATGTCGCTGATAATTTTGCTGTTACTTATGCTGTCTTTCGCGTTGTAGTAATCATTTAATGCAAAAAAGGCTTTTTCATAATCGTTTCTACGGGCATAAATATCAGATAGCAATTTGTTCGCATCGCGGATTTGCTCCATGTAGTTTTCTCTTTTAGAAAGGACTAAGGCCTCCTTCGCTTTTTCCAATGCTGCATTAGTGTTTCCCTGCTTAAGATAAATATTGGCCGTTTCGGTGAGATAAACTGCAATAGGATAAAAGTCTCCTTTTTGATTAAGTATTTCAGTTGCGGTTGATAGGTAAAAATTAGCTGAGTCCGTCTGATCGATAGCGGCATAGACTAAACCGATATTACCCGAAACGTATCCAATACTAATACTATCATTATTCTGCCGGAAAAAAGCATTGGCTTCATTGAAGTTTTGTAAAGCGAGCAAATACTGATTATTCAGGCGATAAATTTCACCAAGATTATTAAGGTCATTTGCTAAAGAATTGTTGGCTCCAATTTGTTTGTGAACTGACAATGCTTTGTTCATATATAAAATAGCCAATTCTTGGTTTCCTTGAAGGAGATAGACTGAACCGATCCTGTTATATGCCATTCCAATTCCTTCTTTCTTGCCAATTTCTTCGTATTTTTTTGCAGCCTTGATTACATATTGCAAAGCATTGGATAGATCTCCATTTTTTTCGTAATCAAGGCTTATTTCATTATACGACTGAGCAATCTTGTCATCATCTCTTAATTGGCTCGCAATTTTGAGTGCCTTCAAAGAATATGGTAAGGATTTTTGCCCATTAGTAATGGAAATTGCCTGCAAAAGAGCAGTATTAAATTGACTATTCAATTCATCAATTTGCTTTTCTGAAAGTCTTGTTGTATTCGCATTGATGGATGTAATACAAAAGCAAATGACCACTAGAGTTGCTAAGCCTATTCGAAAGATTGTACAATGAAAATTCATCACGGTTTTATTCGTGCCTCAATCAAAGGATCAAAATTCCATATCCCATTTAATTCTAGCCCCATACTAAAACTGAGAGAATAACTACAAACATCTCCTGGCCTAATTTTTTTAGAAATAGTTCCGGTAATTTTCGTTTTTGAAGGATCTATTACCGGTTTGCCACCTTCTTCTGTAAACCATTTTTTCTTACTGTTAATGGTAATGTCTTCAAAATAAACCAAAACACCAGATCTTGTTTTAATAGTCCAGGTTAAAACGTCGCCTTGTTCAACACGCGTAACGAGATGGCTTAATTTTCCGTCCATATACACATCATCAATTTGATCGTCGGTCATTATCACAAACTCTTCGTCTATGTGGCCAGTCGTATTGCTTTGAATTAGTTCTTCGGCATCTATCAATACTTCAATGTTTATCTGTGCCATAATGCAATTTTTAAGTGGGTTTGACAATAAGAAGTAAAACATTTAATTACTTAAAGATAAGAAATATTACAATCAAAAACACAATATCCCAACAATATTTCATTTTAAATCAAATAATACGCCTCACATCACAAAAAATTTTAATAGCCCTTCTTCGATAATACATTTAATTTCTGAAAGCGATGTATTAGATCCTAGAATACAAAGTGGAGACCAGAACCCACTGTAAAAAACGGGGCGATTTCCGAAAAGCCTTATGAGTAGGAAAACTAAACTATATCATAATGAATTCACCTAAAAATGATGATTGTTGCTGGATTGTTTTAGCAACAACCGGATGCTCAACTGATTCTGTTTCTCTTGAGCAAGTAAAAGCTGCAAAATCGGCAGCTAACGTAAAAGATGATTGTTGTTGGATTATACTGGCAACAACCGGATGTACAATGTCTTCAGAAACTTCTCAAACGATTGAAGCATTGGAAGCTAAAGCGAAAATAGACAATGATTGCTGCTGGATTGTTTTAGCAACAACGGGATGTTCTGTTGATGAACTACCGTCGATGATGGAAAATAAAAATGAGTTATCAAATGTCGACTGCGGCAGTTATGTATGGACTTGTGCATGCACTATTTAAACAATTGTTTTCAATAAGTCATCCCAAGATTTTGTAATTGAATAGCAATTCTCGGGGAGGTACTTAACAATTACGTGAAATATAGATTACCTCCCCAGAGAATTGTAGTAAAATTCTCATTTTTTCATAAGAAATGGGATATGTTTTTTCAGCGCAGACTTCAAGTTTTTTCAAAGCAAAAACAAAGGCAATGTTCATAGTTGATAATATTCACGAGCTTTTATTAAGCCAAAACCTGATTACCACTAATTCTTTAATTAATGGGGATTACGTTTCAACGAGTATAACCCGACGAAACAGAAATTTACAAATAACAACCTTATCAGAAGGGAATTATTTGATAAAACAGGTATATGATAAGAATTCAGGAAATGCAAAGACGGTAACAAATGAGATCTCTTTTTACGACTATCTTGAAAACTTCTGCCCCGACCTAAAACAACTATGCCCAGAAGTAAAATATGTCGATAAGGACAGTATCATTCTGATTCTGAATTTCTATACCAACGCAATACCATTATGGAAATACTATAAAACCAGGACTATCGATAAGTTTCCGCTCGAAACTAGTGCAGTGATCGGTTTATTTCTAAGCAAAATTCATGCGGTATTCTCAAATCAAAATGTTTTTAATGATCCAGAACTGTCATTCTTAACAAGAGATCTTCCTTTTGCTTTTACTATGTATAAGCCTACCCCCAAATTATTATCCTATATAAAACCGGGAGGGTTAAAGCTAATCCAGCAAATTCAATCCAGAGGTGACATAATGGATGTTTTGCAATCCACGGAGCAAATGTGGAAAGTAAATTCTATTATACACGGAGATATAAAACTTGACAATTTTCTGGTTATTGATGATCCTGGAATGGATGAAGGAGGAAGTACCAATATCAAAATTATTGATTGGGAAATGGCTCAATACGGTGATTTTGCCTGGGATATTGCTGGTGTCTTTCAGGATTTCATCTTTTGGTGGGCAATATCGATGCCGAATGAGAAAACTGCTAAAGAAATGGTACAAAAGGCAAGTTTTCCAATCGATAAATTAAAACCCGGTGTCTCTACGTTTTGGGACTCTTACTGTAGAAATTCAGGTCTTTCAGAACAATCCCAAACAGTATTGCTCAACAAAGTCGTTCTGTTCTCTGGGCTACGTGTACTTCAAACTGCATATGAGATATCTTCCAAACTTGAAGATATCCCTGCAATTGCTGAAGTTCTGTTAGGCATTGGCAAAAGTATTTTGAGAAAGCCCAAAGAAGCTGCTGTGAGCTTATATGGAATTCAAAACTAAAAATCTTATTATGAACGATATAAATGCAGATATCTTAAAGGTTGCGAACTCGGTCAATATCATTTCAAAAACCGAATATTCCTTGAAGGGAATGGTCAGGAACATTGCCAAAATAAAGATTATTGACCCGTATGGCAATTTAAGCACAGATAAAAATAGTAAAGACACTAACACCGAGATTTTCTATAACGTGCTGGCTTCTGATATTTACAACATGCTTTATGTAGCATCTGAATCCAGTAGTCAGATAAATCAGCATCCTAGCGACGATTTTTTAATTAATCTATCTCTGGCTAACAGTGGTATAGGGACTTGGGATGAAGGTTGGACTATGATTGGACGGGATAAATACTCTGATAAAATAATTGTAAAAAAGAATGATACTAAGTTCTGGACTTGTGAAAAAGATGTTATTACTGAAAACCAGAATTTTTCTGAGGGAGCCCACTGCATTGTAAAAGTAGGGAAAGAAGTTCAAAAACTAAACTCTCATTTTTATATGGCATTTGGAAATACATGGAAAAAGGATATTCCTGATTATGAAAATAGAATGCTCAGGTTTTATTGGAATCTAACCCCAGAAGGTGCAATTCATTATATAAAACTGATTACGGAATGTCTGAATCAGAGAAATATATTTTTTAGGACGAAAGTAATTTCTAGTCCTGATGATTATTGCAGGGCTGATGCAGGTGTCCTTTACATTGATGGCAGTCAGTTGGAAGATGTGATCCCGTGTGTTTTAGATACTCATAAAAAGATATGCGGTTATTTAAAAACAAATGTCCCATTATTTTCTAAGTTCATTGCAAAAGGATTGGGTTTTGCTGAAGATCCAGGCAACGGAAACAGTTTTGGAATATCAAGATCGAAATTACTTGCCCATGCCTTATATGACAATTTCCTCAATAAAAACGCTCAAGAAGAAGTCTTAAGTACTATTGACCATTATTTTAATATTGAGGGGATTGATTCAAGATATCCCTATGCGTCAAGGATAAAATTGAATGATTACGAAAACCTATTTAAAGATTTACCTAATTAAATAAAATAGACGATGAATAATTGCCTGCTCCAACCAAATAGTACACTAAATGAGACTCTTATGCTGAAAACTGCACGAAGTATTGGTGACCATCTTTTAAAGACAGCTTTTTGGGATCAAAACCATACCTTTTGCAACTGGATTGGCAGAAGAGACATTGAAGATAAAGAAATTGCACCATATGCAGTCCGAACAGCAGCCCTTAGTCCTGAATTGTATAGTGGATCTGCAGGGATTGCCCTGTTTCTTATTGAATTATACGGGCTGACAGGAGACACACGATACGAAAAAGCAGCTATTGGTGCTTGGTTGAGATCGGTTGAATATATGAAAACAAATGAGTTTCCAGCAACACCTATTTCGTTTTATGCCGGACAGTTGGGATTGATTTATGTTGGCTACAAATGCCTTGAATACAGCATCGCATATACTGACCGTATCACTGATGGATTAAAATGGCTGATCCCAAACCTTGAAGCCGGACTAAATGTAAAACATTCTTTAGACGTTGTTGGTGGAAATGCAGGCGCAATTGCTCCTTTGTTATATATTGCAAGAAAATACAATGTGGAGCTTTGCAGAAAAGTTGCTTTGAGCTGCGCTCAAGAAATTGTTGATCTGGGAATCTGGAAAGATGATATATGCTATTGGCAACCACAAAAAGTACATGGAGTTGAACTTGAATTGCCTCCTCTTACCGGGTATTCTCATGGTGCTTCTGGATTGGCAGTTGGTCTTTTGGAAGCTTATAGGGAAACAGAAGATTCAACATTCCTTAAGTATGCCAGGGGAGCCTTTGCATTTGAAGAAGCTTTATTTTGTGAAGAAGAAGGTAATTGGATTGATACAAGATATCCACAGTACAAGCGAAATGGAAAAATAGGAGGAACCTGTCGGGCAGCATGGTGCCATGGTGCGCCGGGGATTGCTTTAGCCCACATGCGCGCTTCTTCAATTGATGTAAACAGGCACGAATACCATGAATCGAGGGCGCAGATTGCAATTGATACAACAAAGAAAAAACTGGCAGAGAAGCTTGAGTCCCCCGCAAAGGATGCTACTTTGTGCCATGGGGTATTAGGATTGACAGATGTAATGTTGACTTACGGGAAGTATGTAAATAACCCTGATTTAATTGATTTGGCCAAAGCTGAAACCATCAAGTACATCGATTTATTTCCTAATCCGGTAACGATGCCTTCGGGCTTATCAGCCGGAGGATATAGCCCATGCCTTATGGTCGGATTAGCTGGTGTTGGATTGCATTGCTTACGGATAATAGACCATTCTATTGCATCTGCTTTAATCATTATACCCTGATTACGAAAACTACTGATATTTCCTTTTTCACAAACATTACTTTTACAGTTCTCATTTTACAACCAATCTTTTTTTATTTTTATGTCATCATAAACCCCTAATAACATGATGATGTCAGAAGAATTCCTTCAATTCATTTGGAAAAACAGTCTTTTTGCAATGCATGGGCTCAAAACCACCGATGGTCGTGAACTAGTAATTCTTAATCCGGGAAAGTTGAATACCGATGCTGGTCCCGATTTCTTTAATGCTTCTGTAAAGATTGGCGAAACCCTTTGGGCAGGAAATGTTGAGGTTCACCTGCGCTCGTCCGACTGGTTGCTGCATGGGCATCAAAGCAATGGTGCGTATAACAATGTGGTTCTGCACGTGGTACTCGAAAACGATAAGCCCGTAACCTTGCCCAACGGGAACGCGTTGCCGGTGTTTGTTTTGCCGGTCGATGCGAAGATTCAGGAAAACTATAACGAATTGCTTGCCCAGCATACCTGGCCCGCATGTAGCCGCAGCATTTCATCGGTCGACGAAATTTACCGGATGGTGGCTTTCGATGCCCTGTTGGTTGAAAGGCTGAATGAAAAAACCGTAAGCATAGAGAAGTTGCTGAACGATAACCGGAACAATTGGAACGAAACCTTTCACCAGTTATTGGCCCGTAATTTCGGGTTTAAAACCAATGGACAGCCTTTCGAAATGCTGGCCCGGTGCACGCCATTGTCGGTTTTGGCCAAGCATAAACACAATTTGTTCCAGCTCGAGGCTTTGCTTTTCGGACAGTCGGGGTTGCTGAACGAAGAACTTCTTGGCGACGATTATTATCTCAACCTGCGTGAAGAATATTCCTATTTTGCCCGAAAATATGGGTTGAAAGGCATGGAAGGATACCTCTGGAAATTTTTGCGCTTGCGCCCCGCCAATTTCCCAACCATTCGCATTGCTCAGTTTGCCGCTTTGGTATTCAAGTCGGAGTCGCTGTTATCGAAGCTGGTTGAAGAGAGTGCGCTGGAGAAAATCCTCGGCTTTTTCGATGTGAAAGCATCGCCATACTGGGATACCCACTACCGGTTCAGTTTACCATCGCCACAGGGAGAGAAAAACTTGGGTGCCGCTTCGCGCAATAATCTAATTATTAATACTGTCGCCCCTTTCCTGTTTCTTTATGGCGAACGAAATAATATTCCCTTGTTGAAGCAGCGTGCCCTCGAGTTGCTTGAGGTGTTGCCGGCCGAGCACAATAATATTATTTCGCGTTGGAACGAAGTTGGAATACAGGCACATAACGCATTCGACAGCCAGGCCCTGATTCAGTTAAAGAACAGGTATTGCGAGCCGGGCAAATGCCTGCAATGTATGCTGATTACCAAGGTAATTAGCCGCTAACTTTCGATAAGAGGAGAATTAATCCAGAATGCCTTTCAATGTTGCAATTTTCGACATGCGGTTCTCCGAAAAGGTAGTGCTATGCTGTTCTGCATAGTCAAAAAAGAAGAGGATTTTTTTGTATGTGTCTTCTTGTTTATCCTTGTCTTGCATGTGATTGGCATCGAGAAAAAGCAACTCGGCCAGCATTTCGCATTTTATCGCCGACTCTTCTTCATTCTCTGTTATAATTGACGGGATAATTTCACTCAGGGAATTTTCGATGAAAAATGAGCGATTTTGGTTTAGGTATGTGGGGTAAAATCCTTCGGTTCGGGCAAGAATTTGTTCGTTGTTTTCGTTTTTCGCATGAGTAAGCAACTCGGTCAATCCATCGAGAAATTCCTTTAGGAGGCGCATAAGGTAATCTTTTCTGATCATGGTGATTTCGGCTCTTTAGATAGCAATATTAGTCAAAATATGATTAGACCGTTTGATGCTTCATTCTTAAAAATTCAGTGGTATTTAATTGCTTTTTAAGTAAAGATGAAATCAGTATTACCAATAGTATTATTAAAATCCTTGCAACAATTCCTAAAATACTTCCCTCAGGGCCATACTCACCTCCATTCCAACTTATGCTATCAGTGATATTTATATTGAGATAGCTATTTGAAAGCTGACTCCCAACCGGAAACCCACAAACAGCTCCCTGGAAATAATTCCAACTAAAATGTAGCCCTGTTGAAGCCCAGATTGTTTTAAACATCAGAAATGAAATACCGTACATTAATCCAGCCAGGAAATAGCTGATAAATCTAACCGGGGTTTCAGGGGAATGCAAAAGACAAAAAATCAATGAGCTTATAATCAATGCAACTAGCTTATTATCTTTGAGTTTTAGTATCCCAATAAAGACAAAAACCCTGATAAATAATTCTTCTCCGAGCGCAGTTATAAATTCATTAGGGATATTTTTTAATAGAACAGAAATACCTCGTTTTGAAAGTATTTCAATTAATTCAAGTTTTATGTTTATAAAAAGAATGGAAAGTATCGCTATTGCTCCCATAATCAGCATGATTGAAAAGCTTGATATGGTTCTTTTGTTTACGTTAAGTTGAATAATTTTACCAAAGTCCTTGCTGTTCTTTATTAAAAACGATAGACCTAAAATGCATAATACTAGAAATATGATAAAATTAATAATGAACATTGCCTTCGTGTTTTATGTTTACTAACGAGCCAATAAAAACTAAAACTACAAATATTTTAAAGAAGATGCCTTAAACTAATTCATTTAACTTATCGTAGAACAGAGGTTTTAGAATATTTATCTTATGAACGCATTTCATCACATACTTCCTGCGTTACAATTGATACAACTATTCCAACCAATGCTATCAATAAAATTTATGTTGGAAGTACCATTTAATATATTGGCAGGTTACATTATGCAGAAACACCTCTGTTTGCATAGAGGTTCTTTGTGATAATTATAATTTCCAGCTTATTCCAGTTCTTAGCTGAATATCTTCCTTCGTTGAAAGTGTTTTGAAAAAGTACCCCGGACTTTTTATTGTGAATCCAAGGTTTAGATTACATTTTGAAGAAACCGTATACCTGATTTCTTGTTCAAAGCCCAAGCCAATTGTATTTGGTATTCCAAAGGCTGGTAAATAGGTTGATGTATTACATGCAAATAGTTTTGTCTGTAAATCAACCCTTTCTGCCACTTTCTTGTTCAAAAAGTCAAATTCAAAATTATAGCCAGTTTTATTGCCCCGGCGGTAAAGGGTAATGTTGAGCTTGTAAATATCTTGTGAAACCTTTACCCAATAGTTTTGGATATATGCTTCCCCTACAGGGGTTAACATGTATCCAAGACTGAAGTTTGCCTTAAGGTTTTTACCCAATTCTATATTTTGCTTTCCAATAATATACGGAGTAACAAGGTTCAGCAGCGAAAACCATTTTGCCCTTGAAACCATTTGCCTGTTTTCTTTGGTGAGGTCGTTTAGGGTGACAATTTCTTTGTATTGTGGAGTTTGGTTTGAAAGGAAATAAATTGTTCGTAAGTTCCTGTTTGTGTGGTTACCAGTGTCAATGTATTCTTGATCAACCATAAAATGGTTAAAAAAGAGTGAGCTTCGTTTGATGAATAAATCGATAAAAAAAATATTCGAAAAACTTATGGTGGTGAAGTCGTTTTCGAATAAGTAGTCTTCCATATTATCTATTTGATTTGTCAGAAGCTCGTTCCGAACAGTACCAAGCCTGATGAAATCAAATAAATTTTCTTTATACAGAGATTGTAAGTCGTTTACGTTGTTCGCTTTACAGTAAGACGACAATCCTTCATTGAAAATGAATGGAACAATTTTATGTGTAATATCGTTTTTTCTCAGCATGGCACTTTCTGCGATTGACATTGACAGGGGATTAATGAATGCAAACTGCATAAAGACCTGAGCAAAAGACCAAACCATTCCGTTTTTTATCGAATTGGAAAGGATATAGTTTGAAATGTGACTTAATGAGTTAAAATTCCGCGATAAGAGATCTAACTGAGTTGAAAAGTCTGTTCCATAGAATAGTTCAATTGTTGGTTTATAATAGGCTGGCCTGTTTTTATTGAGAAGATAACGTTTCGCAATTGTATCGGGCATGATTGTTTGGTCTGAATAATTCATTGAAGA
>ENA-UPTA01004503-UPTA01004503.1-activated-sludge-metagenome-genome-assembly--contig:-NODE-4503-length-13175-cov-20.836738_pt1 | contig 13175 bp, 11 predicted proteins | sample MGYA00238184_ERZ773361 | MGnify/ENA primary metagenome ERZ773361 (study PRJEB29100, sample SAMN05720205) | activated sludge metagenome | isolation source: anaerobic digester from wastewater...
TCTGGCAATTATGTGCTGAACATAAAATACCGTTGATTTATGCAAGTTCTGCAGCTACATATGGAGATGGTGAAGAAGGTTTTGATGATGAGGGTGATATTATTAAGCTAACACCGCTTAACCCATATGGCTGGTCAAAGCATCAGTTTGATGTTTGGGCAGAAATACAGGAAAAACAGCCACCACAATGGTATGGTCTGAAGTTTTTTAATGTGTATGGTCACGGAGAAGCACATAAAAATAAAATGGCATCGGTAGTATTTCATGCATATAATCAAATAAAGAAAACTAATGAAATGAAATTATTCAAGTCACATCGCCCAGATTATAAAGATGGTGAACAAAAAAGAGATTTTGTTTATGTTGATGATGTTGTGGATGTATGTATCTGGCTTGCAAACAATAAGCCTTTATCTGGAATATATAATGTAGGTACTGGAAAGGCACGTTCATTTAATGATTTAGCAAAAGCGGTTTTCAAAAGTCTTGAACTTCCCGAAAATATTTCGTATATTGACACCCCGAAAAACATAAGAGATAAGTATCAGTATTTTACTGAGGCAAAGATAGAAAAGTTAAGATTAACGGGATATACAAATAAATTTCATGAACTGGAAGAAGGAGTTAAAGAGTATATAAATAAACTAAATAATGAAAATTGCTAATATTGTTTACGAAAAGGAACTTGTTAATCACACTCAGGTAGAGTATGTCAATTATTACAACGAGCCGATTGAATACGACAAACTCGATAAGACATTGCCGACTTTATATGTTGGCTGGTCATTCATGAAAGCATGCAACCCCAATAATGAAATAATTCTAAATGCTGATATTTTGAAAAAGAAAATAATTGGCAATGAACTGTATTGGGAATTCAATTTTGATGAAAGCAAGGCTTCGCATGTTAAGGGTGTCGAAAGTTTCATAAGTTTCGTTCCGCAATTTTATTTTCAACCAAAGTATTCGTATATTAACTTAGACCCCGTATTTTTCCAATTAAAGGACATTGAAGACGTTCTGGACGTACTTCCCAAGGAAATTGATGCAATATATAACTTAAAAAATGAAATGCTCTATTGCCTCAAGGATAATAAAATAAGCGGTTTGGACTTAAAGATGTACACGTTTTTTAAGTTCGATATCCCACAACTATTAACCAGTATTGTTGAGCGTAGTAAAACTACAATTACCGATTCAGAAGGTATTGAATATCAAAAGTACTATAAAATCTTCCCAAATTTCTCACATCTCAAAAGATATATGATTGTCATTCTGACAAAATGAATGTAACATAGTATTTATATTAAATAAATTATAAGTACTATGGAAAAGAACGTAGAAAAAGCACTTGATAATTTTGTTGACGAACCTGAAGTACAGGAAGTAAAAAAAGACGACAAGGCTAAAAAAGTTGTTCTTGATGAAAGAGAAGGACTTATTGAGCGTGTCGATAAAGTTTTTATAACCAAGGACGGAAAACAATTACTTAGAGAGTGGTATTAATAATATTCATTTGTGATGAAAAGTGAAAATATGAAAGACAATCTTCTTAATGAGCATTTAAGGAAGATAAAGCATCATGTTGATTATAAAATCAACGAGTCTCCTAAATATCGTCCATTGGTGAGTGGCGGTGAACAATATGATGAAATTCCTTCATTAACCAATGAAGCTGGTGACCAAGAAGATGCTCCATTGGCACAGGAAAAAGAACCAGTTGCACCATCTAATGACCAACCTATTGGTATGGGTGGTGGTGAAGATGCTCCAATTCCCGCATTTGCACAAACTGGTGATACCGAAGCTGGTGGTGTAGACCCAACAATAAGCACTGACCCAATGGGTATGGGTGCTGGTATTCAAGCACCTCCGCCAGTTGACAATATTCAGAACGATATTATTAAACATAATATCGAAGCTATGAAAAGTATTCACACCCAATTGGAAGATTTGAATAATATAATCAGTGGGTTGAATAAGAAAATGGATATTTTAAATTCAGATGTTGAAGAAGTTCGTGAACCCACCAACTCTGAAAAACTTATAAATAAGAAACAGGTATCATATCCATATTATTTTAATTTAAATGATTTCTGGGGTGGCAATTGGTTTGACACTAAGAGAAAAGAAGAAAATGATGGTGGAATAAGGGAATTACCCGATGGCTCATATATTGCTGATTTTGATGATTTACCGCAAAGTTCAAAAATAGATATTCAAAATAGTTTTGGCGAAATTTATGAATCTGCTGGTAAGAAAAAGTCAAAATAATATATTAAGCTAATGAGAGTACATCACCCATATGGTTCAAAGGAAAGACTTTTTGAGATGGTTGGAAAAGTTAATGGCATTACATTGACAGAAGCTATATTACCAAAAGAACAAAAGGAAAAAGTCATTGATGATTTTATAAAATTTGCCGATGAAAAACTTGAATTAGGTGGAGACTTGCCAGAAATTGTATTATCGGATGATGAAAAAGAAGCAAGTACGATGAAATCATTTGGAAAATATACGCCAGAAACCAATGAATTAAGGGTAGTTATTACCAATAGAAACTTAGCTGATGTATTAAGGACATTTGCTCATGAATTGGTGCATCACAAACAAAGAAAAGATAATAAAATTGACCAAAATTCAAATCAGACAGGTAGTGAGGTTGAAAATGAAGCAAATGCTCTTGCTGGCGTATTGATGAGGGAGTTCGGTCAAATAAATCCAATAATATTTGAATAAAAGATTAAAGATATGAAAGTTTTTAAAGAAATAGGCAGTAAGGAAAGATTTGTAGAAATTTTTCAGAATGTTAATAAAGTTAGACTTAACGAAGCCTTTGGACAAACATTAAATCCACAAGCGGTTTTAGCTGAAGCATTTGAAGAACTTAAAAGCGGTGTTCTTAAAGTAAAGCACAGTAACACACAGACAAAAGATGACGAAAGCTACGTTGAATTATTGTGCATCGATAATGAGGGTAACAATATTAATTTTACATTTAAAGCATTTGTAGAAGAAGGTGACCAAGAGGGTGTTTTCGATGTAAAAGAAGTTATGTTGGAGCATTTTGCATTTGATTCGGTAGCTGACGAAGAATCTGTTGAAATTGGTGGCGACTCTTTAAAACAATTCAATGCACAACATCAGAGCGAAATGTTCAATATAGTTGATGAATACATGGATGTTGAAGAAGAAGAGCCAATTGACACACTATATGAAGATGCAGTTAAATTAATTGATAAAGTTCCATATAAGGCTGGTTCAGAAAGAATGGTTACACATCCGCAATATGCAGATGAAAAACCAACAAATCCTAAATTAAGAGTTGATGCTGAAGAATTGGATAAATTTGTCAATGAGGGTCAGGGTATGATTAGAGATGCTGAGTTGGCTAAAATGGTTGATAAAGCAATAGAAAATTATTATAACACAAGTCATGGTCAAACAAAACAAGATATATTAAATTTTGCTAAAAGTGAAGCACAAAATGCATTGGTTGACATGGTGAGAAAGGCAGGAGAAGAAGGAGTTTTTATACCTGATGTGGTTATTAACGGTATACGTCAAAAAATAGTTGATACTATTGCTAAACAACTTTTTACCAAAAACATGATAGCGATGAATGAAGGTGAAGACTATCCAGAAGGTATGGGTAAGGAATTTAAACCAGAATCACAAACAGATTATGCAAAGAAAACAAAGTCAGAGAAAAAGCGTAAATCGAAAAAAGTAAAGATTAAAGAATATTATAGTGTTGTTGACAGTGAATTCAATAGGCAACATTTTGGTGAATATATTGGTCAAATACTCGATAAACCATTACCATATGCACAGGTTAGAGTATTGAAAGAAAGCGTTGAGGTTGAAGATGATTCCGAAGAAGAACCAATGGAACAAATTCCAACAAGTATGGAAGGAATGCCAAAGCAAGAACCAGAAACCAATGATGGAATGTCATTAGAACCAAATAATGATGAAGTTGCACAGCTTACTCAGGACAAGGAAGAAATGGCAATGCACGCAAAAGAAATTTTAAATATTGCACAACAAGGCGAAGAAGAAAATCCTGAAGATGTTGATGACAAGGAAATGACTGATGCACTTCTTGGTTATAAGCCGATGAATGTTGGTGAAGAACTTAATTATGACAATGGAAATGACACAATTGTTAGCAAGGAAGAGGCTGATATGTTGTGGAAAAAATTATTCACTGATGAAAGTTTAACTGATGAAGAAGCTAATAAACTCGCTGATTATGTTAAAGTACATGGTACGGGACACGTAAACGAAGCACCAGTTAAACATGTGGTGGTTTTTGACGGCACATCTGCATATGTTGATGATGAGAGTAATGTACCAAAGCATGAAGAAATTGTTGCTACCTACGATAATATTGATGATGCTCAAGCACATGCTGATGAACTCAATAATAAGGCTGGTGGAAATAATATGAATGAAGATAAAGAATCGGAATTGAAACAGAAAGACCCTGCAACATGGCATCAAATTCAAATTGCAAAGAAAACATTAAGAATGCCTGATGCAATGCTTGGTGTTATGGGTGGAATGACCAAAGAAGAAGCCAAAGAAATATTAAGAAAGCATAATGTTACCAAATTACAAGAAATGGCAGCAGGTAATAAAACCAAAATGTTCAAAATTGGTGAATATGCTATTGGTGGGATAATTAAAGTTGATATTGATAACAAAAGTGGTGTTTCTGGTGGTGAAGTGGCAATCAGTGCATTAGATTGGAATACAAAACAACCAGTTCAGGGTACACGATTTGTAGCTACAAATTTAAGAGGTATTGATAACTATCTTCATGAATTGACATCCTCATACTATGCTGGTAAAATAATGGAATGGCTGAAAGAGAACTTGGGCGTTAGTTCAAGACCAAATTATTTCAGTAACCAAAACTGGTAATTGTAAAATAATGATTTAAATTAATAAGAAAAGACTGCTGATGAAGTAGTCTTTTTTGTTTGTCAGGTATTTATATTAAAAAAGAAGATGTCAGTTTTTAGGTCATATTTTAAAAAGAATAATACGTTAATTGAGAACAATCTAACCAATAATTCTCAAAATCCCGTTACTGAAATATCGTATGGTACTTTCAATAGACAGCCAACTCGTTTCATTTTTGAAGTTGAGTTAGAGGATTTGGTGCAGAAAATCAGGGACGGTTTGATTGTACCAAATGATTCAATGAGACACGTATTACATATGACCAATACAATTAGCTATGCTCCACAGTATCTTGGAAGAAAATCATATTCAGTAAATATTGAAAGGGCAAGCAGTTTTCAGCTTGATTTATTTAATATTGATGAAGATTGGGATGAGGGCAGTGGTTATGATTTAAGATTTAATGATACTGTTTACCCATATGTTGATGTTGTTGAAAGAAGCATAATTGACCCAGCTTCAAACTGGTACGACAGAAAAACAAATATTCCTTGGACAAATGAAGGTGCATATACAGGCGGAACTCAGATACTTGGCTCACAATATTTTGAAAAGGGAAACGAAAATCTGGAAATTGATGTTACTGATTATGTAAATCAGAGGCTTTTCGAAATGGGTTTAACTGGTGTTACTGGTACTACTGCATATACTGGTGCATCATTTGGATTAGGAATTAAATTCGCAGATTATATTGAATCAGGTGAAACCGAATTCAGGCAAGCAGTTGCATTTCACGTGAAAAACACCAACACTTGGTATGAACCATATATTGAAACGATTGTAGAAGATAGAATTGTTGATGACAGGAATTATTTTTACTTAGATAAAGATAATAATTTATACCTTTATGTAAATGTCGGCAACGGAATTGATTCAGATATTGTAGTTGATAGGGTTGAAATATTTAATAATCAAGGTACTTTGATTGATACAATCAGTGGAGTTACTGGTGTTACTCATATTAGTAAAGGTGTTTACATGATTAATTATAAAGTTGATTCTGAATATAATAATGGCAGATTAATAAATGATGCCATATTATTTGAAGACAAGTGGTATCTTACAATTAATGGCAGGGATACTACACATACGGGGCAATTTTATTTAATATCACCAGACAAGTATTATACTTTTGATAATTCAAACCAAATTAATTTTGAAAATTACTTCTTTTATTTCTGGGGAATTGGCGAAAGGGAAAATATTGTAGCTGGTAATATCAGAAAAATTAAATTAACGATAAAAGAACTGTATGTAAATCAAAACAATTTCTTACCTTTAGATATTGAATATAGATTATTTACAACATTGGGTAAGAAATATGAAATAGATGTTATACCATTTACACCTGTTAACAGGACAAATACTGGTTATGAATTCACTCTTGATACCTCTTGGTTGATACCGCAAGACTATTTTCTTCAGCTAAGATTAAAAAATGGTAACTATTTTGAGAACAAGCAAACTCTTTCATTCACTGTGGTTTCAGATGGTGTTATGATGCCATAATGTTGAAAAAATAGCATGTCATTTTTCAAAATTCCTTGTATTTATAGAAAATGTGAAATATATTTGTATTGCAATTTTTAATAATTGAAAAAAATAATTTTATTGTAATTTTTAACTGAAATGTCAAATTTAAATGAAGCGACAAACCCACAAGGTGGCGATTTGTCAGAACTAAAACAAATGTTTACGGATTATCAGAAAAAATCCGCTCCAAAAACACGTAGAACAAGCGCAGAAATCTTAGCAAAGTATTTTGTTCCACGAAAAACTAAAGAAATTTTCAGGGTACTTCCACCGAAAGCAGGTAAGAAACGCATCGAAGAAGCATTCTTCCATGTGGTAAGTCTTAACGCTGCTGGTGGAAAGAAAAAGCATGGTCAGGTTGTTTATTGCCCTGCCCATAATGACCCTAAAGTTCCCAAAATGGTAAATGGTCAGCCAGCATTGGATACCAATGGTCAGCCAATAATGATTCCTGCTCCATGTCCATTATGTGCAAAAGCAAAGAAAATTCTTGCTCAACAAGACCCTTCACTTAAAGGTGTGAAGAAAGAGAACATGAATGAGGCTCAGAAAAAGGTTTATGAGAAGAACAAGGCTATCTTCACTGATGCAAATAAATGGGAAGCAAAAAAATTCTATATTCTTCGTGGAATCGACAGAGGACAGGAAAAAGATGGCGTTAAATTCTGGAGATTCAAGCATAACTTCAAGAATCAGGGAACGCTTGACAAACTTCTCCCAATCCTTGAAGATTATATGACAACGCAACAGGCTGATTTTTCAGATGTTCAGAATGGTACTGACTTGAATATCATCATGACAGATACTGAATTCAATGGTCATTCTTACAAGCAGATTTCAGCAATTACTGCTCGTGGTAAATCACCACTTCATGCAGATGCAATTGTTGCAAAACAATGGCTTGAAGATGACATAAAGTGGAGAGATGTATTTCTTCCAAAGAAAGCACCGAAGGTTGAACCATACGAATACCTTGAAATGGTTTCCAATGGTACTGACCCATATTGGGATGACATTGACCAGACGAACAAGCATTGGGCGTTCCCGGGTCGTCCCGACTTGGAAGCTGCTGCGAATACTCGTACTCGCAATCTTGATGCAGACTCAGAAGATGAATATGCATCTTTTGAACAGGCTTCAGACTTGGATGAAGAATATCCACGCACAACCATCAACAATATTACTGAATCAAAAGTTGGTACATATACTGATGATGCGGTAGATATTGGAAAGTCGGTGCTTGCTGGCGAACCCGCCAACGATGATGTGGAAACATCCGATACTGAGGATAATGACACTCCATCATCTGACAACTATGACGATTTACCGTTTTAGTAGAAAAAATTAAACAACATTAAAGGGGGAGTAAAAAATCCCCCTTTATATTAATATCGTATTACTATGGCAAAAGAAACTGAAGTTCCTTCAAATGCAGGAAGGAAACCAACACCAAAAAAAACGTTTAATCTCGAAAATTTCAAGAAAAAGGCAGGTTTAGATGATGTTCCAGACAAGCCACTTGAATGGATAAAATTGTCTGATGCTTTTAAAAAGGCAACTGGACTCCCGGGTTTCGCCAAGGGTTACGTAAATCTTGTTCGTGGGCATACCAATACTGGTAAATCTACTGCAATATGCGAAGCACTTGTTTCTGCTCAGAGAATGGGAATATTACCTATTCTTATTGATACTGAGAATAATATGAAAAAGGGAAATTACAGATTAGCTGAAATGGGTTTTGATTTTGATAATTTTCTTCGAATTGATAATGACCATTTACTGGAAAATTTTGGTAAGGTACAGGATAAAGACAGAAAAGAAGCAGCAATTGAAGATTTGGCAAAATGTTTTTATTATTTAATTGACCAGCAATCTGCAGGAGTATTGGATAATGATATATTGTTTGCAATAGATTCAATTGGTACATTAAATTGTATTAAGACAATCAATGCTGCTGAAAAAGATGATACCCAGAATAATATGTGGAATGCTGGTGCGTATGAAAAAGCGTTCATGTATTTCTTAAATAACACCATTCCAAGTAGCAGAAAATCGAATAGAAAATATACAAATACCGTAGTTGCTGTTCAGAAAATTTGGATTGATAATATGAATAAAGGTATTGTCAAGCATAAAGGTGGTGAGACATGGCATTTGGGTTCAAGACTTATATTCCATTTTGGTGGTATTATTAGTCACAGTACTCAGAAAATAATGGCTACAAGCAAAAAGCGTGAAACACAGTATGGCACAGAAACTAAAATTAGTGTTGCAAAGAACCATATTGACGGTCCGCTTGGTGGCATATCGATGGAAGGAAAGATAATATCAACTCCAATGGGATTTGTATATCCCGATGACCTTGAAGAGTTTAAGAAGAAAAATGTATTATATCTTCGTAACTTACTTGAAGATGATTCAGTAAATCCTGATGAGGTTGTATTGAAAACAAAAAAGAATGATGCTACGTTTGCTGATGAATTGATTGAAAGAGCACCTGAAGTAGAAGGTGGAGAATAATGAAAGTTAGAACTTTGTTAGTGGATTCTTCTTATCTTTTGAAAAGGTCAGTCAATGGCGCAAAAGATACACACACCGATAAATTTGGTCACATCGGTGGGTTGTATGCTTTTATGACAACTATTCGTAAATTAATAAAAGACCATATGATTAATAAGGTAGTATTGGTTTGGGATGGTGAAGGCGGTGGGGTTTTGCGCTATCGTATTGACAGGGAATATAAAGCCAATAGGAAAAATAAAGAATGGCATAGAAAGATTGAAATGACTGCTGCGGAAATCCGCAGGGAAAAAGAGAAAGAAGAATCCATTTTAAAACAAAGAAAAAGAATTCAGGCATATGCTGAAGAACTGTTTCTCAGGCAAATTGAAATTGATGATGTTGAAGCTGACGATATAATTGCAGCATATTGCATACATTATAATAATAAGGAAGAGATTTTCTTATATTCCAATGACAGGGATTATGCACAATTACTGGACTTAAACATCACAATAATATTTCCCAACATTGACCAGCCAGTAACGAGAACCAACTATATGATGTATTTTGACCATCACTATTCAAACGCATTGATATTGAAAATAATTTGCGGTGATGTGTCAGATAATATAAAAGGTGTTGGTGGGATAAAAGAGAAAACATTACTTAAATTTTTTCCAGAACTGAAGTATAAACATTTAACTGTTCGAGAAATCTGCAAGAAAGCAGATGAATTGAATAAACAAAGGATAGCTGAGAAAAAACCATCATTAAAAGTTTTTGAAAATTTACTTGGTGGTATTGAAAGATTAAAAACCAATTTTCAACTTGTTAATTTACGAGAACCAATGCTTACAGAAGCAGCAAAAGATGAATTGGAACAATTGGATATGCCATTAAATGAAGATGATAGAGGTAGTAAAAATCTCTATAAAATGATGACTGAAGATGATTTTCTCACGGTTTATAGCAGCACATTTCCAAATTATGTCGAACCGTTCTATACGGTAATCATGAGTGAGAAACAGTTGCTTAATGAATATAAAAAAAATAATTCAGCTACTTTGTGAAAAAGTCTTTCATCTTTGGAAGAATCAAATTATATTTGTGTCAATAGTGTTAACAATTTAAAATAAAAATAATATGAACGAGAAAGAATTCAGTAACGTATTTAGATTTTCACTTCATCAGGGAAATGTTCTTTTAGGTGAGAAAGTCTTTAATGCAGACGTGTTTAATCCATTTACGAGATATTCTATTGATATCCGTGAGTTGTTACCAAGGGCGATTACTACGTTACAAAAAGCACTTTCGAAAAGGAATTATGAAACTCAAATTACCGATGAGTTGTTTGACATGTACCGTTATAATCAGAAAATGATTAATCTTTATCCGCAGGAATGGCGAAAGGAAATGTATTACAATCCCCAGCCAATTGTTCAGCAGATTGAAGAAAAAACCATTAAGGGTGTTGAATGCAAAATCGGTTTCTATATCAACGATAAGCCAATTGTAGAAAGGATTTTTTATGTTGATGGCTTTAATCCAGTTGCAAGATGGTCAGTAGACTTAACTGACACAATCGTAATGATTGCTGATACAATTTTTAATCACATTAAAAAGAACGACATTAAGAACATGTGGGATGATTATGATTTGATTAATCAGAAAGGACTGTCAATCAATCAAATCAGGGAATTTTCCCCAGCAAAGAGAGAAGAAATGTTGAGAAGACTCAGGTACGCCTGAGTTTAATAATATTGGGCGGTTGCTGTGCTCTTGGTTTTTAAAATTTAATTCATAATTATTTTTATTCTTTATATATTAACAGCAACTGCCCTTTTTTTAATTAAAAATTTAAAATGGCAGAACCAACCGAAAATACTTTTACTGCATATCTTGGGCATGATTTTCAATCGAAATTAATGTGGCAATTGCTTGTCGAGCCAGAATTTGCAGAAAAAGTAATATCAAACCTATCTATTGATTATTTTGATGACCCGAATTTAAAAAGGATGTTCATCATTATATTGGAATTTTATCATGAATATGGCAAAGTTCCTAATCTTCAGACAAAAAGCATACAATTAGCTATCAATAAATATAAATCACCAAATAATCCAATTGAAGAAGAATCTTTATTTTCGGTCATCAGCCGTATTGAGATGTGGAATGAAAGGGTTATCAATAAACAACAAATGCACGATGGTGATATTGTGCAAAGAGAAACCACCACATTTATAAAGCAACAAGAATGGAGAAAATTCGGTGAATTTATTCTTGAAAAAACAAAGAATGGTGACATAAGAAAAAAACATACCCTTGGCGAGATTGATGAAAGATTACTTAAAATTTCGCATATTGGTGATGATGAAGATTATGGCACTGAGATTACGGAGAATATTGAAAAGGCTTTAAGAAAAGAATTTCGTAAGACAATTCCGACAGGTATTAGTGTTATTGATTCACTTACTGGCGGTGGCTTGGGTAAAGGTGAAATGGGATTAATATTGACACCATCTGGTGTCGGTAAAACAACTGCACTCACCAAAATTGCCAATACTGCATATGAACTTGAATATAATGTATGTCAGATAATATTTGAAGATACTGTTGAACAGATTCAAAGGAAGCATTATACTATATGGACAAAATATCCATTAAGTAAAATTGACGAGAATTGTGAAACCGTTGAAAAGCAAGTAAAAGAAAAAATTCAGACATCAAAAAACAGAGGACATCTTGTAATTAAAAAGTTCAGTCAGGAAAATACAACCATGATGGACATCCGAAACTGGATGACCAGATATCAAAAGAAGTGGGGTTATACCTTTGATATTGTTGTTTTGGATTATCTTGACTGCTTGGAATCACATAAAAAAACTGCAGACAGGAATGAAGCTGAACTGGCAATAGTTAAATCATTTGAAGCAATGGCTTCGGATTTCGATATTCCAGCATGGTCAGCAATTCAGTCGAATCGTTCTGGATTTGATTCAGAATTTGTGGAAGCGCACCAAACTGGTGGCAGCATAAAACGAATTCAGAAAGCACACTTCTTTATGAGTGTTGCAAAAACTCCTGACCAGAAAGAAGCACAACTTGCAAATATTAGGATTATAAAGGCAAGATTTGCGCAGGATGGTCAGACATTTAAAGATTGCACATTTGATAATGATAAATTAGAAATTGTTATTCAGGATGCAAAATATGCTAACGTTAAACCATTTAGGGGATTGAAAAAATATGATACTGAAGATATTGATAAACTGGAATCGCATGCTGATAATGTAAAGGAAGTGGAAGAAGTTAAGCCTTCAACAAGCACATTAATACATACACATCTAAGCCAGTTTGAAGAACAGGCTATCTTAAAAGCAAGTGGTGATAATGTAAATGATACTGCAAAAAATGAAACTGAAGAATATAAAAGGGCATTGAATAATCTTGTTGAGAATAAAAATAATGTAGAGGAACATACTGAAAAAACAACCACTGAAACTCCAAATCTTGTTGAAGAAGTTACTGAAATAGTTGGTGATGTTGGCGAATGGAATGGCGAAAGCTATGTTGAAGATACAAATAAAATTGAAATACAAACTGAAAACATTGCACCTACCGAAGAGCCAAAAACTGAAGAAATTGAAAAAAATGAAATAGTTGATGAAAAAAAATCAGAAGATTTATTGGTTCTTGATGATATAACATTAAGTGACCCCGATGCCCCAACTGGTGCGTCTGCGAGTGTGCTCGATGCCTTAAATAAAAAAGCAAAAGAACAGGGCGAACTGAAAAAAGAATAAAATTTTTTATAAAAAAATGTAACTTTTAATAAATATTATCGTATTTATACTTCGGACGTGCAGATAAAATATTTTTAATTTTTTTGAAAATTTTTGAAAAAACATTTGGATATTAAAAAAAGGTGTTTTATATTTGCATCGTCTAAATGACAAAAACGTTCTTTTAAGGATTGAAAATTTTAAATGGGGAGATAGCAAATCAAAAAACGAAGATACTATCTCATTGCTCCCGCAAGGGAGAACTCGTAGTGTTTACAGTAAAGGTAAAGCAAATTGTGTTGAAAACAATTGATTACAGGTTCGATTCCTGTTCTCCCCACAAAAAAGAGAAACTGGTTGTTATTACAGTAATACAAGTAACTCAGT
>ENA-UPTA01004504-UPTA01004504.1-activated-sludge-metagenome-genome-assembly--contig:-NODE-4504-length-13174-cov-8.616587_pt1 | contig 13174 bp, 4 predicted proteins | sample MGYA00238184_ERZ773361 | MGnify/ENA primary metagenome ERZ773361 (study PRJEB29100, sample SAMN05720205) | activated sludge metagenome | isolation source: anaerobic digester from wastewater...
AATCCGTCTTTTATTCCAAACATCCATTCGGGGTCAAACCAGTCTGAGCTTTTATTCTGGTCATATAGGTCGAAGTCTGCGATTTTATTGGCATCTGTGGCTTTGTAATAATTATCTATGAGAACTTTGGCAATTTGTTTCCGAATTTCTTTGTCTTTTTTGATGCAATTGAGTTTTTCAGTTCTGGTTTTTGCGGAAAAATGTTCATGCCGCACTTTGAGAAGTTTCTTTTTATCTTGTTCTATAAAAATATCCGATAATCCTGCTTGATCAGGTTTCTCAAGTCCGATGAGTGTGTTCGCTGCCACAAACTTTGTTTCAAGGTTGGGGAGAGGTCTGATTCCGTGATTGTCTTTTCTGCGATCAACTTTCTGATCAACGATGAGTGAGATGAAAAACCTGAGTTTGCATATCTGAATGGCAATGGGCTGAATGTCAACACCATAAATACAGTTCTCAATCAGATATAGCTTTCTTGGATAATCGGCTTCGTTATCTGTGAAAGCTTTTATTATATCATCTCTAAGTTTATCAAGTTCTTTCAGTTCCGCTCTATCAGTTGTTTCAGCCATTTTCCTATCAACTTTTTTAAGCTGAAGCTCCTGCCATTCACTATCGTCCTTATTTATATCAAGTTTGCTTAAAACATGAACAACTTTATTAAGAACTCCCATCGGGAAAGCACCGCTTCCGACAGCAGGGTCAAGAATCTTTATTTCATCAAAAGCTCTTATTATCCTTAAAACTGTCTGCTTATCTTCAAAAGGCTGATCATCGTTGTGTTTAAAAAGACGGTGAAGAAGCTGGTCTGTTTCTTCTGTCTCATCATCAAGTTTTGTTTTCAGATACGCAATAAGAGATTCATCAACCATGTAATTTACAATTTCTCTGGGCGTATAAAAACTGCCTGTCTGTTTCCTTGCAGTTGTCTTTGTTTCAGGATTATAACTTGCAAGAAGATTCTCAAAAACCTTTCCCAAAAGTTCAGGATCAAGAGCAACATCTTCTTCTGTGGGTGTGTTTTCCGCAATTGTGAATTTATAAGAATTAAGAATGTTTATAAGACCTTCTGCACAATATTTTTTGTTTTTCGTTCCGTATATTTCATTCAAATCAACTTCTGTCTCCTCTCCAAAAAAGAGATAGTCGGGAACAAATGCCTGCTTTTCGGGATTTCTTGAAAAACCGTCAACATATATTGTTCTGTTTTTCTCATTTTCTTTATCAAGACAGTCAAAAAGACCGCCATTTAAAAAAGGAATGTCTTTAAAAAGTTTTTCAGCTTCCTGTTGCGAAATCTTAAAAAGAGAACCGTATCTCCAAAGAGTCTTAACTCCATATTCTTCTCTATTTGTTTCCCGATCTTCATGCCCCCCATCCTTTGCAAATTTCCTTTCCCCCATTTTCTGGTTCAGTGTCCCGAAAAACAGGTTCTGCAATATTGCTCTGTAATAATTTCCTGACTTTTTATTCTTGTTAAAATCAGTAATAATATCATTGACTTCATCTTTGCTGAACAGTTTTTCAGGCACAAGATTTTTTTCTTTTATGAACCATATAAAAATGATTCTGGTGATAAGCCGTATGAGGTTTGTCGCATTTCTTATATCTTCCCTTTTTTCAGCGTCATCAGGAAATTCAACTTTGTCCATTGCCCAGAAATACCAGTTGGAAAGCTCTTTATAAAACTTCTTGTTAAGTATTGAAACATCAAACACTTCCTGCCAGTGTTTATGAAGAGAAACAAATGAATTTATTGCATTTTTGCCGTTTACCGGAATTTTCAGACCTTCAAGAATTTTCAGATGTCCGGTATGAGTGTTTTCAATATTTATATCACGAAGAAGTGTTATTTTTCCAACCTTTTCACCTTCACGCCATTTCTGAATGTACTCACTTCTTTCACTGCTTGCAATTGTGATAAAGTCCTGATATTTAAAAACAATTATTACCGGAGTATATTTAAATTCCCTGTTGAAAGCTCTTGTAATATCTGCAAATATTTTTCTTGTCGGGAGAAGATTATTCTCTCTTTTTTTTAATTTAACTCCAAAAACTGCAATTGCCTCATATTTTTCACGAATATCATCAAGTTTAATATCTCTTACATTCTCAAAAGCACCATCATCAACCAGTCCATAAGGATAAACTGCTTCAATCAGCTTGAAAGATTCATTTTCTGGATTAAATGTCTCTTTAAGGATATTTTCCGGACTTTCTTTCAGCTCTGTTATCGGATTAACAGGAATATTCAGATCATTGAAAAGATTTCTGATCCCTTCCACAAGACCGGTTTTGAAACTACTTAATTTCATGTTTTTCTCCGTTTTATCAAACAACAGTCAAACAAATTTAAGCCCACCATGGTAAATATTTTCTTGCTCTTGTTCCGACGGAATCATCGTAGATTCTAATAGTATTCTCTATCAACGCCTCTTTTATTATTCTGGATATTATTGCACTGTTTTTCAGATCAATTTTCATTCTTTCCCTGATCGATGAATTGGTCATATATTCTCCGCATACCCACTTCAAACATGCGTGCTGATAACATGCCCTTATTCTTTCAATTCTGTCCATATCTTTATATTCCCTGTAAGAATAAAGAGTTACTTTTGTATAATCCTCTTCTGCCTGAAAAAGCGGTGGCGGCAGTTGGAATATTTCAACTTGTGTAAGAGCTCTGTCAACTCCGCTTCCCCTCTCTTCACAAATATTCATTCTTCTCATAAGTGAAGCAATTTTTTCATTTCTTGTTTTTGGCGGATAATCAATAAATCTGTCGGTATCAATCAAAGGACTTCCCGGATTTGTAATCTCAATTCTTGTGTTAAATATTTCAATTCTCGGACTTTTACCTGGTTCAGTAAGATCCTGATGGGTTAAAGCGTTGGCAACAAATTCTTTTATTGCCAGTTTAGGATATTTCTTTTTTTCGAATTTGAATGTTTTTTCATTATATACATTCGAAGGAATCAGATCATCAATCCATTTAATCAACTCGCTAAAACCTATGGCGTATCCTTTTTTTCCCGTAATCTCATTTTTTACATGAACTCTGCTGTTTCCATTATAAACTGTTATTCTAACTGCCTTTCTTGATAAGTAATCAAAATCATGGAGATCTTTTGCAAATAAAAGTGCACCGAGATTGGTTATTGAATAATTTTCGTCATCCTGTACAACAATCCCGTCCTGCACAAGCCCTTCAATTATTCTGTTTTTATTCTCCGGCAACGGAATATTTAAAAGTTTGAAAAAGTTTTGATAATCGATTTTATTCAGAACATCTGCAAGAGATAGGTTGGAAGCCGCAATATCTTTTTCAAAAGAGACCGATTCAGCTTTTTTCCATATTTTGCGTTCTTTTTCAGGGTGATCACTTAATTTATGTTTGTGCCCGCCGACACGAATGAAAGCTTCTCCGTCAAAATTTACCGGTGTATTTAAAGTTGCATCAATTTCAAAAACGACAAGATGCTTATCATCATGATCAAATTCAATTACTTTAAAATCAATCCTCGGAGAAAGTTTTATTGAAAGCCACGGCTCCAGATCTTCATTTCCTTTTCCCTTTGTTTTTGAAGGATAAAAATTTGTTCCAACGATCTTCCCCGTTTCATTTTCAACACCAAATATTAAAAATGCCTTGTTTTTCCCATGAAGAGCGGCTGAATTGCTTAATGCGGATAAATATTCTCCAATCAGTTGAGGGTTGCAATTGTTTTCTTTAAATTCGATCCATTCATTTTCTTTAGGAGATTTCACATAATCTTCTATAAGTTTCAAGTATCTATTCATAAGTACACCTCTTTATTCGATAATCATCCAGGCAATTAAATCCCACTTTTCTATCTGATATATATTTTCGACGGAACCGTGTTTTTTCACTTTATCAATTGAAAAGCTGTCTCCTTTTTTTATTTTATCAAGCAGTGAAGAGGGTTCAGATGTCTTTTTGTTTTCAAACCATTTCTTTATTGAATTCTGAAGTTTGAGAATTTCTTCTTTTTCTCCTGAATCAATCTTTTCACTCACCGATCTTTCAGCCAGCTTGTTTTGGGAAAGAAAATCGAGGACTTCTTTTTCATTGTTCAGCACCAAAGAGCCGTTATCATTAATGAAAATGAGTTCATAAATTGAGTAGTTATAATTTCTCACTTTAGGTGGCTTAGTAGGATATGCAAGCATTGCAATAATTCCTTTTTTGTCATTTCCAAAACCTGAATAAATTCCGCTGGGCATTCTGTCATAATATTTTTTGTTCTTTTCAAATTCCGCCATAAGTTCCTGCCTGAATTTCTCAAGTGAAAGGGTGTCAAATCCTATTGAACTTTCATTTGTTTCAATATCTTCCCATTTTACCTGCATCTGTTCAAGCATTTTTCTGTTCTGCCTTTCTTCAAGTGAATCTTCTTTCATTCTCTCTTTTAGATTTTCAGTAAGACCTCTGTTCACTTCAGAACCGGCCAAAGTCATGGCAATTATCTTGTTCTCGATCCTTTTTTGTAAAGAAAGATAAGCATTAATGTTTTCTGCAGGCCAGAAATTAAGCATTCTTATTTTTTTATTCGGAGACCCCAGACGGTCAATTCTGCCGACCCTCTGAATAAGTCTTACCGGATTCCAGTGAATATCATAATTAATAACAAAATCAGCATCCTGAAGATTCTGACCTTCACTCAGACAGTCTGTTGTAATAAGAATGTCAATCGGATTTTGAATCTTTTCAGCAATATCAGATCTATTTTCAATTATCCACTTCTTCCAGTCATCAAACTGTTCAGATCTGGTTTTTTCCTTATCAAATTCAAATCCGCTCCACTCCCTTTCAAGAAACAGTTTTGTAAATGGAGCAAATTGTTGGAGAAGCGGCTCAAAATTGCTGTGTTTGACACTGCTGTAACTCGAATATGAATCACCACCTGTTACAACAGCTATTTTATCAAAACCCCTTCTTAAAAGCTCTGTATAAAGGTACTCTGCGGTATCTGCGAATGTTGTAAATATTAAAACCTTCTTGTTTGATGAATTTTTTCTTTTTTCATCAATTCTTGAAATAAGTGCGGCAAGCTTGGAATCTTTTGAGTTCTTACCTTTTTCTTTTTCAATTATAGAGTTAAACCGGCTTACCTGCATTGTCAGCTTGTCAAGACTCTCCATGTCTTTTTTAAGATCATTTTTATAATCAGCAAGCTTCCCCGAAAGATCTATCTCTCTTATTGTAATTGTCCTTTTTTTACCGATCTGGTAGTTTTCGAATAATACAGCAAGGTCGTCATCATCATTAAAAAGCTTCCCCTGAATATCATCTTTTATTTTAAGATCCTTTTTTCTTTCTTCATAGTCTTTAATATAATTAAACACTTTCTGATGGTATTCGCTGATTTTTTCCACAGTTGCTTTAAATGATTTCCAAGAAGACTCTAATCTCTTCACAAGAAGAATATAGATCATTTTAACAAGAAAAGTGTCTCTGATCTTGTCATCTTCAATAACTTTTACATGTTTCTCAGAGGTGTATAATGCCGGCTGGTAGGCAGAAAGTTTAGGGGGAAAAGCATTAAATATATCCTCAAAGCTTTCAAAATTCCCCATTTCTACAGGTGTTTTAAAAATATTGTCTCTTTGGGGGTCATAATCGGTTTCGGGGAACACAAGGTTACATTGTTTTTCTATCATCTTTCTGGTTCTTGCAACAATCAAAGAATCTGTGAGTTTAAAAAAATTGTCGCTTTTAAGTCTTCTTACAAAATCATTTGAAGACCTGTTCTCTTCCTGAGTCCATTCATTAAAAACTCTTTGAACATCTTTAAATGCATGAAGGAGATTTTTTACATCAAGACTTTGAGCAAAACCCGTGTCGTCACCTTTTACAATCAACCTGAACTGGTTTCTGATGTCAATGAATGAATTGTTTATGGGTGTGGCAGAAAGGAGAAGAACCTTAACATCATGATTTTTCTTTAAAATTTCATTTACAAGAAATTGATACCGCTGAGATTTATCATTTCTTAAATTGTGACTTTCATCTATAATGAACAACTTCGGTTTGTCGTTTGTCCAGTAATCCGGAAGAGTCTCACCACCTTTTTGTATAAGTCGCTCGTCAAGATCTGTGTGAAATTTTACAAGATAGCCGAATTGATCTTCTTCAAACTTTGAACTCTGTCTTTTAAGAAACATTTTCCAGTTGTGTTCAAGTTTTTTTGGACAGAATACTACTGCATCCCGACCTTTTGACTGATAAAATTTAATTACGGCAAGAGCTGTCCATGTTTTACCAAGACCGACAGCATCTGCAAGGATCGCGCCATTATATTTTTCAATCATTTTGATTAAGCTTAGAACGCCTTTCTGCTGAAAATCATATAAAGAATTGTAAACAACAGAGTTCTGAAGCCGTCCTATCTGTCTTTCAAAGTCTTTATCATTTGAAACTTCAATTTCGGCTTTAAATAGTTCATGAAGAATTTTGTAATATATCTGATCAGGGTTGTATTTTATAAATAACATACTGATTTCTTTTATTAAATACTCTTTAAAATCGATTTTCTCACCTTTTTTGCCAAGCGTTTTATCTGAATGTGCCTGAGGTTTCTTCCATAACTCCTCAAACCAGTCGTGAAGTTGACCATAATTTGCATCAGTTCCCTGACCTACAATATTAAGTTCCACATTACTGGTCTTTTTAAGTCCCAACCCGGCTTCTGTTAAGTTAGAACTTCCAAGAATGAAATAGTTTGCAGGATCATCTTTTTCTTTTGCCTTAAAAATATAAGCTTTAGCATGACAGAAGTTGGGCTCCAGAGTTTTCATCAGAACCTTATCCTGTTTAAGAAAATCGACAGCATTTCTTGCTACCGTTGAGATTTCAAGAGCAGCATCAACAGAAATATTTTCATTCAAAAGATCAATCGTTCTTTCATCAATATTCTGGTTTTCAACAAGTTCTCCTGCAATAATACGGAAATTTCTGATTTTAGCATTTGCACAATCTGAAACATAACTTATTGCGGCAACAGTCAAATATCCAGTGACAATATCCATCGTCCCTTCTTTTGTATATTCTCTAATCCATTCACAAATCTTTTTCTTTTCATTGTCGTATAACATGATTTCCAGACCTCCTTCAACACGATTTCAAGTAATATATCAAACTGAATCGAATAGTAAATAAAAGTTGACCGGCGTTTGCCAGCGGTCCCGAATGTTCAGTAGTTCTACTTTTTTGACAGAAAAAAATGAAAAAAAATGTAGAAAAAGGGTCAGCACAATTATATAAATTTCAGGAAATCCCGGCCGTTTTCCTGAAGATTTTATGTTCGAAATTTCAAAAAACGAATGAAAAAATCGTCCGGATTTTTCCCTTTTATACTTCTGTTTCTTTGACTTGAGCATCAAATGTGATATAGTCCTCCGCGACTTTTTTATGGGGGAAAAAATGAAGGGAATCACCTTTCAGGAAATGATTTTCCGGCTTCAGAGATTCTGGATGGATCGGGGCTGTATATTAGTTCAGCCGTGGGACATCGAAATGGGTGCGGGAACTTTTCATCCTGCAACATTTTTCTATGCACTTAACCCTGCGAACATCAGCTCTGTCTATGTTCAGCCGTCAAGAAGACCGACGGACGGCAGATACGGCGAAAGCCCGAACAGAATGCAGAGGTTCTATCAGCTTCAGGTGCTCGTCAAACCAAGTCCTGAAAATGCTCAGCAGTTATATCTTGACAGCTTGAAAGTGATAGGGATCGATCCGAAAGATCACGACATCCGCTTTGTCGAGGATGACTGGGAAAGTCCTACTCTCGGTGCGTGGGGTCTTGGATGGGAAGTATGGCTTGACGGAATGGAGATAAGCCAGTTCACATATTTTCAGCAGGTGGGCGGCATCGATCTTCACCCCGTTCCTGTTGAATATACATACGGACTTGAACGGATCTGCATGTATCTGCAGGATGTTGACAATGTTTATGATCTCAAATGGAATGACCGGATAACTTACGGCGACATTCATAAAATGGATGAGGTTGAGTTCTCACATTTTAATTTCAAGGAAGCACCGGTTGAAGATTTTTTCCATTCTTTTGATAAATATGAAAAGATCAGCAGGGAACTTCTTGAAAAATCACTCCCCCGTCCCGCATATGAATTCTGCATCAAAGCAAGTCATGCCTTCAATATTCTTGATGCAAGAAGCGCAATTTCAGTAACGGAAAGACAACGGTATATCACAAGAATAAGGGATCTCGCCTGTGCAATAGCCGGAAAATATGCCGAAAGTTTCACTAATGTCGGAGGAAAATGATGGCAAACTTCATTTTTGAAATTGGCTTTGAGGAATTTCCGGCAGGTTTCATTGTTCCTGCAGCTGAACAGATGCGGGCTTTTCTTATTTCAGAGCTTGAAAAAGCACGGCTTGCGAATGCAAAATGTCAAATGTATTCAACATGTTCAAGGATTGCGGCAGTAATTACTGAACTTCCTGAAAAACAACCGGACCGGAAAGAACTCGTTACAGGCGCTCCGAAAAAAGTATCCTTAACTCCTGAAGGAACTCTTTCAAAAGCGGGAGAATCGTTCCTTGCAAAGAACGGAATAACTGAATATTTCTTTGAAAACAGCGATAAAGGCGAAGTGATAGCCGGCTGGAAAGAAGAAAAAGGTATGGAAATTCAAGAAGTTATTATCCCTATCGTTAAAAACGGGATAAAAGCTTTAAGTTTCAAAAAAAGCATGCGGTGGGGAGAGCACAAATTCCCTTTCGCCAGACCGATACGATGGATATTCCTTTCAATAAACGGCAAACCGGTCGCTGACAAATTTGAAGATGTCGATTTTTCACTCACCTCTTTCGGGCACAGGTTTCTTGCAAACGGACCGCTGACAGTTTCTGCACAAGATTATGAGAAAGTGCTGAAAGGTCATTTCGTGATTGCAGACCGCGATGAAAGGAAAAGGATAATAAAAGAATCTGTCAAAGCTATTGCAGAGAAACATCAACTTGTTGCAAACATTGAGGAAAATCTTCTTGATGAAGTTACTGACATGCTGGAATACCCTCATGTCATTGTAGGAACGATCCCTGAAAGATACAGCCATCTTCCGGCAGAGCTTATTACAAAAGTTCTCAAAAAAGATCAGAGGTATTTTGTTCTCTGTGAACATGGTGAAAAGACCGTTGTTAAAAAATTTGCCAGTGTTTTAAATAACATACCGACAGACGATTCAGTTGTAGTGAAAGGAAATGAAAAAGTTGTTTCAGCCCGCCTTGCAGATGCGGCTTTCTATTTTACCGATGATCTTGAAAAAGACTTTCACGGATTAAAGGAAAAGCTCCGCGAAGTCCTTTTCCAGAAAGATCTCGGCACATATCACGATAAAATTGTAAGGATTGGAAAAATTGCTGAATTTGTTGCACAAAAATTTTTCAATGCCGACCAGAGTCAAATTGAAAAAATAAAAACTGCTTCCGAAATGATAAAAAACGATCTCGTCACCGGAGTTGTCTTTGAATTCCCCGATCTTCAGGGCATCATGGGAAAATACTATGCTTATCATGCAGGGTTTGACCCTGAGATATCAAAAGCGATGCATGAACACTATCTGCCTGTAAATGCTGGAGATCTACTCCCATCGACTCTGACAGGGACGGTTCTTTCGATTGCCGACAAAGTTGACACAATTACCGGCGGATTCATGGCGGGGATGAAACCGACCGGCTCAAAAGACAAGTTCGCCATCAGAAGAAACGGGATTTCACTTCTGACACTCGCTGTTGAAAATGAATCAGCTTCAGTAAATTTAAGAGAATTGTTTGAATTTGCAGGCGGACTTATCCTTGAACATAACAGCAAACTCAAGCTCGATGTAAACGAAATAATGGAGTTCATGACGGCAAGATACAACGCAGTTCTTAATTTTGAAACACCAGTTATTCAGGCATCTACCGCAACAGGTGCAGACATTCCGGCTGTTGTTAAAAAACGGGCTGAAACAATAAGCCGGCTTTTAAAAGACAATGAGATCACAGGTCTTGCACAGCTTTATAAGAGGGGTTGTAACATATTGAAAAAACAGGAGAATATTTCCGGAGAGCCGATTGAATCCCTTTTTGAACTGGCTGAAGAGAAGAATCTTTTTAAAGCGGCTGACACACTTTGTCAGGAAATCGTTAATATGTCAGACAATCTTGAAATAGCTTTGAAAATAATTACAATAAAGCCGGTGTTGGATTCCTTCTTTGACGCTGTTTTTGTAATGGCGGAAGACGAAAATATAAGGATGAACAGAATGCGGCTTATAAACAAAGTAACTACATTAGTAATTAAAAACATTGGAGATATCAGTTATCTTAACATTTAGAGGAGAAAAAAATGGTTAAAAAATTCGTTTATTTTTTCGGACCTGAGGGCTCAGAAGGAAATGCAACAATGAAAAACATTCTCGGCGGAAAAGGTGCCAACCTTGCCGAAATGTGCAACCTCAAAATCCCGGTTCCCGCCGGCTTCACAATTGCGACAGATATGTGCACGGTTTACTATGAAAACAACCGTAACTATCCGCCTGAACTGAGAGAACAGGTGATGGAAAACCTGAAAAAAGTTGAAGATGTAATGGGCAAGAAGTTCGGTGACAAAAAGAATCCTCTTCTCCTTTCGGTCAGAAGCGGCGCGAGAGTTTCAATGCCCGGCATGATGGACACGGTTCTTAATCTCGGACTTAACGAAAACACACTCAAGGGTCTTATCAAAACCAAGGCGGATGAGAGATTTGCATGGGATAGCTACCGCCGTTTCATTCAGATGTACGGCAATGTCGTCATGGAAGTCAAAGGTGAGAATTTTGAACATGCAATTGAAGGACTGAAGAAAAAATATAAGCTTGTGAACGACCTTGATATGACCGCAGATCACCTCAAGGAACTTGTTGATGAATATAAGAAGATCGTTAAAAAAATAGCAAAAAGAGATTTCCCGACCGATCCGATGGAACAGCTCTGGGGAGCAGTCGAAGCAGTTTTCGGAAGCTGGATGAATCCGAGAGCATGCTACTACCGCAAAATGGAGGGCTATTCAGACAAATGGGGCACAGCGGTCAATGTTCAGGCGATGGTTTTCGGAAATATGGGTGCTGACTGTGCTACAGGCGTTGCTTTCACAAGAAACCCTGCAACAGGTGAAAAAGTGTTCTTCGGTGAATATCTTATCAATGCTCAGGGTGAAGATGTTGTTGCCGGAATAAGAACTCCTCAGCAGGTCACTCTGTCAGGAAGCCGTAACTGGGCTGAAAGCAACGGTGTTAAAGAAAAGGAAAGAAAATCGAAATACCCGTCACTTGAAGAGTATATGCCTGAAGTTTATGAAGAGCTCTGCGACATTTACCACCGGCTTGAACATCATTACAAAAACATGCAGGACATAGAGTTCACGATCGAAAACAAAAAACTCTGGATGCTTCAGACAAGGAACGGCAAAAGAACAGCCGCTGCCGCTGTCAAGATCGCAGTTGACATGGTCAACGAAGGGATGATCACAAAAGATGAAGCCCTTTTAAGAGTTGAGCCGTCACAGATTGACCAGCTTCTTCATCCTCAGTTTGTCAAGACAGAAAAAGCGAAAGGAAAACTTATTGCAAAAGGGCTTCCGGCAAGTCCCGGGGCTGCAACAGGAATGGTCGTTTTTAATGCTGATGATGCAGTTGCATGGAAAAAACAGGGGAAAGCCATAATCCTTGTCAGAGTTGAAACAAGCCCTGAAGATATCGGCGGAATGGATGCGGCAAATGGAATTCTTACGGCAAGAGGAGGAATGACTTCTCACGCCGCTGTTGTTGCAAGAGGAATGGGAAAATGCTGTGTGTCGGGAGCAGGAGCAATTGCGATTGATTACAAAACGCAGAAATTCTCGGTTAAAGACCTCATAGTTAAACAGGGTGACTGGATATCAATAGATGGAAGTACAGGCGAAGTTCTTCTCGGCAAGATCGCAACAGAAGATCCCAAATTTGAAGGTGAATTTGAAGTTCTGATGAAATGGGCTGATGAAAGAAGAATACTTAAAGTCAGAACAAATGCCGACACTCCCAAAGATTCTAAAGTTGCAAGAGAATTCGGCGCTGAAGGTATCGGTCTTTGCAGAACTGAGCACATGTTCTTTGAAGGCGACCGTATCAAAGCGGTAAGAGAGATGATCCTTGCCGATGATGAAGAAGGAAGAAGAAAGGCACTTAAGAAACTCATCAAGCACCAGAGAGACGATTTCTACGGAATTTTCAAAGAGATGGAAGGACTTCCCGTAACTATCCGTCTTCTTGATCCGCCCCTTCACGAGTTCCTTCCCCACGAGCCGAAACAGATCAAGGAAATGGCTAAGGAAATGAAAGTTACCGAAGCAAAAATAATGAGCAAAGTTGAAGAATTGCATGAATTCAACCCGATGCTTGGACACCGCGGATGCCGTCTTGGAAATACATATCCTGAGATAAGTGAAATGCAGGCAAGAGCTATCATGGAAGCGGCTTGCGACCTTACAAAAGAAGGTGTCAAGGTGTTCCCTGAGATCATGGTTCCGCTTGTAGGTAAAGTTGAAGAGTACAGATTGCAGAAAGAAATCATCATCAGTACTGTTGAGCAGGTTTTCAAAGAGAAAAAGATCACTGTTGAATATATGGTCGGAACAATGATAGAGGTTCCAAGAGGCGCCCTCACTGCTGATGAAATTGCTGAAGAAGCTGAGTTCTTCTCATTCGGAACAAATGATCTTACCCAGATGACTTTCGGCTACAGCCGTGACGATTCAGGCAAGTTCCTTAAAGATTACATCGACAAGAAGATCCTCACGATCGATCCTTTCCAGTCAATAGATCAGGAAGGTGTCGGCCAGCTTGTTGAAATTGCATGCAAAAGAGGAAAGAAAACAAGACCCAACATCAAACTCGGAGTATGCGGAGAACACGGCGGAGATCCGGCATCGATCGATTTCTTCCACAGAGCAGGACTCAACTATGTAAGCTGTTCACCATACAGAGTGCCCATTGCACGGCTTGCAGCGGCAAGAGCGGCAATAAATAACGATGTCGTAAGAGAAATCAAAAAGACCATGGAAGAAGCTTACGGCACAATCGAAAGCGGCATCAAATCACTCTACAAAGAAATCGAGAAACGGCTCAA
>ENA-UPTA01004506-UPTA01004506.1-activated-sludge-metagenome-genome-assembly--contig:-NODE-4506-length-13174-cov-6.510329_pt1 | contig 13174 bp, 12 predicted proteins | sample MGYA00238184_ERZ773361 | MGnify/ENA primary metagenome ERZ773361 (study PRJEB29100, sample SAMN05720205) | activated sludge metagenome | isolation source: anaerobic digester from wastewater...
GGTCAGTTGGACATTCTCCTCGACATGGACATCCCCATCACGGTGGTGCTCGGGAGCACGCAGATCCCGGTGCGACGGCTCCTGCAGCTCGGACCGGGCTCCGTCCTGCAGCTCGAAAGGCCCGTCGAGACTCCTGTGGATCTGTTCCTGAAGGACTCCAAATTCGCGGAGGCCGACGTGGTCGTCGTCGAGAACCGGTTTGCCGTGCGTATCCGCCAGATCGTCGGAGCCGGCGTCCCGGCCGCCACCCAGGGGTAGAGTGCAACTCGCAGATTGAAGTATGGCCGCAGACCAATCCATAGCAGCGAACCTTCCAGCCGGCGACGACGGCGTGATGAACATCCCATTCGCCTCGCACAGCAATATCATTCTGGCGATGGGCCTGGTAGCCATCCTGGCGACTCTGATCATTCCGTTGCCGACGATGTTGCTGGACCTGTTCCTGGCATGCAGCATCTCTCTGTCGCTGGCGATCCTGATCGTGACGTTGTCTTCGAAGGAGGCCCTGGAACTCTCCACGTTCCCGTCGCTACTGCTGTTCACAACGCTGTTTCGTCTGTCCTTGAACGTAGCTTCGACACGACTGATCCTCTTGCAGGGCGACGCGGGCAAGATCATCCAGACATTCGGCGAATTCGTCGCCGGCGGCAGCCTGGTGGTCGGCCTGGTGATCTTCCTGATTCTCGTCATCATCCAATTCATCGTCATCACCAAAGGCGCCGAGCGTATCAGCGAAGTATCGGCCCGCTTCACCCTCGACGCCATGCCCGGCAAGCAGATGGCCATCGACGCGGATCTGAACGCCGGGGCCATCACGGAAGCCCAGGCCAACGAACGGCGGGCCAAGATCGTCAAGGAAAGCGAGTTCTACGGGGCCATGGACGGGGCCAGCAAGTTCATCCGCGGCGACGCCAAGGCGGGCCTCATCATCACGGCGATCAACCTCGTCGGCGGCATCGCCATGGGCTATTCCCGCGGGATGGGCGTCACGGCCGCCGTTTCGACGTACTCGATCCTGTCCATCGGCGACGGCCTGATCAGCCAGATTCCCTCCCTGATCATCTCCATCAGCTCCGGTTTTCTCGTCACGAAGATCTCCTCGAACCGCGGCGTCGGGCAGGACCTCTCCAGACAGTTCCTCAAGACGGGCCAGCCCCTGACGACCGCCGCATTCATCATCGGAGCCATGGCGCTGGTGCCCGGGATGCCCAAGATCCAGTTCCTGCTTCTGGCTGCCGGGACGGCCCTGGTCGGGCAGATAGCGACAAAGAATGAGAGAATGCCGGCCAAATCGGCGCCGATCTCCCAGAAGAAGTCGGAGAAAGAACCCGTGGAGGATTTGCTCGATGTGGATCGGGTCTCGGTCCACGTCGGCGTGCGTCTGATCACGATGGTCGATCCGCGGCGGAGCAACACGATTTTCGACCGCATCGGCGCCCTGCGACGCCAATTCGCCCAGCAGATGGGCATCGTCATTCCGCTCGTGCGTCTGCGCGACGATCTGAACCTCGAACCGAACGTGTACGAGATCCGGCTCTCCGACATCCCGGTGGCCAAAGGCCGCCTGGAACCCGACATGTTCCTGGCCATGGATTCCGGCGCCGCACAACAGAAGATCGATGGAATCAAGACCACCGAACCGGTCTATGGATTGCCGGCCCTGTGGATTCAGGCCTCGAAGCGGGAAGCCGCCGAACTCAACGGATACACCGTGATTGATCCGGAGTCCGTGTTCATCACGCACCTGTCCGAAACGCTCAGGCGACACGCCGATGAACTGCTCACTCGCGAAGACGTGCAACTGCTGATCGACAGGCTGCGAAAGAACCAGCCTTCCCTCGTCGGAGAGGTCGTCGGCACCGAGGGCGAGGTCTCGGCCGGTGTGCTGCAGCGGGTCCTCCGAAATCTGCTTCACAGCGGCATCCCGGTCCGTGAGCTGACGGCCATCCTGGAGGCCCTGGCCGAGAACGCATCGAAGACCAAGAATGTGACCACGCTGACGGAAATCGTCAGAAAATCGTTGAGCCGTACGATCACGGAGTTGTACCGAGACGCCAAAGGCAAGATCGCCGCGATCATGTTCGATCCGTCGTTCGAGCATCAGATGACATCCTCCTTGCGTCAGGAGAATGGCGAACTGATCCTGGGCGTTCCGGCGGAGACGGCCATTGAACTGAATCGCAAGACGGCCGATGCCTGGAAATCCGTCATGGACCAGGGGAAGGACAAGGCGATTCTCTTGTGCGACGCGCGGCTCCGTGCCCCGCTGGCCCAGATGCTGGCGCGCAGCCTGCCCATGCTGCCGGTTGTGGCCTATGACGAGATCGTTCTGGGGACTGAGGTGCAGTCCGTCGCCGCAATCTCAATCGCAACCAGCGAAATGTCGATAAGGAGTGTATGAGAATGCTCCTGCCTGTTCGATCCATCGGGGTGAGCGCCGGCGTTTTGTGTTTCTTCGCCATCGGGATCATCGGCTCCCTCGGCGGTCTGTCGCCGCACGTCTGCTGCCAGCGTGCGGTGCTGGGAGCCGGCGTCGCGTATCTGACGGCGACAGCCGCGATGCGGGCAGTCAACGCAATCCTGGTGCAGGCCGTAATCGCCGATCAGGTCAAGGAGATGGAGAAGTCGGGTGACAGTCCGAAGTAACGATATGGCACAAGCCAGCAAAGAACCAATCGCCGCGGGACGTACACAGGAGGCCGCAAACACGTGCGGTTTTCACACTCCAGTGCCCAACGTCGACGCACGGCAACTGATAGAGGACGCCAGGAATCACAACGGCGACGACCATCTCAAGGCCGCGGCGGTTCGGGCCTACAACGGGCACAAGCGCCGCTGCATCGGCGACGACGAGATCGTCGAGCTGTTGCCGATGGTCCGCAAAATCGCCCGCCGGGCCGTGACCTATGTCAAGCCCCCCTTGTCATTCGAGGACTTGGTGTCGGCCGGCACGGTCGGCTTGCTCAAGGCGGCGCGGGATTTCGACGCCACACATCAGGCCGAGTTCAAAACGTACGCGTATATCCGAATCAGAGGCGCCGTGCTCGATGAACTGCGCAGTGCATCCCTGCTGCCGTCCGGCGTAACCCGCCAGATCCGAGCGGCCCGGGAGATGTACCGCCAGATCCTCCAGCAGACGGGCATCGCTCCCACCGATGAGGAGCTGGCCCAGCGGCTCGGGATTTCCATCGAAGAGATCGGCGAATTGTTCGAGAACGCCAGGGCCCAGCATTTCGTCTCGATCGACGCCCTCGAACAGGAGGAACCTGCCCTGGGGAACATCCTGGCCAGCGCCGATATGGACGCTCCCGACAGCCGGTTGAACAGAAGCGAGCTCGTCCAGCAGCTCGCCAAGGCCATGCAGGAACTGGACGAGCGGCTTCAGCAGATCCTCGTCCTGTACTACCAACAACATTTAACGATGAAACAGATCGCCGAAGTACTTGAGATCACCGAATCACGCGTCTGCCAGTTGCACGCCAGCGCACTTTTCAGCCTGTCAGCAAAATTGGAGCCGTGGAAAAATGACGGATAGCGATTTCAACTACATCACGCCCGTGGAGAACCTGCACAGCGTTCACAGTCTGTCGCCCGCGCAAGGGCGAGAAGAACAGAAACGCAAACAGAAGCAGCCGCGGCAGCAGCCGGAACAAAAGCAGGCGCCGGAAGCCAGGCCCGCCGGTGCGACGTCGGCAGAACCGGCATCCGAGCAGAACGAGGTCCCCCACAGAATCGACTACTGCGCTTGACGCCGGGGCATTCTGAGGGTCGAATTACCGAAGGTGGACGACATGACGCCCAAGAACACGCGACATATACTGAAAGCCAACGAGGTCGCTCTCGACGACCCGGTTCGACTGGCCGTCGATCCGACTCCAGCGACGTGCTGTGGCGGATCGAGATCGGCGGCAGTCAGCCCGATTGCGAGAATCACGCAGACCCATCCGGAGTATGCGGTGATTGAAGTGACCTGTTCGTGTGGCAAGACCACCCAGATACGTTGTGATTATGTGGCCGGGCCCCCGGCCGGCGTTCGGCAGGCGTCGACGCCGGGTAACGAGGCAATGCCGGCCACACGATGAGACGGCCGGTCGGACAAGACGTCCGCCGTCATGGAGAACCAATATGATTCGAACCGCACAATCGATAGCGTGGATGTTGGCAATTGCCGCGGCGGGGATCGCCGGGTGCACGACGCCGCAGGGACCCGCGAGCGCCGACCCCCAGGCCGCGGACGCGACTGACGCAACAGCCAAACGATTCCAGGATTCGCCGGCAGAGGGCCGAACGGCCGTCGAGTCGGCCATCGAACTGTCCGAAAAGTACGCCAAATTGTCCGACGTGACCGTCACGCTGCGACAGGACAATCAGCGGCTCACCAGTGAGAACGAGAATCTGCGAGCGCAGGTCGCCGCCCTCGACACCAAGCTCAAGCAGACCCAGAAGGAACTGACCGAAGCCAACGATCTGCTGATCGAAATGCTCACGGAGCTGAACCACTGGAAGAGCAACATCCTCGGCTTCCGCGGCGAGATGCGAGACGCCGCCAGCGCCCAGTTGGAGGCGCTGCTGAAGGTTCTCGAAATCCTTGGCGGAGAGGCGGAAGCAGGGGCCATCGGACAACGGCACACGACAACGTTGAATCCGGATGCGAACGACTCGACCGCGGTCGAGGAACCCATCCTACCCCAGGGCGGCGAGCCCAATGGAGTTGATCCCAATGGAATATAGCGGAACCACGGTCGGACGCGGCCGCATGGCGAGGCGAATCCTCGCAGGCGGATTGGCCAGGCTGTGCCTGATGGCCCTGGCGCTGGGCCCACTCTGCGGCTGCCGCTCCAGCAAAGACAATGGCGGGATGGCGAATTCCTTCTTCCTTGATCCCGGCAAGGACCTGCGAACCCTGGGAAGGGTCGCGCTGGTCGAGATGGAAAACACCACCGGCTACCCACAGATCTCAGGCGAGATGACCCAGGCCTTCTATCTGGAGGCCCAGAAGAAGCAGCTCTTCGGATTGGTCGTCGTCCAACAGGACGACCCCGCCTGGCGCAGTCTCCAGGAGAACCTGGACGACCTTCAGACAATGCGACGGCTGATGGTCCTCAAGCAAACCCTGCGAAGCAACGGCCTGCTGTTGGGCACGATCACCCAGTACCAGCCGTATCCTCACATGGTGATCGGCCTGAGGCTCAAGCTGATCGATCTGACCGACGGCCAGCTCATCTGGGGCATGGAGCAGGTCTGGGACAGCGACGACAAATCGATCCAGAAACGGATTCAGAAGTACTTTGGACAACAGTTGCGGTCCGGCCACACCCCCTTGAACGAAGACCTCATGGTGGTCAGTTCCCTGAATTTCTGCAAGTTCGTAGCCTACGAGGTGGCCGCAACGCTGGCAAGGCCGGAGGAAGAATGACCGCGTCGTCGGCGAATGCAACAAATATGGCCTCGAACAGTATTAGAAACGCATTTTTCCAGGGGAACCGTTAAAGATCCCGCAGAATGATGCGAAAACTAATTGCAGAAAGGGCATAAAGGAATCAGAACATGATTGAAAATATAAACAGCAATCACGTCGCTCATATGATGGGGATGAACTCCACACCCCAAGGGAATGGGACGAGCCGAACGACGGCAGCCAAACCGGACGCCATGCTTCAGGTCAATTTTGCGGATATGGTCAACCAGGCGCTGCGGACCAGCGAGATAGATGCGAATGCCGTCGAGAAGGCCAGGGAACTGATTCAGTCCGGCCGCCTGACGACGCCCGAGAACATCCAGTCCGCCGCGGAGAATCTCCTGGAATTCGGCATCTGACGAGATCGCACATCACGTAGTTTTGCGCCGCGGGGCCAGCCAGGGACGGCAGAAAGGCCCCGTGTTTTTTGCCTCGGCACGGAGCTTATGGGACCTGCAAAGCCCAAAGGCCCACATGGCTCGCAACAACCGATGCGAGCCGGAGCCCATCACTCCCCGAGCGTGATTTCCCAAGGCCTCAAGACCTTCTGCAACGCCTCGGGCCCCTGCATCCAGGACAGGAAGATGCCGTAGTTGGTGTAGGGGACGCCGACCGAATCCAGGTCGTGGATGCGAGCCAGCATCTTTTGCGGGCTGATCATGCAGCCACCGCAGTGGATGACAAGCTTATAGGACTGTAGTCGCTGATTCTCCTGGAACTCCCGGCCGAAGTTGTGCTCGACCGCGACGCCGGGCCAGCGTCGTTTGATGGAGTTCGGGATCTGGACCGTGCCGATGTCTTCTGCGATCCGCGAATGGTTGCAGGCCTCGGCGATCAGGATCTTGTCGCCGGCCTTGAGATCCTTCAGCGCACGAACACCGTCTACGAAACGTGAGAGCCCGCCCCGGCTGCCGTAGTTGATCATCATGATCGAGAAGGTGGTCAGCATCACATCGTCCGGCGTCCAGGCGCGCATCACGTCCATCGCCTGCGAATCCGTGATGATCGCCTTGGGCCGGCGGCCGAAGTTGCCGAGGAACGCGTCCCAGCGACGCCGTTCGCTGGCGTCGCCGCTGCGGGCCTTGCCCAGGTCCATTCTGTAGCAGACGGGATACGCCCAGCTCCGCGTGATGTACTCCTCGGCCATCGCCTGGGGCCGCAGGAACCGCCCTCCCGGCGTCTCCACGTCCATCGGGATGTTCAGGACGTAGAACTGGTCCCGCTCGACAAACGGCAGAAGCTCCATCTTCGCGTTCTTCGAGACAAAATTGGCGAGAATGAAGTCCAGCAGGGGCTGCCGCCAGCCTGAGTCAGTCGCCACGAAGCTCATTTTCTTGTGGAATCGCAGCAGCGGAATGCTCTGCTCGACGAACGGAATCCGCTCCTCGGCCGACGGGCGGAACAGGTTGTAGAGCGTCAGTATCTGCTTGTCGAGCTCGCGGGCATTGGCGAGGATCTCGTTCTCCGTCGCAAAGTCGCTCGTATCCGGGTCGATGACCAGCAGGACGAGGTCGCACTCCTTGAGGTCGGCCAAGACCTTGGCTCGCTTCTTGAGGCCCAGACCGCTGGATTCATCAAGTCCCGCAGTGTCGAACAGCTTGACCGGACCCATCCCGTGGATCTCCTGCAGAGCGATCTTCGTATCCGCGGTCGTCCCCGGCGTCGGATCGACGATCGACGTCTGCTGCTGAGTCAGCATGTTCATAATGCTGCTCTTGCCGGAGTTCATTTTGCCAAATATGCCAATGTGATCTCGTTCAACGAGCATCTACGCTATCTCCAACATATACAATCCAACCCGCGGACGTTTTACGCCATACGACCCCGCCAAACGCACGGTTCAACACGACCGCCGTTGATAAGCCGCACCGCACGCAGCAAAGAAAGACATGGGGACTCTGTCCCCATACCCCTGAGATTTACCGCTTTGGGCCAGCAGCATGATAAACGCGGCATCCAAGTATGCCTGACTTCTGACCATGATTCTTTCGCACTTGCGGACCCCATACATCCACGGTAGTTTGATCTCCGCCGTTGTGGAGGATAGGGCTCTGCTGAGAAGCAACCCGAGCGCCGCAACGGTCCAGTGGCATGGCGACGCCGCTCATGTGGGGCGTCGCTCTGCTATACCATGCTGCTGGCCCAAAGCGAAAAATCTCAGGGGTGCGGGGACAGAGTCCCCGCGAATCACTCGCACGGCATCCATCCACTGCCATCAGTTGTACTTGATCCACATCAGACACAGGCCGTTGGGCGGCGCGATCGGACCGGCGGCTTTCCGGTCTTTCGCTTCCAGAATCTCCGGGATCTTCTCCGGAGTCCAGCGTCCGAGTCCCACCTCGACCAGCGTGCCGACGATATTGCGAACCATGTTGTAGAGGAACCCGTCGCCCTCGGCCTCGACGTAGATCCAGCGGCCGTCGTCAGCCGGGCAGTCGGTGACCTCGCATCGAAAGATCGTCCGAACGGAGTCCTCCCGACGATCCGCGGCAGCCGCGAAGGACTTGAAATCCTTCTCTCCAACCAACAATCTTGCCGCTTCGTCCATCCGCTGCGTATTCAGATTGCCCGGAATGTGCCAGCAGTGTTTCATGTGGAGGACCGGGCGCACCGGGCCGCAGAAGATCGTGTAACGGTAGAGCTTGCAGGTGACGTCCCCGATGACGTCGAAGCCGACGGGGGCATCCTCGGCCTTGACGATCGCTATGTCCTCCGGCAGGCGGTCGGTGATCGCCCTGGCCATATTCTCCGTCGGGATGGGCGAATCGACGCGGAGCAGGCCGACCTGGCCCAGGGCGCTGACGCCCGCGTCGGTCCGGCTGGCGCCGCAGACCCGGGCCCTCGGGCCCAGCAGACTGTGCAACGCCTCGGTGAGCACGCCCTGGACGGTCACCTCCCCCGGCTGGATCTGCCAGCCGTGATAGTCACAGCCGTCGTAGGCAATCGTCAGTACGATGTTGCGAAGAGCCATCTCAGAAGGCCCCAACCTTGAAATCCGAAATTCGAAGCTCGAAATCCGAAACAAGCACGAATGTCCAAAATCCGAAATTCTAAACGAGCCTCCCGTGAGGCGGCATCGTTTCGATCATTTGGGTTTCGGTCCTTTGAATTTGTTTCGGATTTCGAGCTTCGAATTTCGGATTTTCTTAAAAAGCAGAGCCGCTCAGGGCGAATCTCCCGAGCGGCTCCGAACCATGACTGAAAAACGCAGAAATTCCCGGTCTACAGCAACTCGGCGATCTGAATGGCGTTCAGCGCCGCGCCCTTGCGGAGCTGGTCGCCCGAGACCCAGAGGTTGATGCCGCGATTGCCCGGCAGCGACTCGTCCTGTCGGATGCGTCCGACGAAGACATTGTCTTTGCCCGTGGCGTCGATCGGCATCGGGAATCGATTGTGCTCGCGGTCGTCCAGGACGGTCACGCCCGGCGCGGATCGGAGGATACTTCGCACCTCGTCCGGCGTGATCGGGTTCGTGAACTCCAGGTTGATGCTCTCGCAGTGCGCCCGCATCACCGGAATCCGCACGCAGGTCGCCGTGATCGCAATGGCCTGGCAGTCAAAGATCTTGCGGGTTTCCTTCACCAGCTTCGTCTCTTCCTCGTTGTACCCGTTGGGGCCCAACGCCGAATTGTGACTGAAGCAGTTGAACGCGATCTGGTGCGGGAAGACCTTCATCATCGGCGCCTTGCCGTCGAGGATCTCGCGACTCTGGTCCGCCAGTTCCAGCATGGCGGACATGCCCGCGCCGCTGGCGGCCTGATACGTGCTCACAACCATCCTCTTGACCGAATTGACCTTGTGCAGCGGCCAAACCGGCATGATCCCAATGATCGTCGAGCAGTTCGGATTCGCGATGATCCCCTTGTGCGTCTTGATCGCCTGCGGATTGATCTCGGGGATGACCAGCGGGACCTCGGGGTCCATGCGGTAGGCCGAGGAATTGTCGACGACCACGGCGCCGGCCTTCACCGCCGCCGGAGCGAACTCCCGGCTCCGCGACGCGCCTGCGCTGAACAAGGCGACGTCGACATCCTTGAAGCTGTCCTTCGTCATCTCCTCGACCGTATATTCCTTGCCCTTGAAGGACATTTTCTTTCCCGCGGACCGGCTGCTCGCCAGCACCTTGAGCGACTGGAACGGGAAGTTGCGCTCTTCGATGATGCTCAGGAACTCCTGACCGACGGCGCCGGTCACGCCTGCAATCGCCAGTCTGTACGCCATGCTCGAAAACTCCTCAGAAGATATCAACCCAACTGGTGAGCGGCCAAACACCTGGTCGTCCACAGGGTCTTGCTCCAGAATCGAAACAAACCCATAAGATACGATATCGATGATGGGAATGCAAGATGCCCTGGCCTAATATCTCGCATTCATTTTGCTGCTGCCACCGGCACAGGCTGGTTCCGCTGCCAGTAGGCGGCCAGGAGGGAGGCCGTGATGATACAGATGAACACGAATGCCGCCGCGGGCATGGCTGCCCGGTCGGTGAAGTGCTGAGAGGCCAGAACCGCCCCGAGGCCGGCGTTCTGCATGCCGCCTTCGATGGCGAGCGACCGTCTCTGGGCCACATCCATGCGAGAGACCCAGGCGATCAGGTAGCCGCCGAACAGGCCGATGAGGTTCATGAGCACGCCGATGCCCAGAAGCATCGCGCTCATTCCGAGCAGGTTCGCCCGGTTGGCCGCAATCGTGCGGGAGCAGATCAGGACGATGAACGTCACGGAGATGGCCGGAAAGATCGCCGAGATTCGCTCCACCCTCTTCGCAAAGAAGCGGCGGATGACGAACCCAGCAGCCAGCGGAACGATCACCAGCAACAGGACTTCGACCAGCATGTCCATCACCGGCACCTCCAGCGCCGATCTGGCCAGCAGCCAGGTCAGGCCGGGAGTCGCCACGGGAGCCAGCAGGGTCGAAACCGTCGTGAGCGAGACGGAGTAGGCCAGGTCCGCCTTGGCGACGTAACTGACGACGCTGCTCGACATCGCCCCCGGGGCCGCGGCCGTCAAAATCAGCCCGACAGCGAGCTGCGGATCGAGATCGAGCACGTTGGCAATCGCATAGGCCGTCAAGGGCATCAGGGTGTACTGCGTGATGGTCCCGATGAGAACGATCATCGGACGCTGCACGATCCGCCGGAAGTCGTCCACCTGCAGCACGGCGCCGATCCCGAACATCGTCAACGCGAACAGCCAGTTCACGCACTGTTTGTCCAGCCTGACAAACGGCGCGGGCCACAGATAAGCGATCAAACCGCCTGCAATAACCCAGACCGCGAACAGGCGTGTGTAGGACGACAGAATTTTCTCAAACATAGGCCGGCAGTATACGCACTCCCACAGCCGCAGGCAATCACGAAAGTCACGCCAGCGACGCAGACGGACGCCGAACAGGGGCCGTGACTACTCCTCGGACAGCGGGATCAGCACGAGCCTCGTCCCGTCCTCATTGCGAATCCGCAGGAGCGCCTTGCCCTTCTGCGCAGCCTTGGCGACGGCGTTGTTCCACTGCTTGAGGTTGCGAATCGGCTGGCGGTTCACCTCCGTAATCAGGTCGCCCGGCTGGATCTCCTGGTCGTCCGCAGGCGAGCCCGCCTCCACCTCGACGACGACGACGCCCGAGAGATCCTCGTACCCGAGCCGCTCGGCCAATTCTCGCGTCAGGGGCTGGACATACAGGCCCAACTGTTCCCCCGCCTCCGATTCGCCGCTGGAGCCCAGCGAGGCGCTGTCGGGCCGGGTATCCAGTGTAACGACAATTTTCTTCCGCTTGCCATCGCGGAGGATCGTGAGATCCACTTCCGTCCCCGGTTTCTGCATGGCGACCTTGTTCATCAACTCGGTGGCTCCCGCCACCGGCTCGCCCTGCAATTCCACCACGATGTCATCCACCTTGATGCCGGCCTTTTCGGCCGGCGAGCCCTCGACAACCTGCGTCACCATGGCGCCCTTGTCATCCGCAGCGCCGTAGAATTCGCCGACGCCGACGCCCACATCGTTGATCCCGACGCCCAGATAGCCGCGGACCACCTTGCCGTTCTCCCTCAATTGCGTGTAGATCGTCTTGGCCATGTTGATCGGGATGGCCAGGCCGATGCCAATGTTGCCGCCGGAACCGATGATGGCCGTGTTGATGCCCACCGCCTTGCCGTCGAGATTCAGCAGCGGACCGCCGGAGTTGCCGAAGTTGATGGCCGCGTCCGTCTGGATGAAATCCTCGAAGTCGGCGACTCCAATCCGGCTCCGCCCTTTGGCGCTGACGATCCCCGCCGTGACTGTATGGCTCAGACCGAACGGATTGCCGATCGCGATGACCCACTGGCCCACTTCAAGGGCGTCTGAGTCGCCCAATTCGACATGCGTCAGATCCGTCGCATCGATCTTGATCACTGCGACGTCCGTTTCCGGGTCGGCCCCGATAACCTGGGCTTTCACGGATCGGCGATCATCCAACTGGACACGGACCTCCTCCGTCTCGCCAACGAGGTGGTTGTTGGTCAGGATGTAGCCATCGTCGCTGACGACGAATCCCGATCCCTGCACTACCTGCTTAGGCTGCTCCTGCTGGTATTGACGGGGCATCCGGCGTCGGAAGAAGTACTCGAAGAGGTCCTCATCGAGCGGACCATACTGTTCCATCGAATCGCGGGAGCTGCCCCGGGTGGTCTTGACCGCCCGGACGCCCACCACCGCAGGCGAGGATTTCTCCGCAATGGCCGTGAACGCCTTGCCCATCTGGCGAAGCGCCGCAACGCTCTGGTCCTCCTCGGCGAAGGCCACCGTCGATATCGGAACCAGCCCAAGGACAAGAACAGCCAAACACAACCATCGGCGACGTCTGTTCTCCGAGCGTGTGAAATTCGTACTCATGCGATATCTCCAACTCATTCCACAAGAACCCACCCCCGCGAGAGGCGAGCAACCAAGATCACAAAACATCACCCGACATCATGACTACACTGGTACAATTCTATATGAGTCGAAGTTGAGGATGTCAATTGTTTTGACCTGCCGCGACTGTGGAACCTCGCCCATACCTGTTTGTATAACAGGGGAGAGAGTCGGTTCCACATGATCGACGAGTTAGCCCGGCGACAATCGCAATGAATCCGTCGACAGCCGCCAGTTCGGATATGTCCCCTATGCACCGATCGAAGGCCGAGTGGATTACCTGTATTGGCCCGCCTATGACGGGTCCCGCTTCGGCCGCCTGGACTGAATCGGCCTGCAATCCATAGGCGTAACCTGAAACGAAACGAGCGATCCGGCTGTTCCAGAAATGGCGTTGTCAAAACTATGTCTGGCAGTCCGACGTAGTATCCGGTAGAATGAACTGTTGAAGTATCTTGGCTCTCTTGGACAAAAGAATACGGGGGCGAACGGCATCGACCGGATCGCGGATGGATGAGATGCGTGCCCAGGACACCGGTTGGCCTGGTTAATCATCCGGTACCTAATTTCTAAATGGCAACTACAACTATGCCATGGCTGCGTAAATAACGCGGCCCGTCCTGTCGGACTGCGCCTGCGGGTTTGACAAGGGCGCCAATCAGTGGGCTGGCTTCGTCGGTCGTCCGGGCCGACGGAGCGAGAAACACCGGAATAGCCGATCGCAGGGCCTGTGGCTCGGCGCTGCGTGAGGCGAAACTCGCAAATAGAGCGACTACGCACGTAGATGCTTATCCTGAAACATCTCGGGACGGGGGTTCGAATCCCC
>ENA-UPTA01004512-UPTA01004512.1-activated-sludge-metagenome-genome-assembly--contig:-NODE-4512-length-13163-cov-3.879768_pt1 | contig 13163 bp, 12 predicted proteins | sample MGYA00238184_ERZ773361 | MGnify/ENA primary metagenome ERZ773361 (study PRJEB29100, sample SAMN05720205) | activated sludge metagenome | isolation source: anaerobic digester from wastewater...
AGATTTAATACTCCTTGCGATTAAGCTTTTTAGAGAAAAGCCAAATATTCTTGAAAAATACAGAAACAAATTCAAATATATTCTAGTTGATGAGTTCCAAGATACAAACTATACACAAAATGTATTGGTAAATATCCTTAAGGGTGATGGACAAGCTCCATTCTTAACTGTTGTAGGAGATGATGATCAGGCCATATACAAATTTAGAGGTGCTGCAATATCAAATATACTTCAATTCAAAGAAAAATATCCCAAAGCTCATGAGATTGTCCTTACAGAAAACTATCGTTCAAGACAGGAGATCCTTGATTCTGCTCATACATTAATTAGACACAATGACCCCAATCGTCTAGAGGTAACAGAGAAGATAGACAAAAGTCTAATTGCACGAGGAGTATTTGATGATGACAAGGATTCTGTCAAGCTAATCGTTTCTCAACATGAGACAATGGAAGCTGAAAGAGTAGCCGAGGAGATTATGAAATTAACTGGGTATGGAGAGTTAGTTAAGCTTAGGGAAGACAGTGGTAGTCAAACCTTTGATGAGAAGGGTCAATCTACCTTCTTGGATAGTCAAACTCCTGGGAAAGATGCGAAATACAAATTCTCAGATATTGCAATCCTTGTCAGGGCGAATGCTAATGCAGATGTATTTGTTCAGGAATTTAGGAACAAGGGTATAAGGTACAAACTTGGTGGTTCAAGAGGACTGTACTTTAGAGAAGAGATAAAGAATTTGATTGCTTTCTTAAGAGTTCTTACAGACTTTACTGATGAAGTATCTATGTACAAACTTCTTACAATGGGTATTTGGAATTTCTCTCCAAGAGAATATATGGAATTAATACAGTTAGCAAGGATGGAGAAATTAACACTTCTTGAACTTCTCGAAGCTGAGTGGAAGATTAAGGTTGGGGAAGAAAATTACAGTGAGGATGATTTTAAGGAAATAGATAGCAAGATTCTAGACAAAATACTCTCTCCTCAAGCAATAGCTGGGGTAGGGACATTGCTTATGCTTCTTGATACAAGTATAAAAAAGGTTAAAGAAGGAAGATCTTTAGTCGAAATACTCTACGATTTTGTGATGAACAGTAGGTATTTGAACGAATTTTTAGAGCATGATACACCAGAGAGCATCTTTGCTATTTCAAATATAAACAAATTTTTTGAACTGGTAAAAAACTATGAAAAAGACAATCCTGAGTCCAACATTTATGAATATGTAGACTACCTTAATTACAGTATCCAAATTGGGGAATCACCTCTTGTAGATTCTGTTGATATGGATGAGTTAAATGCTGTTAATATCATGACTGTACACTCAGCTAAAGGTTTGGAATTTCCTGTTGTCTTTCTTGTAAATCTTGTTTCAGAAAGATTTCCAACAAGAGCTAGAGGTGATGCTCTTCCTATTCCAGATGAGTTAATCAAGGAAACAGGTATTGAGAATCTTGATGAAAAAGAAGCAAATATCCAAGAAGAAAGAAGACTCTTCTATGTTGGTGCAACAAGAGCAAAAGAGAAGCTGTACCTCACAGCCGCAAACTACTATGGTGATGCAAAGAGGAAGAAAAAGCCAAGTATTTTCCTACATGAAATTCTTGACAGAAATGTAGATGAGGATTTTAAAGAGAAAGTTCAAGTCAATGATTTTACTGATGATATTATACATTTAACTTCTATTGAGGGTTCGGACCAATCTATACTTCCCTCTAAGGATATATTCAATATGGTAAAAAGATTTAGCTACTCCCAACTTAATGTGTATGAAAGCTGTCCAAGGAAGTATGAATATGCATATGTTTTGCGTATTCCCACAAAAGGAAATGCTTCAACTGCTTTTGGTACAACCGTTCACAATACTCTTAAAGACTTCTACACACTGCTTAAGAGATCAAAAGAGAGTTTGGGAGGCATGGTTAAAGCTCCAACGAAGGAAGATATGCTTGCTTTGTACAAGAAGAATTGGGTTAGAATTGGATATGAGAGTAAGAAACAGGAAGAGATTAGGAAAGCAGAAGGGAGAAAGATAATGGAGAGGTATTTTGATAATGTATTTTCCATGGAAGAGAATCCTATACGATTAGAGGAATCATTTAGTGTGCATTTTGCGGATGTGGTATTCGGTGGGAAGATTGATAGGATAGATTTGATTAAATCAGACAAAGGAATTCAAGAGGTATATATTGTTGATTACAAAACTGGTTCAGAAAAGAGTGAGGGTGATATTAAAAAGGATTTGCAGTTACCTCTTTATGCTTTGGTTGCAGAGGAGAAATTTGGTTTAAAGGTGGTTGGTGCAAAGTATGTATTTGTTGAGACAGGAAATTCTGTAGAAGTAAATGTTTCTCAGGATAGGAGAGAGGAGGCTAAAGAGAAGCTGATTGACTCTCTAGAGAGTATAAAGAAAGGGAATTTCAAAGCAACACCTGGGTTTGTATGTAGATTTTGTGATTTTAACTCTATTTGTGAGTATGCCGATTTATAGTATAATGCGATGATGATGAATATTTTTCTTAAAATTAATGGGTTTTTGGTTCAAAGGGCATATGCTCAAAGTATAGGGGCAAGCTTGGAGGAGGGTCTTAATGTTGATGCAGACACTGATATGGAAGGATTAATTGACAGAATTGTTCAAATTGCTGTCCCTGTTGCAGTTATTTCTGCTTTTGTCCTTCTTTCATATGGTGGATATCTACTAATCTCTAGTCAAGGGAATCCAGACAAATTACAAGAGGCAAGATCAATTATTACTAATGCCATCATAGGTCTTTTAGTTGTTGTTCTTTCTGTAGCCATTCTATTAATAATTAATGGTACATTTGGATTAGGTATATTTAATTAATAATAAAACAATGAAAATTAACAAACTATCACTTGTGTCTGTAGCTATTGGGTTACTAAGTCCTAGTTCTGCATTTGCGAGAGATTTGGTCGATGATAGACTGGAGGGGGTTAATATATCCAGGTTGCTTGGATTTGGATTAGGAGGGTTAAATGGATGTAGGGATTTAGATTGCTTAATTGAGAACTTAATCAAACCAGGCTTAAACTGGTTGGTGGCCATGTCAGCAGTTGTTGCTGTAGCCATGATAATTGTTGCTGGGTACAACTTAATTACTTCTAATGGAGATTCGGAGAAGGTTCAAAAAGGAACAAAGGGTATTACTTCTGCAATTATTGGTTTGGTTATTGCCTTTTGTGCAAGAATGATAATTGTATTTGTTTTGGAGACAATCGGACTTCAATAGTATTGTTTTTTAAATAATACTATTGTACTATTAGGAAGTTTAAATAATTTAACTTATTTTCAAATGAAGATTTTAAAGTTATCAATTGCTCCAGTATATTTAGCTGTTGCAAATGCCACTGCAGTATATGCAGATGCGAGTGGATTCTTACCAGATGATCCGGCTAGCGGCCAAACACTTCCTGGTTTAATCAAAACACTTTTGAATTTTGCAATAGGGTTTGCAGTAGTAGTGTGTGTTGCGATTTTAATCTTTGCAGGTTATTCATTTATGACTGCAAATGGTGATGAGAACAAAATTAAAAAAGCTACACAGTCCCTAACATGGGCAATTATTGGATTGGTTATATGTTTTGTTGCTACACTTTTAGTAAGGTTTGTTGGAGAGAGGATAGGAATCTCCTTTGGAGTATAACAACTACATAGCCGAAAAGTTTCTTTTTACAGATTATTAGGTTTTGTACTTTTGCGTATACTTATTGAATTTCTGTTGTTGTTATTATATAATGGGCATTAAGATAATTAATATTAACTAAATAATAATAACAATGAAGATTTCAAAGTTATCAATTGCTCCAGTATATTTAGCTGTTGCAAATGCCACTGCAGTATATGCAGATGCGAGTGGATTCTTACCAGATGATCCGGCTAGCGGCCAAACACTTCCTGGTTTAATCAAAACACTTTTGAATTTTGCAATAGGGTTTGCAGTAGTAGTGTGTGTTGCGATTTTAATCTTTGCAGGTTATTCATTTATGACTGCAAATGGTGATGAGAACAAAATTAAAAAAGCTACACAGTCCCTAACATGGGCAATTATTGGATTGGTTATATGTTTTGTTGCTACACTTTTAGTAAGGTTTGTTGGAGAGAGGATAGGAATCTCCTTTGGAGTATAATTCTATTGAATAAAATATTAGAAATTATTTGGTATGGAGTGGTGGCACTTTATTGAAAACTTTGATAGGGTTGAGTCTGCTTCATTGCAAGATTTTATCGCAAACCTTTTTGACTTTGCGATGACATTTTCAGTAGTAATAGGGGTTGTTGCATTAATTATTGCAGGTTTTAAATTCATGCTCTCTAGAGGTGATAGTGAAAAAATAAAAGAGGCAACTAGAAGTTTATTATTTGCCCTTATTGGTTTAGTCATTGTATTTATTTCTCCAACCGTTGTAAAATTCGTAATAGATAATTTTCTTTAATTAAGAAATGCCAAAAAACCTTAAAAGAGCTATTCTACTACTTACATCCCCCTTTATTTTTTTCTCGAAGGTGTATGCCCAGAGGCCTCCAGAAATTAATGCAGAGACAATAGACAACCTTATAAATACCATTACTAGTAGATTACTTCCAATTGCTGGATTATTGTCCTTTGTCTTCATAGTATATGGAGCATATATGTGGATGATATCTGCAGGGGATCCTGATAAAGTAAAAAAAGCTCAGGGTACTCTTCAATGGGCAATTATCGGTCTTATCTTTGTAACCATTGTCTCTCTCATTCTAAGAGCAGTTCTTGAAGCAGTAGCATAAAGATGAAAAACCATTCTTACAAATCAGAAAGTTTTTTTAAGAGTCAAGGCTATGCTAGAAATGGTATTAAGTTAATTTACAAGAACGAAAGGAACTTTAGGATTGAGCTTGTCATTGCTCTTCTAGTTATACTCGCTGGGGTATTTTTTCGGGTAACTCATTTTGAATGGATTGCTCTCAGTTTAGTAATTTCCATGGTCATAATATCTGAAACAATCAATAGTGCAATTGAAGCTTTGTGTGATACTGTAAGCCAGGATTTTAAGATTAATGTAAAGTATGCAAAAGATGTTAGTGCTGGTGCAGTACTAGTAAGTGCTCTTCTCTCAATCATTACTGGCCTTATTGTCTTTCTCCCATATATCATTGAACTTACTCAAAACATCTTTTTGAGATAATGGTATAATCGGGATAATGAAAGGTATGCCCCAATTCAAAAAGAATATGTTTGTTTCCGTTGTTTTTCTTTTAGGAATTTTTCTCTTTTTCAATGCTCCTGCATATTCACAAACAGTTACAGATCTTGAGAAAGAGATTGAGGAGAGTACTAAAAAGATTGCAGAGAAAGAGAATATATTGGGTAATATTGAGAAAAGGATAGCAGAAATTAAAGGAGGGAACCAAACTCTAAGTCAGAAGATTCAGTTAATGACTGATGAAATTAACAAGGTTAAGGACACTATCGCTCAGAAGGATTCTGAGATTGAAACGAAAGGAAAAGAGATAGAAGCAAAGCAAGAGCAACTAAGTAATCTAAAAGATACCTTAGATTTGGTTTCTGCAGAGTTGTATATGGAAACAAGAAATCGAGTATCAACCTTTTTTCTTTCTGATTGGTCTGACTTAGTTAGAAATTTCTACCTTAAAAGGAATATTGTTTCAGATTTGAGACTTCAAGTTGAGATGATTGGTGGAGAATTTAGTTCTTTAGCTGAAGCAAAGGAGTTGTTAGATTCTGAGAAGGCACTTTTAGATGCACAGAAGAAAGAGTTAGATGATTCTTTGGCTATGTTAGCTACAGAGAAAGCTAAATTAGAAGCAGAATTAAGTAAACAGTATTCACAGAAGAGTAGTTTGAGTGCTGAGATTACGGATTTAAACAAGAAAGTTTCTCAATTACAGGCAGCTTTGATAGCTGCTAGAGGTGCAGGAACCATTTCTTCTGGTGGTAGTACGAGTACTGTTCCTGGAACTTCAATTTCTCAAGCACCAGCAGGGTATTTTGGTGTATTCTCCATAGGTGCATATACACACAGAAATGGTATGAGTCAGTGGGGAGCAAAAGCGAGAGCAGATGCAGGGCAAACTACTGCTCAGATCCTTTCTTTTTACTATCCTGGAGGTCGAATATCTCAAGGTTCAGTCAATGTTGGCTTTGGGGTTGAGCCCTTGACAACCAGCATCTCAGTAGATGGTGAACAGCCAAGTTCTTTCGAAGATTATTATCTCTTAGGCATACAGGAAATGCCTGAATATTTCGGGTTAGAAGCACTAAAAGCACAAGCAATTGCAGCCAGAACATTTGCTGTAAGATATACACAGAATGGAAGAAAAAGTATTTGTAAGACACAGCAATGTCAAGTGTTTGGATTGCCTCTGAAGTCAGGAGCTTGGAAAACGGCAGTAGAGCAGACAAGGGGTCAAATATTAGTTGATTCTGGGAACACTCCTATTTTAACCCAGTATGCAGCTGTACATGGGGCATGGGTAAACAATGTTGGTTGGGACACACAGAGTGGTAATGGTGATAACTGGTATAATGATGCTTGGGAAAAGATTTCTGGAGTAAACTGGTTTTACAGATCTTGGTATATTAATGGATCTGGATACTCCGGAGAAACATGTGGACATTCTCCATATCTTTCTCCTTCAGAAATGGCAATTATTTTAAATGCCTATCTTGTTAAAAATGATATGGGTTTAAGGAGTACTCCTGACAAATCTAGACTACTTCCTAGTGACTATGGAAGATGTCCAGGAGGGGCAAGAGATAATGACTTCGGTCGAACAGATAAAGTTCCATACAGTTTAGATGAATTACAGGGGCTACTATCAAATCCTGTTACCTCAATATCTTCTGTATATGCTTCCTTTGAAAATGGACAAACCAAAAATGTATATTTTCAAACCAATAGGGGACTTCTTTCTATACCAGGTTTAGCATTCAAAGATATATACAATCAAATGGCTCCTGGTCATATGAGAATACAGCAACAATCTTCTTATGCTTTCTTTAATATAGAAAAGAAATAGACATACTCAAGAAGCTACTCTAAATCAATAAATTATGTTATTCTAATTTATGAATAAAGTAGAAGATGTAAATATTCCACAAAAATTCCAAAAAATAGATAGAACATTCATTGAGCATCTTAGGAATGAAAAGGGTAGTTCATTTATGCCATTTCCTAGAAATACATCTTTCTTAGGTAAGGAAGATGATGAAAGTGTTGTTCTAATCCTAAGAAAGCATTGGCAATTCTTTCTTCCAACAATTTTAGAATGTATCTTGCTACTCCTACTTCCATTTATTCTTTCAGCAATAATTCCAGATCTTTCCCAAAATGGGCTATTTACATTTGCTCTCTTTCTTGCATTCCTTTTAATATCTTCAACACTCCTAATATATCAATATGTAAGGTGGTTCTATGGTGTTAATATCATAACTGATCAAAGAGTAATTGATATGGATTTTGAGACTCTATTCTTTCAAAAGACAACTGAGGCTAGATTAGAGAGAATTGAAGACATTACATTCAAACAGGTCGGAGTAATCTCAAGTTTGTTTGATATTGGTTCGATATATATACAAACAGCTGGTGCTAAGTCAGAGATAGAATTTAAAGGGATTTACAATCCTAAGCAGGTTCAAGACATCCTTTCGGATTTGCTTGAATCCAAGAAGAAAGGAGAAATTTAATGGATGCAAATGAAATATTGAACAGTATAGACAAGGTAGAAGTAAGTACATTTGATTTAAATATCTTACCTCTACTTAAAATTCCTTTCATACTATTGCTAATTGCAAACCTTCTTTTCGCACTAATACTTTATCTTCGAATAAGAATACTCTCTGATACTTTTGTCACGCAAGAAAACAGAAGGATGAAGAGTGTAGTAGTAATCTATCTAATAGGCTCCCTCGTTCTCTCTTTATTTGCCTTACTCTTTTTAATATTATCTTAATATATGGAAATTACTGTTCAGCAATACATATCAAACGAAAAGGATTCACAATCATATGTAACTACATATGTAAATCTGTTTGATTCTAGAAAGGAAAAATCTGGCAAAGAAGGAGATATATATGTAATCTTGAAAATGTCCTCAATTAAGAAACTTCCCTTTCAAAGGTTATCCAAGTTTGTATTAGATAGTCTTGTAGATGGATATCTTTACTCTCACGAAAAGACAACAAACGAATCTATGAAATCGGCTTTGGCTGATGGATTTAACAAATTGAGAAACTTAGTACAGTCAGACAAAGATGTTGAAGGGAACAAAATTGATCTAACAATCCTTATCTGTTTAGTGAAGAAAGAGGGTTTGTATATTGGGTCTATAGGGAAGGGTGAGATTTATGTAATTAAGGACGGAAAAGCTGTAAATATTGCTGAGATAATGGAGAAAAAGGAGGCAAACACAGCTGGAGTATTACTTGAAGAAAATGAAGCCCTTCTTCTGTCAACACAAGGTATTCTTTCTGAAAACTTAGCAGATATTGTTGTTGCCTCGGAGCAAAAGAAAATTGCTAGAGAAATTACAAAAATTGGAGTAAATCTTAAAGGTGATAATGCTTTAATTTCCTTTGTAAATCAAAAGAAAAAAGAAGCACCTTCATTAATTGTTGAAACTTTAAAACCAGAAACAGAAGAAGAAACTAAACAAACTTCTCAAGAAGAATCTGTTGAGAAACAAGTCGATGAGGTGGCTGTGAAAGAAAAGAAAAGATTTGGCATAAAGGATATAAAGATTGGCAAATTAAAAGTGAATGATAATGTTAAAAAAATTGGTAAAACCTTTACTCAAGCAGGTTCTCAGGCCTCAGAGTTTAGTAAGAAAATTAAACCATCTCCTGAAACAGTAGGGAAGTTTAAAAATTTCTTCTACAAGGTGGGAATCATATTAAAGAAAATATGGGAATCTATAAGGATGTTGTTCGTTAAGCTTTGGCAGAAGATTTCGCTCGCTCTTGCTAGAAAAAGATGGTTTAAAAAAGTAATGTCAAAATACTCAGAGATTAGTTTTAAACAGCCAAGAAGAACAGCTCAAACCGTTGGAGTAAGAATAGACGATTACAAGGTAAAGGACTTGAGAGGGAAAAGAATTAAGATAGTACTGGGTATTCTCCTGATAATTGTATTGATTATCTTTGGAGTAAACTTCTCAATTAAGACAAAGCAAGCAAATGAATTAAGCAAAGATGCCAATCAAAAGTTTGATCAGATTGATACTTTCTTAGACAAAACAGAACAGAATATTGTTTCAGATAAAAGTAGTGCTGAGATTGCATATTTCGAAGCTGGGAATCTTCTTAAGGAAATCCCCTCTCCACTAAGAGAAAAAGATATTGAGAGAGAGAAGAAAGTAAATGAGAGATTTAACTCTTTAGGAGATCAGTTATTTAAAAAGGAGGGCTTTTCTTCAGACCTGAAAAACCTTTCTGTATATATTAATCCAAGCTTGTCTTCTATGGGAGAAGGGGTTGATTTGGTTGATATTGATAAATACATGGACAAAAATAATAGGGAGTATCTTTTGTTAACAGATAAAGGGAAGAAGGTTGTTTACAAGATTCTCATTGAGGAGACTCCCACAGTAGAAGTTATTCCTGATGAAAAGAAATTAATAAAAATTCCTCAGTATGTTTCTGTGGGTGAGAGAGGAATTTTTGTCTATGACAAAGATGCTGGAGTTCTTAAATCTCCTATAGCTGAGGATGGGACACTTGGTAGCTTTATCTCTCTTCCTGGAATTCTCGGAAGGGATATTCCGGACGATGTAATAGAAGATATGATAATACTTACTGCCAACGATAATGTATATCTTGTTTCTTCGACCCAAAAAGCGGTTTTGAGATCAACTGCTGTATATGGAGATAGATACTCAATGTTAAATAAATATATAGAGAATCCTCTTTTTGAGAAGGCGAAAGACATCCATGGGGATTTTAGCACATATCTTTTTGTTCAATCTGATGAGGGAATATTACGATATATTTGGAGTGCAGTGGAACAGAAGCAAGTTCCTTCTGAATTAGGTATAACGGGACTTTCTGGCAGTCTAGGAAAAATTACAAAGGGTTATACATATGCTGACAGTATGGATAGCGGATTGTATATGTTTGACTCAGAAGGAAGAAGATTCTTAAGGTTTGAAAAGCCACAAGAAAGTGTGGCCGACTTACGACATCCAAATCAGCTGTTACTTCTTAAACAGTATGAATACAGAGGTGGTAATGAAGAAGAGTTCAAGAATGTAAAAGATTTTGTTGTTGATTACAAAGAAGAAAATATGTATGTCCTAGATGGTAATACAGTTTGGAAAATTGCTTTGTAGTATAATAGCGCATGAAAATTTCTAACAAAAAGGCTACTTTCAATTATGAGATTATTGAATCTTTTGAGGCTGGTATAATTTTAACTGGATCTGAAGTAAAGAGTATAAAGGAGGGGAGGGCGAATCTTACAGATTCTTTTGTAAGGATAATAAATGGAGATTTGTATCTTGTAAATGCAGAAGTACCTCAATACAAATATAGTACAGATAAATTTTATGATGCAAGAAGATCAAGAAAGCTTCTTGTAAAAAGGCATGAACTTGTACAAATAGCTAGCAAACTAAAATCTAAAAACCTTCTTTTGATACCTTTATCAATCTATACAAAAGGGAAATTAGTTAAGGTAGAAGTGGCATATGCTCGAGGAAGAAAAAGGTATGAAAAAAAACAAAGAGAGAAGGAAAGAGATTTAGATAGAGAATTACTTTACGAAAACCGTAAATTTGTTGTATAATACATACTATGAGTGAAATAATTAGTACAGGAATTGAAAGACATTACGGAGTTGAGAATCCTGCTGAAGGGCTTCCTTCGGATGGTGTTGCACCTATAGAAGTAGAAGTAAAATCTCTTCCACAAACTCCCGACGCAAAAGAATTATCACCTCAGTCGGCATTGATTAAGACTCCAGAAACTACCCCACAAATTGACAATATCTGGGACGGGCGTGGTTATACTCCGAGTCAAATAGATGGGAGTGTAAGTGATGGGATAAGTAGCGGTGATAGAGCTAGAGATATCGTCGCGCAAAAAATTGCACAGGTTCCGGTAACTAACTAATCCCTATTTGTTTTTTCCAACTTAGTATTTTTTGATATACAATCCTCTCTGTGATATTCTTAATGGATAATATATACTGTCCTTTAGATGTATTCAGAAGATATTTATGCACAAGTTTTTGGACCTACTCTAGGAGATTCCCAGAGAGAAACGTCTACTAGGTATGAAGATAATTCCTATGATACCTTCGATGTGGATATCCCTTGGGGATGGGTTTCTTTTTTCATTATCTTCATAGCTCTTGCAGTCTTTGGCTTTTTGTATATTAAAAAGAATCTTAAAAGAAAAGACAGAAACGAGAAAGCTAGTGATGGAGTCCTTATGGAAATTAGGGTACCCAAAGACAATGAAGTAGAGATAGGGTCTGCTGAGAAAATGTTTGCCAATCTGTATGGTATCAGAGGAAAGGCAGAAGGAATAGCCGAGAAATTTAGTGTAAGTAATTGTGTTACATTCGAAATGGTTGGGTTGCCAGGAGAGATACATTTCTTTGTTCATTGTCCAAGAAAATATGCAGATATGGTAGAGAAGCAAATATTAGGTTCCTATCAAGATGCTGATGTTTCTGTTGTTGATGAATACAATATCTTTGCTCCGAAAACAGAGATTGCATACGCAAGGCTTGTATTAGATGAGGATTCGTATACACCGATCAGAACTGCCGAAAGTTTTACAGGAGATCCAATGGCAAATGTTCTAAGTACATTGAGTAAAATGTCTGAGAAAGAAGGTGCAATTGTTCAGTTAGCTGTCGCTCCAACCGATAACCGATGGCAGAAGAATGGTAGCGAGTTTGTTCAGAATATTGAGAAGAACAATTCTGATCCAGACAAAAAAAAGATTAACGTACCACAAGAAAAGATTCAAGCGATAAATAAGAAGATCTCTAAACCTGGATTAATATCAGAAATTAGAGTCGTAACTAGTGCTCCTACAAAGGAAATTGCAAAGATGCACCTAGATAATATCCTCTCGGCATTCGATCAGTACTCCAATCCAGGGATAAACAAATTAAAGAAGAAAAAGATAAAGGATAGTGAAGAGATGTCCTTTCTTTATGATGTTATCTATAGAAGGACACCTGAAAGTGAAAAAAGTATCCTGAATATTGAGGAATTGGCAGGGTTATATCATTTCCCTAATAAGGATATTACTACTCCAAATATTGTTTGGCTTCTTTCTAAAGAGCTTCCTGCTGGGAATGAAATTAGTTCTGATATTAATTCAAAAGATGCTATTTGGTTAGGGAATAACTACTTTAGAGGAAAAAGGAAGATGATTTGTTTTCAAAGAGATGACAGGAGGAGACATGCATATATTCTGGGACAAACCGGTACAGGTAAGTCTTGGTTAATGGTTAGAATGATGATTCAAGATATCTATAATGGTGACGGATGCTGTTTTATCGACCCTCATGGTTCTGCAGCCGAAATGCTTCTAGAGAGAATTCCTCCTGAGAGAGCAGAGGATGTCATATATTTTAATGCTGCTGATTTTGAGAGACCTTTTGGATTAAATATTATGGAGTTCTACAATGAACAACATAAACATCAGATTGTAAATAGTTTCTTAGCCTTGTTAATTAGGTTGTTTGATCCGAATAATCAAGGTTATGCTGGCCCAGCTTTCCAACAAGCAGTTAGGAATTCCATGCTCACTGCAATGTCTAAACCTGGTTCTACATTGATTGAGGTGGTGAGAATTCTTCAAGATGAGGAGTGGGTAATGAATTACTGGTTACCATTAATTAAAGATGAAATGGTTCTTGGGTATTGGACTGATCAGGTAGCTAAAACAGACAAGAAAACAAAAGCAGAGTCATTGACTTACTTCATTTCTAAGTTTGATAAATTTACGACTAACTTGGCAATTAGAAATATTATTGGTCAATCAGAGTCATCTTTTGATTTTAGGGAAGTGATGGATGAAGGAAAAATTCTTATCGTTAACCTCTCGAAAGGTTTGGTAGGTGATGAGAATATGTCTTTTCTTGGCTTGTTAATAGTTCAAAAATTGTTAGCTGCTGCTTTGAGT
>ENA-UPTA01004516-UPTA01004516.1-activated-sludge-metagenome-genome-assembly--contig:-NODE-4516-length-13157-cov-7.847046_pt1 | contig 13157 bp, 12 predicted proteins | sample MGYA00238184_ERZ773361 | MGnify/ENA primary metagenome ERZ773361 (study PRJEB29100, sample SAMN05720205) | activated sludge metagenome | isolation source: anaerobic digester from wastewater...
TATTTCCATTTTTGCAGCCATTCCGGCAGCTTCCTGCACGGCGTCTGCTGCCATCAACGGTTGTGGTGGCGCAGCTGATTCAAACATCAGACTCTTCGTTTTATATCGGTATCTGTTGTATCCGAACTGCAAGCCAAACAGGTTCAGCGCGTCGTATGCCTGACTTACATAATTTTTATAGGGATTCCAGTTTTTGGAAGGATAGAGACTGCTGCTGGCGGTGCCGAATGCATCGCTGCTGTAAATCCCCAGATATCCGTTGAAATAAGGCTGCGACAAAGAAAAACTGTAACCGTGCGGCAGGAAGGCATCCAGTGATGCGTCATACATCGTGGCCAGCAATTCAGCGCTCACCTTTTCTTTGTCCTTACCGGATATTTTGAGTTTCCATTCTTCCTTTTGTCCCGGCAGGAGTTTGTCGCGGAAAGTTATCCATTCAATTTTCAGACTTTTGTCTTCGTATGGCACATGGATAAATCGGCTGCCGGTGTAGCTTCTGTTTTTTACTACTGCCACATAGCTGATCTCGAGTCCGCCGAGATAGTCTTCCGACACCGGCAAACGGAATGATTTTATTTCATTCTGCGTACGAACGAACTGTTTGTCTATCAGTTTTCCTTTGTATGCAATCTCTATCATTACCCGAACATCCTGCAATGATGACGCGACAGTATATTCGAGTGTTTCGCCGGGCTTCACCGTTGATTTATTCGTTGAAAAATCAACAAAAACAGGCGTTACAGGCTTTTGCTCTTCTTCTGACAAAGCGATGAAGTTTTTGGAAATATTTATTTCATTCCCGTTTTTATCCTTGCAGAAAAATTCAATCAGATAGGCTCCGCCTGCCAGTTCGCCTGCAGGAAGAACGACTTGCTGCTGGTCTTTGGTGTTAAACGCATATGTTTTAACAAGGCTGCCTTTCGTCCAGTTGCTCATCAAATCTTCCTTGTCATACACATCATATGGAAACCATTTTTCGTGCTCCTCTTTTGTCATCACAAACTGATCCGGCTCATTCCAGTCTCTTTTCTTTTTAGGATAATCCGGCGTTTTCAAACGGAATATCTTTATAGTAACGGCTGTCGGTTCGGGCTGTCCGTTCAGGTTATTGGTACTCACCCGAATGGTGTTTTCCTTGGTGTTTTTAATCGCTTCCGCCACGGAGACTTCCGCATCTATAGCCAGATAACCCACTCTGACGGTGGTGTTCGCGCTGTGTGTCTCACCATTGATATCCACGACATCGGCAGTTATTTCGTAATTGAAATAAGGCTTCATTGTTTGGTCAATAGTAAGATCCGGCATCGCCTGAAAACGGATATCAAATTTGCCTTCGCTATCCGTGACCGCATTACCTGTGGCAATTATCTTTTCTGAGGACTGCGGAAACCAGGGCTTACGCCATCCCCACCAGCACCATACCGGAAACTGCGCCACACGACGAACAGTGTATTTCACTTCCGCGCCATCGATATTGGCACCGGCATAGGAAACAGCTTTTCCGGTCACCACCACCGTATCATTCAGGTTATACGCTTTTTCTACCGGCAGGAACGTAGCCTCAAACTTCGGCCGCTTGTATTCCTCCACCTGCACAGCTTCCGAGCCAAATGGCGTGGAGAGCGTCATACGTCCCATTAATCCGGTTACAGGCGCGGTAAATACGCCTGTGAAGGAACCATATTCATTCGTCGTAAATTCCTGCTGTGCGACATCCTGATAATTCACATCTTTTAGCGTGACCGTTACCTTGTGGTTGGTCAGCAATACATAGCTGTTGCCCGGCAAAGTATCTACGCCCGATGTTTGTTGCAAGGCGATACCCTTAACAAAAATCTGTTGACCGGGTCTGTAAATACTGCGATCCGTGAAGAGATGCACCTGCTGATTGGTCTGCGGTGTTTCCTTGCGCGGATAGTAATAATGATACTGCGAACGCGTCACCGGATAGAAATCACTCTTGTGCGTGATATCGAAGAAGAAATATTCATTGTAATATTTTTCCTTTTCCTTCTTGGTGAAAACTTTTGTCACACGGCCATTCGCATCAGACACTGCCGTACCGATTTCTGTGCGGATGTATTTTCTGGATTTGTAATCGTACTCATTTTTATAAAACTGGACTTTCGCTTTTTCCAGCGGCTGCCCTGAATTCCTGTCGAGCACATAGATTTCTACGGTATCTTTATTGGCATTTTCATTGGATACATAACTGATATTTGTAGTAAACAAGGTGACCACCGACACGGCCTCATTGCCATTTTCAATAGAAAAACCGGGATGTGTGGACGCCATCAACACATAAAATCCGGGATTGAGTCCGTCTATTTTAATTTCTGTGTTGTGATCCTGATAATCTCCCGAAGCCGGCAGTGACTGACTCCATTTTTTCACGGGTGAAATCGCATTCAGACGGCGGATTACATCCTTATCTGTTTCCTTTGCCTTCAGGTCAAAGATGGCATCCTTGTCTTTGTATTTCAACGGAACCACCTTGAGATAAATCTTCCCGATATTTTTATAGCTGACGGAAGCTTTAAACGGCAACTGTGGCACCACGGCAGCTTCTGTCGTGAGTGTGATATTTTTTTGAGAAATGCTTAATTTCAGGGCTGCGCAGTTTTCCGCTCCTTTGGTATTCGGATAGTTTTTTATCGCTGCATTGCAGATATCCAGGGCATCCTGCATACCTTTGATTCCCTGCGGCAGCGCGCTGCCATTAGCAGTGGCATTCCCCACCAACTGAACGATATAGCTGGCCATCTGATAATCTATGGTGGCTGCGGTATTGCACTTTGCATACGCTTGTTTCATACTTCGCAACGCCTCAAAATAGAGCAGATTTGCTTCGTCTTTATTCACATAATGCGCGCGCACATATTGCAGTCGTTTCAGGTCTGCATCCGCGAGTTCATCCAGTGTTTTCCGGTTGTTCAGTTTATAGCTCAACAACTCCTGAAACAGCCTCAAGGCCAGATATTCCTGACCATCCGGCTGCTTATCCGACAAAGTGAGCCGGACAAAATCGGCTGTAGTTCCAAAATATTTCTTGTCGTCAATGGCAAACGCATTAGCCGGCTCCGTGAGATTGCTTTTGTCTTCATTAAAAAAATCTATGGCGCGATGTGCCAGCAAATCGTACAACGTCGGGCGAAACACCTCAGATCCTTTCTCTCTGGCAAGCAAAGGAATATATTGCTCCAAAGCAGTTTGCTGCAACAATGCCGGCTCCTGCAATGATGCCAGATAATGACTGTTGATGGTTTTAAATAATGTCTTTAAATCCCAGGTTCGGAAGTCTTCACTTTGCAGGGAATCCGTCTCCGTTCTGTCCGCGAATTTCCAGGAATTTTCATTGAAATACTGCCAGTACAGTTCGGCTAAAATACTGTTCAATACGGCCTTTTCCGCTCCTTTCGCCTGCGCAATTTCCTTTTTCACATCCTGCACAATTTTCCATTCCGCCTCTTCTTCCAATATCAGCTGATAGCGATATTTATAGAGCAGCGCTTTGATGGTCTGCGCGGTATTGGCTTCTTTTCTGGAGTCGCTGAGCAGCACCTCCACAGCCTGCTGCGCATCTTTGGTTTTACCTTTGTCTTCGAGCGCTTCTACTGATTTCCAGCGGGTATCATAGTTGGTATTGGCCATCATCTTATTTTGAAAAAGAGCTGTCAGCAGCAAAAATGCCAGCAGCAAACGGAATGGTATCATAGTATTTTTTTTTGTGTTCATTTATGGTTTTTGCTGTTTGATATATTGTTGTACTCTTTCCGCGACATTCTGCCTGATATTCAGGTAAAACAAGGCATAATCGTACAGGTGGTAATTTTTAAATGCCATCGGTGTGAATGATTTATCCGATGGTTTCTGAATCAGCAGCACGCCATTGCCGCATCTGGCGCCACAGAGTTTGGGCAGCAGCTTGTCGGATTTCTTGGACAAGCTTCCCGCATTCGTGGCGGCCGAGACAAACTGAGGCTCACGGGTCCAGTTCAGCGGATTGACGACGACCGCGTTTTTGTATTCCGTAAGGAAATCAATTTTTGCATCCATTCCGAAGGTATTATACGAAATATATCCGCCGACAGCCGTCGCGCTCTCTGACACCTTCAGAAAAGCGAACTGACTTTCTTTCACCGGATAGCCAATCAGATAGGCCTGTACCAATTGTTGCTGCAAAGGCTTTCCGTCAAAAAATTCCTGCAGCAGACGAATCGCATGCAGGGTGCCTTGCGAATGTCCGGCAATGATAATCGGCCGGCCGTGATTGTAATGCTCGAGATAATATTCAAATGCGGCTTTTACATCCTGATAGGCCGTATCAAAAGCCGTTTTGGCCGCATCCGTATTTTTTTTGAAAAAATTATTCAGCACAGCCTGTCGATAGCGCGGAGCGTATACTTTGCAGCTGCCGTTAAACACACTCGCCTGATATTTGACCGGCAACTCGTCCGTCTGTTTGTTCACGCGCGCATTCGACAATTCGGTATTGCCTTTCAGTCCGGCGATGTCCGTTGTCGGATGAATATAAAATACATCGGCGGCAGCAATGGCCTGTTCGTCCTGCAATCCTGTAGGTGTCCAATCGGCATAATCCTGCTTATCTGGCAGTGCCGCCCAGTTGTCGGACAGTGAATAATCGGTGGCAAAAATCAACGAAGGCCACCAACCAATCAACCATATGATACTGTATTTTCCCATCATGAAACGAAATTTGCGATATACTGTTAACGCAAAACACATGCCTAATGTATGCTGAATTTTTATTTTAGCTTGTTATTAATAGTTAAGTTACACAATACTCCGCTAAATAGCATGGTGTTTTCTGCTTGCAGTACAAATTTTTTCGAACGTCGTACAGAATTGGTATCTTTGCAGTATGGAACAAACTAAGAGAACAGAGATTTCTTCATTGGGAGAATTCGGACTTATTGATATTATCACCAAAGATATTTTCCTGCAGCACAACTCTACGCTGAAAGGCGTAGGCGATGATGCCGCTGTTATTGAAAGCAGTCAGGCCCAGGTGGTGACCACTGATATGCTGGTGGAAGGCATCCATTTTGACCTCGTATATACGCCATTGAAACACCTTGGCTACAAAAGCATTATTGTAAATCTGTCGGATGTATACGCGATGAACGCCTATCCGCGACAGGTGTTGGTTTCTATGGCCATTTCGAATCGCTTTTCAGTTGAGGCCATACAGGAAATCTACGACGGCATGAAACTGGCTTGCAGCCGCTATGGCGTAGATATGGTGGGCGGTGACACCACTGCCTCGCCGAAGGGATTAATCATCAATGTGGTGGCTATCGGCGAACAGGCAAAGGAAAAAATCGTGTATCGCAATACCGCTAAAGAAGGCGATTTGCTGTGCGTGTCCGGCGACTTGGGCGGTGCCTACATGGGTCTGCAGATTCTGCAAAGAGAAAAACAGGTATTCCTGAATGCGCCGGACGCGGAAATTGAACTGAGCGGCAACGACTATATCATCGGGCGGCAGCTGAAGCCGGAAGCCCGCAAAGATGTGATTGAGTTTCTGGAAACACAACAGGTAGTGCCTACGTCCATGATTGATGTTTCAGACGGATTGAGTTCTGAAATTCTGCATATCTGCAAACAAAGCAATGTGGGCTGTCAGCTGAATGAAGATGCCGTTCCGATTGCGAATGACACGTACAATACCGCTCTGCATTTCAACATTGATCCGATTAACTGCGCGCTGAGCGGCGGCGAGGATTACGAACTGTTGTTTACCATTGATCCGAAAGACAAGGATAAAGTAAACCAGCATCCGGACATCAGCATCATCGGCGAAATGCTGGATGTGAATCTGGGTGTGAAGCTGTTCACCAAAGGTGGCAACTATCATGATATCATCTCGCTGGGCTGGGACGGACTGAAAGACGAAGCATAATCCGCAAACAATATGTCACTCATCTATACCATAGATTTAGCGGGCACTTTTGTGTTTACGGTTTCCGGTGCGCTCGCGGCGAGCGACAAGAAACACCATCACGATATTTTCAGTGTGTTTTTCACCGGATTCATTACGGCTATCGGCGGCGGTACTATCCGCGACGTATTGCTCGGTGCCTATCCGGTGGTGTGGATTAACAATATGGATTATCTGCTGGCTATTTTTGCCGGCGTGCTGTTCACCCTGCTTTTCCGCAGATACATCATCCGGCTCTACCGCACGCTGAGCCTGTTTGATACTATCGGAATGGCGATTTATGTGGTGCTGGGTGTTCAGAAAAGCATCGCTTTCGATGTAAATCTGGGGGCAGCCGTCATCCTCGGCATGATGTCCGGCATCTTCGGCGGCGTTATCCGCGATACTTTGCTCAATGAGATTCCGCTGATATTCCGGAAGGAACTGTACGCCACACCCTGTCTGCTGGGCGCCGGCCTGTTTGTGATTCTGCACAGCCTGCAGGTGGAAGAGCAACTTAATTTTCTCCTGTCTGTATTATTCATCATTCTCTTCCGGCTCTTTGCCGCTAAATACCACTGGAGTTTTCCCAGATTACAGTTCCGGGAAGAAGCCGATAACTAGTACGCGGTTTTATCTGTTTTCTCTTTCCATTCGCGGAAGGCGGCGGCAGCCACCTCTCTGCCCAAAGGAATCATGGGAATCTTGCGAGCCTGCAACGGCAACGGTATTTCATCATAGATAAAAGAATCGTCAAAACCTATATCTGCGGCATCCTGACGCGTATTGGCAAAATAGATGCGGTCAGGGCGCGCCCAATAGATGGCACCCAGACACATCGGACAAGGCTCGCAGGAGGTATAAATTTCGCAGCCCTGCAGCTGAAAAGTCTGCAATGCCTGACAGGCATTCCGGATAGCCACTACTTCGGCATGTGCCGTTGGATCGTTGGAGGAGGTCACCTGATTACATCCTTCGCCCACAATCCTGCCGTCTTTCACAATTACGCAACCAAAAGGTCCGCCTTTCCCGCCCTGCATTCCCTGCCGGGACAACTCCACGGCACGCTCCATAAAAATCAATTGCTGTTCATTCATAGGACAAATTTAGCAAAAGCAAAATGAGCAAATTCCTGATTTAATGAATTATATCATTTTTTTATTCCGGAAAAATGCATTACTTTGATAGTAAACCCGTTATATGACACCGGAAGCATGGCTGATTCTATTGATTGTGATTTCTCTTTCGTTCGACTTTCTGAACGGATTTCATGATAGCGCTAATGTGGTGGCCACCATGATTTCATCGCGGGCAATGTCGGGCAAGGCAGCGCTGATGCTGGCTGCGGTAGCCAATCTGGTGGGACCGTTTCTGTTCGGCGTCGCGGTAGCGCATACCGTCGGCAACGAAGTGGCTGTATCCGAGCACATCACCATTACGGTAGTGGTGGCCGCCTTACTGAGTGCCAGTATCTGGAATATTGTCACCTGGTATTTCGGCATTCCGGCGAGCTCTTCTCACGGACTTATAGGCGGGATTATCGGCGCAGTGATTGTTGGTTCGGGTCCTGCGGCAATCAAAATGGCGGGCATCTGGAAAATCATTATTGCACTGCTGGCATCACCGGTCATCGGATTCACAGTAGGTTGGCTGATGATGCTCCTGATTCGCAGAGTACTCAAAAATGCATCGCCGAAAGCAGACAGCGCCCTGAAGTACGGACAAATCCCGACAGCGATTGCACTCGCGCTCAGTCACGGCACCAATGACGCACAAAAGACGATGGGTGTCATCACTATGGGACTGGTAGTACTGGGGTTTCAGAAAGAATTTGTGGTACACTGGTGGGTCATCCTCATCAGTGCCGTAGCCATTGGCGTTGGCACAGCATTAGGTGGATGGCGTATCATTCATACACTGGGTGGCAAATTCTACCGCATTCGCCCGATTCACAGCTTCACTTCGCAATTCGCTTCTGCTGTTGTTATCCTGACCTCTTCTTTTCTCGGCGGTCCGGTCAGCACCACACAGGTAGTCAGCATGTCCATCATGGGTGCCGGTGCAGGCGACCGTGTATCTAAAGTGAGATGGTCTGTGTTAAAAGATATTTTCTTAGCGTGGGTACTCACCGTACCAATCACAGCAATATTATCTGCCGTATTGTATTTCATTATTCATGTCATCACTAAAGTATAAAAAATGGGTTTATTCGGAACAAAAGAGGAAAAAGACGACAAGTTCATCCTGCAGCTGATTGAACAATCCAAGAAAACGCACGAAACTATTGCCTTTCTGGAACATTCACTGGAAGACGACAGCGCCTCTAAAATCGAGCATATCAAGAATATCATCCGGGAAGTGGATGAAATACGCAGAGTGCTGATAGATGATTTGCACAACACCTTTATTACTCCGATTGACCGTGAGGACATTTACAATATTTCCAATGCCCTGTTCGATATGGTGGATTATGCGCTGACGACTGCCGAGGAGATGCATATTTTGAAAGTCACGCCGGATGATTACATCCGCAATATGGTGACGTTGGTGCGCAAGCAAACGGAGGAACTGCAGATGGCGATGGAACGCCTCAGTAAAAATCCGAGGGTGGCAGGCGAGCACACCATGATTGTGAAAAGTCTGGAAAAAGAAGTGGAACACCTGTATAGAAAAGGCATCCGCGACTTGTTTGATACACCGCCGACACTGGAAAAACTGCCTCAGTTGTTTTATATGCGGGAAGTTTACCGCCATATCTCGAATATGTCCGACCGCGCCGAAGAAGCCGCCAATGTGTTTGGTATGGTGGTGATGAAACTTTCCTAAAACAATGATATCTGTCCGTTTACTTTCGGGTCAAATAAATCGCTGCGCAAGGGTGGAATGGTTCGTCCTTTAAAGTATTTATTTCTGGCCATCTGCATTTGTTGCCGGATGGAATCCGCAATCACGCCTTCGCCCCGCATGCGCCGCCCGGATTGAGTATCCTGAATCTGGCCGCCATGTACCTGCATTAGCTGGTGCAGAATCTTTTCTTTTCTCAAAGGAAAAGCCAACTCCAGCCAGTCGGTGAATACCTGCTCCACCTCTCCGGGCAATCGCAGAATATTGTAGCCGATGCCCAATGCGCCCGCCTCTGCCGCGGCTTTTGCTATTTTCATAATTTCCACATCATTGAGTCCCGGAATAATCGGCGCAATATTTACGATTACCGGAATGCCGGCTTTCGTAAGCATTTCCACTGTTTCCAACCGTTTTGCGGCCGTCGCTGTGCGCGGTTCCATTTTCCGGCGCAATTCCTCATTCATGGTGGTAATGCTGATGACCACATTCGCCAATTGCGATGCCGCCATTTCCTGCAGAATATCGATATCGCGCTGTATCAGGCTGTTTTTGGTAATTACGCCGACAGGATGTTTGTGCTCCAGCAGAATCTGCAAGAGCTGTCTGGTTATTTCGAGCTTTTTCTCGACAGGCTGATAACAGTCCGTATTGCCGGACAACATCACCGGAGCCGGCTTCCACGACTTACGGGAAATGGTTTTCCGCAATAACTCTGGCGCCGATTTCTTGACCAGAATAATGCGTTCGAAATCGAGGCCTGCGCTGTAACCCCAGTAAGGATGGGTATTCCGGGCATAGCAATACGTGCAACCATGCTCACACCCTTCGTAGGGATTCATGGAATAATCCAGGGGCACATCGGCACTCTTTACCGGATTGATGATGGTTTTGGGAAATACTTCGATGTATTTTGTCAGCACAGAAGGTGATTCCTCCTCTTCCGTAAATTCCTTTTCATCGTAGTTCAGGGAAGAATAACGATGGGTACGGTTGGTTTGTGCACCTCGGCCTTTTTGTGGAAGGAAATCCGGCTTCATACTTATTGAAAATAAGCAATGCCCGGCGAATGTGATACAAGAATTTTGTTAAATCTGCACAAGACTTTTTTGAGCCTCTAAACCAGTTCCTTACAGATAGTGGAGATGGTTTTTACGTCGCCCATGGTGTAGTAATGCAGGCAGGGAACGCCGAACTTGACAAGCTCCTTACTTTGCTGAATACACCATTCCGTGCCCACTTGTTTCACTTCGCTGTCGTCTTTACATTTGCGAACCTCTTTCACCAGATCTTCCGGCAGGTTGATGTAAAATGCGGAAGGAATGCTGTTCAGTTGTCCCATTTTGGTAATCGGTTTGATGCCCGGAATGATGGGAACGTTGATGCCCATTTTTTTGCAGTCTTCGACAAACTTATAGTATACCTTGTTGTCAAAAAACATCTGCGTAACGATGTAATCCGCACCGGCATCAATTTTTTGTTTGAGGTATTGCAGATCCTGTTCGTAGTTGGCCGCTTCAAAATGTTTTTCAGGATAACCGGCCACTCCGATGCAGAAATCCGTTTTTACGGGATTAATCAGATCGTGGTCAAGATATATCCCGTGATTCATATCATTGATTTGCTGCACCAAATCGAGTGCGAAGGCGTGTCCGTCCGGCTCCGGCACGAATTTCTTCTCCAGTTTGCGCGCGTCACCCCGCAGTGCCAGGATATTCTGAATACCGAGAAAACCGAGGTCTATCAGCGCGTTTTCCGTTTCTTCCTTGCTGAAACCACCGCACAGGAAATGAGGCACAGCCTCCACATTGTAGCGATATTTGATAGCGGCGCAGATGCCCACTGTTCCCGGGCGTTTGCGCACCGCGATTTTCTCAAAATAGCCTTCTTTGGTTTGTTTGTATTCAAACTCCTCGCGGTGATAGGTAACATCAATGAAGGGCGGCTGAAATTCCATCAGCGGATCCAGGATTTTGGTAATGGCATCAATGCTTTTGCCTTTCAGTGGCGGTAATATTTCGAAAGACACCAGTGTTTTGTCGTGGTTCTTTTCTAAGATTTCGGTTACTTTCATTGTATATATTGGACAGCGAATTTAGTAAAATGTATACTATTATCCTACATTGCCGAATGCTAATTGAAAATGGCCGGATACTAACTATCTCTTGAAAATCTGAATCGGCCTCCTATTTTTGGTATTAAAACTATGATTAAACTCATTTACACAGCGTTGGGCATGGCAGTTCTGCTGACAATTAATGCCTGTTCTGCAGGTGGCGGCACCACCCCGACACCCACTCCTTCTGCAGAAATAAAGCCTGTTCAACTGACTGAATCCAGGACAATCTATTATTCAAGATATACAGACAATGGCCTCAGTACTTCCTACGAACACGGAATTACTTTTTCTTCCAATAAGAATGGGAAAATCACCCAACTGGGTGGCAAGGTGCCGGCCTCAGGCAATTACCGCATGACTGTCTGGGATGATTCATCCAAAGCAATTTTAGCCAGCACCAATGTTGCGCTGGATTCATTGTCGTATAAATATACCGCCATCACGCCCGTTGACATTATAGCAAACAAGAAATACGTTGTTAGTATTAATGTCTTGAAAGCCGCTTTTTATCTGAAAGACAATCTCAATTATGAGTTTATGCCTATGTACGAAAGCGGCATTACTATCCATTACTACAATGATGCGAAAACAAGTGCTCAGACATTTCCTAACCGAACACCTAACACTTATAAAATATACGGGCTTCCTGATTTTGTATTTATAGCCAATCAATGATAGTATGCATATGAAAAAACTGAGAAAATACTTACTGATTACGGTCTGTTTTGCGATGTTTCCGTTAGTGGCCTGGAGCGAAGATTGGGCTATTTCATTGGATAAATCATTCTACATGACAGGGGATGACCTGAATGATTTGTATATTAATGTGACTGTTGAAAAAGGCACAATCAGCGAAAATCAGGAGATTGAGATAGTAAAGAAATCCAATCCTTCAGAACGCATTTCAGCCACAATTTACCGCATAGACAATCGTTCCTTTAAACAAATAAAAACGGGTAAAGCCGGCCAAGAAGTGATATTATATCTCAAAGTGAAGAATGACAAAAAATTTGCATTGGGTTATACGGGTGACCTGTATAATATTGTCAAAAAGGGAGCAAGCAGTCAGACCGCGGTCACGACAAAAGTCACCACATCCGACAAAGCGAGCATATTGCTGAACGGAAAAGCCTGGAAATACAACTATTTCAAGGGTTATTATTACACAAAAAACTATGGCGTCACGAAAGGACCTGCCAATATTTTGCTGACATTCACCCAACCTAGCAGCGTATTGAAACAACCGGCGGAAGAGCAATGCCAGATAGTAATTTATACAGATGTTAAATCACCCAAAAAATATGACAAGCAACAACTGGAAATCACTTTCAGGATAGCGGATCAAGGCAAGGAAAAAGTATATAGCAGGAATCGCACTTTTGAGCAGAATGCTCAGGCAGAAATCACGCAATACACAGAAAAGAATGGGAAAGCCTATATTTCCGGAAAGTTTACTTCTGAAGCCAAAGTATTCCTGTGTTCATCCTGTCCAAAGGGAAATATTGAAGTTGTGTTTGAAAACCTGGAACTGGAATTATACAATCAATAAACCATTTACTATGAAAAAATTATTTTTATCCCTATTCATTGTCGCTGCTTTCATCAGCGGATGCAAAAAAGACGAAGCTAAACCATTCGAAACACCAGTAAAAGCCTCCTCGGAAAACAAAACGCTGCTGGATTCTGCCGTCATCTTTCCTTCTTTTGGGACAAACTACGAAATAGGTAGCAAGCTCTATTTCACAAAAAACGGAACAATCACAAAATTGGGTTGCCGTGCAGGCAATAAAGGCACCTTTGCGGTAAGCTTATGGGATTTTGAGACCAATAACCTGTTAGCTTCTACGTCAATAACGGTGACTGATTCTATGCATTTTACCTATAAAAGTATCACTCCGGTAGATGTAACAATGAACAAACGATATGTTGTATCTATGAATTTGACCAGCGGTGGAGAGGCTAAAAATTATTGGTTGCTATATAAGAAAAATGAAGCAGGAACAAACATTATCTTCAATGTTTTTCCGGTTACTACAGGCAACACCGTCATTGAGGACTCCAGATACGCCGAATCCTCAACACCCGTATTTCCCGGTACTGTGAACTCCCGTTGGATGTTCTCAGCAGGAGCAGATGTGCAGTTTGAGTATACCGAATAGCGTTCTGAATAAATAACATGAAAAAACTGAATGATTCTGTTTAATATTACAGTAAATAAAAATGAAAAACATGAAAAAATTATCTTTATTCTTCTTT
>ENA-UPTA01004517-UPTA01004517.1-activated-sludge-metagenome-genome-assembly--contig:-NODE-4517-length-13156-cov-7.466529_pt1 | contig 13156 bp, 10 predicted proteins | sample MGYA00238184_ERZ773361 | MGnify/ENA primary metagenome ERZ773361 (study PRJEB29100, sample SAMN05720205) | activated sludge metagenome | isolation source: anaerobic digester from wastewater...
AGGGCGGCAACGTCCATCGGCATGTCCTTGCGGATCGCCACGCAGGCGTGCTCGTGGATGAGCATGTGTTCGGCGAACGAGGACAGGTTCAGGAACTGCATCATGTGGCCCTGGGCGGCCGACAGGCGTGGCTCGTCCTGCGCGCCGCGCTTGGTCTCCGGCGAGACGCACAGCGCCATCGAGCCGGTCAGGCAGAACTCGCAGTGGCCGCAGAACACCGACAGGCAGGTGATCACGTGGTCGCCCGGCTTCACGTAGGTGACGTCGCGGCCGACGGCCTCGACGACGCCCGCGGACTCGTGGCCGAGCACGGCAGGCGCGGGCCACGGCCACTTGCCCTCCATGAAGTGGAGGTCGCTGTGGCACAGGCCCGCCGCGGCGGTGCGGATCAGGACTTCGCGCGGACCCGGGTTGTCGATCTCGACGTCCTCGATGGTCAGCGGCTGGTTGGGGGCGTGGTAGACGGCGGCTTTCATGATGTTCGGAACCTTCTCCAGAGGGTGATGTGCGCGGGTCAGCGCGCCGACGCCACGGCACGCGGGGCCGTGGCGGCTTCGAACACGTACGGATCCAGCGATGCCTGGGCGGCGCGCCGCAGTTCGTGCCACTTCTGCGGACCGCCGTAGTAGGCGAGGCTTCCGGGCTCGGCGGTGCCTTCCCCGTTGTAGTACGACAGGCAGTCGCGCAGCGGTCGCGTCATCAGGTCGGCTTCGCGGCAGTGCTGCGCATACGCGTCCTCGGGCGCCTTGCGCACGTCGACCACGGCCGCGCCGCGCGTGCGCATCGTGTCCAGCATCCACACCACGTAGTCGGTGTGCGACTCCAGCCCGACGGTGAAGTTGAACTGTCCGCCGCCGCCCTGCGGGCCGGACATGATGAAGAGGTTGGGGAAGCCGTGGCTGTGCATGCCGAGGAAGGTGCGCACGCCCTCGGTCTGCCACTTCTCGCGCAGCGTGCGGCCGTCGCGGCCGACGATCATGTTGAACGATGCGGTCGCCATCCACTGGAAGCCGGTCGCGTAGATCAGCACGTCGAGCGGATACTCGACGCCGTCGTGCACCACACCGCGCGCGTTGATCTCGCGCACCCCGTGCGGCGCCGTGTCGACCAGATGCACGTGCGGCAGGTTGAAGCTGGGCAGGTACTCGTCGTGGAAGGTCGGCCGCTTGCAGCCGTACGGGTAGTAGGGCTTGAGCGCCTCGGCGGTCTTCGGATCCTTGACGATCGCCGCGACCCGCGCGCGGATCTGCTCCATGATCCGGAAGTTGGTGTCCAGCTGCTTCTGGATCATCTCCTGCGGCGTGAGCGGGCGCTCGTGCTGCTTGCGCTCCTTGAAGTCGGTGACCTTGCCCGACAGGTAGTCGTCGTTGCCCTGCAGCGCGGTGCGCCCCGACGAGATCTTCGCCAGGCGCTCGCGTCGCGCCAGGTTCCAGCCGGGCTCCTTCGACCACGCTGCAATCTCCTCCGGCGTGGTGGCGCGCTGGTCGCGCACGTCGATCGTCGAAGGCGTGCGCTGGAACACGTAGAGTTCGCTGACGACCTTCGCGAGCTCGGGCACCACCTGCACGGCCGTGGCGCCGGTGCCGAGGATGCCGACCCGCTTGCCGGTCAGGTCGACGGTGTAGTCCCAGCGCGAGGTGTGGAACGACTTGCCCTGGAACGTCTCCATCCCCTCGATGCGTGCGAGCTTGGGCGTGGTCAGGATCCCGTTGGCGAGCACCACGTAGCGTGCGCGCATGCGGTCGCCGCGGTCGGTCTCCACCGTCCAGCGGCCGGCGGCTTCGTCCCAGATCGTCTTCTCGACGGTGGTGTGGAACAGGCAGTGGTCGTAGAAGCCCAGCCGGGTCGCGACCAGCTGGCAGTATTCGAGGATCTCGAACCCCGAGGCGAACTTCATCGACGGGAAGTAGTCCATCTCCTCGAGCATCGGCAGGTAGCTGTACGCCTCGACGTCGCAGGCGATGCCCGGGTAGCGGTTCCAGTACCAGGTGCCGCCGACGTCGCCGCCCTTCTCGCAGAAGCGCACGTCGCGAAAGCCCGCCTTGCGCAGCTTGTTCCACAGCAGCAGCCCGCCGAAGCCCGCGCCGATCACCAGCACCTCGCACTCGTCGGTGAGCGCCGCGCGCGGCACCGGCGGCGCCGAATAGACGTCGGCCAGATAGCGGGCGAACTCGCCCTCCATCGCGATGTAGTCGGCCGCGCCGCGGCGTTCCTCCTTGTTCCTGCGGTAGCGCTCCTGCTCCTGCGCATTGAAGACGGCGCCGGCGGGCGGGGGCGGCAGCTCCTTCAGTGTCTGGTCGGACACCGCGGAATAGCCCTTGCCCTGGATGCGCTCGGTGGCCTTCGCCGCGCGCGTGTTGAAGATCTTCAGGCCGGTGCTCTCGTCGATCCGGATCGCGGGGGTCATGGTTGCGTCTCCATCATGCTTCGTGTCGGACCGGTGCGCGTCGAGGCGCCCGGCCGGTGCCGGCGGCTCAGGCCAGCTCGAGTTCGCGATAGCCGCCTGCGGCCACCGCGTCGGCGCGGGCGCGGAACTCGGGCCCCGTGCCGCTGTAGCGTGCCAGCACACGTGTCGTCTTGCCGTCGACGTTGAGGTTGACTCCCGTCATCCACGAGTTGACCTCGTTCGACAGCAGTCCCTCGGAGGCCTTGCGGCACACGTCCATCCACATCTGCACGCTCGCGGGGGGCGCGTCGACGCGGGTCTTGCCGTGCGCCTGCATGTGCCGCAGCAGCCCGGTCACCCATTCGACGTTGTACTCGATGCTGCGCGGGATGTTGCCCAGTGCGCACATCGGGCCCATCACCATCAGCAGGTTCGGGAAGCCGGCGTTCTGGATGCCGAAGAAGGTCTGCGCGCCGCCGTTCCACGCGTCTTTCAGCGACCGGCCGTCGGTGCCGCGGATGTCGATCCGGTCGTAGGCGCCGCGCAGCGCATCGAAGCCGGTCGCGTAGATGATCATGTCGAACTCGAAGTCGCGCGCCGTCGTGCGGATCCCGGTGGGCGTGATGCGCTCGATCGGCGTCTCGGTCAGGTCGACGAGTTCGACGTTGCTCTGGTTGTAGACCTCGTAGTAGCGGGTCTCCAGCGGCAGGCGGCGCGTGCCGAAGCCGTGGTTCTTCGGGATCAGCTTCTCGGCGACCGCCGGATCCTTCACGCGCTGACGGATCTTGCGCGCGACGAAGTCCGACATCAGCGCATTGGCCTCGCGGTCGACGAGCACGTCCCGGAAATTGCCCACCCAGATGCCGAAACCGGGCTCGGCGTAGCGCTTCTCCCAGAACGCCTCGCGTTCCTCGGGCGACACGTCCTTCGTGCTGCGCGGGTCCGGCGTGTGGATGAAGCCCGACACGCTTTCGCGGCAGCGCTGGAAGATCTCGGGGTAGCTCGCCTTGATCTTCTGCTGCTCCTCGGCGGAGATCGGGCGGTTGTGCAGCGGGGCGCACCAGTTGGGCGTGCGCTGGAACACGGTGAGGTGCGCCGCGGTCTTGGCCACCTCCTGGATCGTCTGCACGCCGGTCGCGCCGGTGCCGATCACGGCCACGCGCTTGCCCTCGAAGCGCACCGGCTCGTGCGGCCACTGGGCGGTGTGGCAGGACTGTCCGCGGAAGCTGTCGACCCCTTCGATGCGCGGCAGCGTCGGCACCGACAGCGCACCGATCGCGGTGATCAGGAAGCGGGCCGACAGGCGCTCGCCCGTGTCGAGAGTCAGCTGCCAGGTGCGCGACGCCTCGTGCCAGTGGGCGGCGGTGACGTTGCGCTCGAACACGATGTCGCGGCGGAGGTCGAAGCGCTCGGCGACGTGCTGGACGTAGCGCAGGGTCTCGGGCTGCGGCGCGAAGTGCTCGGACCAGCTCCACTCCTGCAGCAGTTCCTTGGAGAAGGAGAACCCGTACGTGTAGCTCTCGGAATCGAAGCGGGCGCCGGGGTAGCGGTTCCAGTACCAGGTGCCGCCGACGTCGCTGCCGGATTCGATCACGCGCACCGACATGCCGAGTTCGCGCACCCTGAGCAGCTGATAGAGGCCGGACAGGCCTGCGCCGATGATGAGGACGTCGAAATCGGGTGCGGACGGAGCCGGGTCGGCAGCGCTCATGGACGGGTCTCCTGTGTGATCGTTGTGCGTCGAAGGGTACTGAGGAGTAGCGGATCAGTCCAGCCATCGGGGCCGCCATCGGGGCGGCCCTCGGGCGTGGGGCGGTCCGGCCGTCGACGGGCGCGCGGACCGGTGCCCGCATCGCGGGTTCGTGCGACCATCGCTGCGCCCGGACGACAGCCGGGGGCGCATCGGACAGGGGGAGGCGCAACATGGATTCGACGCAGCCGTCGCACGGCACGCAGCCCGCAGAGCGGGCGCAGCACCTGGAAGCGGCGCCCACCGAGGTGGCCGAACGCGTGCGGCAGGCCCTGCGCGCACGCTTCGGCGAGGACATCCCCGTGCCCGACGATCTGCCGGGGCTCGACGAGCTCGCCCGCATCGCATCGCACGCGACCCATCGCCGGTGGTCCGACCGGCCGGTCGACCCGGCCTGGGTGCGGGTGCTGACCGCCTGCGCGCTCAGCGCGCCGTCCAAGAGCGACCTGCAGCAGGCCGACATCGTCGAGGTGCGTGACCCCGCGCGCAGGCAGGCGCTGGCCGCGCTCGTGCCCCAGCTGCCCTGGTTCGATTCCGCGCCTCTCGTGCTCGTCTTCTGCGGCAATGGCCGGCGCTTTCGGCGCCTGTTCGCACGGGCCGGGCAACCCTTCACGAACGAGCATCTCGACGCGTTCTTCAATCCGGCCGTCGACGCCGCGCTCGTGCTGATGAACTTCATGCGCGCGGCCACGGCGGCCGGCCTGGTCCACTGCCCGATCAGCGTGCTGCGCGACCGTCCCATCGAGGTCGCGCGCATCCTGGAGCTGCCGCAGCACGTGTTTCCGGTCGCCGGGCTGTGCGTCGGTCATCCGGTCGACGCGCGTTCACCGGTGCCCCGGTTGCCGCTGGCCGCGACCGTCCACGTCGACCGGTTCGACGATGCCGACGTCGACGCACGGGTCGATGCCTATGACGCCCGCCGGATGGCCGCCGAAGCACGGTTCGGCCGCGGCGACGCGAAGCCCTGGTCGCAGGCGAAGCGCGTGCAGTACGCGGAGCGCCAGCGCGGCGACTGGGGCGACTTCGTGCGCGGGCAAGGCTTCCGCACCGATTGAGCATCCAAGGAGGACACGATGAAGCCACTCGAAGGCTACGAGCGCATCCGGTTCGATCGCGCCGGCCGCATCCTGAACGTCACGATCGACGCGCCCGGACCGGTGAACGCGGTCGACGCCACGCTGCACCACGAACTCTCGCGCGTCTTCCTCGACGCGCAGGATGATCCCGACAGCGACCTGATCGTGCTGACCGGCGCCGGACGGGCGTTCTGCGCCGGCGGCGACACCCGCTGGTTCGAACAGCAGATCCGCGACCCGCGCACGTTCCGCGGTATCGCCCCGGAGGCCAAGCGCATCATCGGCAGCCTGCTCGAGCTCGAGAAGCCCATCGTCTGCCGGCTCAACGGCGCGGCCGCCGGGCTGGGCGCCACGATCGCCCTCCTGTGCGACGTCGTCGTGGCGGTCGAGACCGCCGTGATCGGCGATCCGCACGTGAAGGTGGGGCTCGTCGCCGGCGATGGCGGCGCGATCATCTGGCCGCAGCTCATCGGCTTTGCGCGCGCGAAGGAACTGCTGATGACCGGCGAGATGCTCACCGCGCAGCGCGCGGCCGAACTCGGCCTGATCAACCACGTCGTGCCGGCCGAGCGCCTCGACGAGCGTGTTGCCGAGGTCACCGGAAAGATCCTCGCGAACCCGCGCTGGGCCGTGCGCTGGACCAAGACGGTGACCAACATCCCGCTGCGCGCGCTGGCGGCCCAGCTGGCCGATGCGGCGATCGCCTACGAGGTCCTGACCAACATGACCGACGACCGGCGCGAGGCCGTTGCGGCGTTCACCGAGCGGCGCCCGCCGCGCTACACCGGAGAGTGAGCATGTTCGACGTGGCCCGCAGCGAGCCCGAGCACGTCACCGAGCTGCGCCGGCAGCTTCGCCGCTTCGTCGCCGAGAAGGCGCCGCGCGAGCGGCGGCGCGCCTGGGACCGTGCGCACACCTGGCCGCGCGACCTGTACGGCGAACTGGCGGCGATGGGCCTGTTCGGATTGACGGTGCCCGAGGAGTACGGCGGTCAGGGACGCGACATCGTCGCCGCGGTGGCCGTCATCGAGGAGTTGTGCCGGGCGGGCCCGTTCCTGGCCGGCCCGTTCATCCACTGCGCGTTCTACGGGGGGATGAACATCGCCGAGAACGGCAGCTCGGGCCAGAAGTCGGAACTGCTGCCCCGACTGGCCCGCGGCGAGCTGCTGTTCGCCTACGGCCTGTCCGAACCCGACGTCGGGGGCGATCTTTCGAGCGTGCGCACGCGCGCGCGCATCGAGGGCGACGCCGTGATCGTCAATGGCGCGAAGCGCTGGTGCACAGGCGCCGACTGGGCCGACTACATCTACTGCCTGGTCAACTCCGATCCCAACGCACCCAAGCGCCAGGCGCTGAGCTTCGTGCTGATCCCGGCCCGCGCGCCCGGCGTCACGACCACGCCGATCGAGCACGCCAACCTGCGCTACACGGCATCGTGCGACGTCCACTTCGACGACGTCCGGCTGCCGCTGGGGGCGATCGTCGGCGGCCCCCGCAAATGGAACCGCGGCTGGGAGATGCTGGCGGGCCGCGCGCTCGACGTCGAGAAGCTCGAGATCTCGGCGGTGGCGTTCGGCATCGCACAGGCGGCGATGGAGGAGGCCTGGACCTACGCGCAGGAGCGTGTCCAGTTCGGCAAGCCGATCGCCGCCCACCAGGCGATCCGGCACAAGCTCGTGACCGCCCGCACGCGGCTCGAGGCGTGCCGGCTCATGCTCTACCACGCCGCGCAGCTCGCCCATGACGGCAAGCCCTGCGCGGCCGAGACGTCGATGGCCAAGCTGTTCATCGGCGACACGGGCGTGGAGATCGCGCTCGCCTGCCAGCAGGTGATGGGCGCCTACGCGCTGTCCGACGCCTACGACATGGAGCGCAACGTGCGGGATCTGCTGGGCATGCCCATCGTCGGCGGCTCGTCCGACATGCAGAAGAACAACCTCGCCGCGCTCTGGCGGCTGCCGTCGTAGCGCGCGCGGCTGCGGTCGCAGCGCTGGCGGCTGCCGCGGCGCTTTCGTGCCGTCGGTCGGTGGCGCGTCCGCGCCGTCAGTCTCGGCGACGCGTCCTCGGCATCAGTCGGCGGCGCACCCCAGCATCTGCAGGGTGAGGGCCACGTGGCGGGCCGCCAGCGCCTCGGGGCTGAGGCGGCCACCCTTGCGATACCAGGTCGACACACCGTTGCACATCGTCAGGATGGCGTGCACCGCCTCGGATCGATAGGGACACCGGAAGACGCCCTGCCGCACCCCGTCCGCGATCGCGTCGCGGAAGATGTCGGTGACGCGGTCGTACAGGGCGATCACCTCGGGGCGGTCCGCCGGGTCGAGGCTGCGCAGCTCCGATCGGCCCACGAAGGCCTCGGCCTGTCGGCGGCAATGGAACAGCACCGTCGCCCGGACCAGCGCTGCCAGACGCTGCGCGGGCGCGTCGCCCGCCGCCGCCGCCGCATCGTGCAGCGTGACCAGCAGGTCCTGCACGATCGACACCATCATCGAGCGCAGCACGCTCGCCTTCGACGGGTAGTAGTAGTACAGGTGCGAGACGTTGGTGCCGGCGCGACCGGCGATGTCGCGCATCGAAGTGCCGTGGAACCCGCGCTCCACGAAGAGTTCCAGCGCAGCCTGGCGCAGGGCTTCCTCGACGTTGCGCGCGCCGCCGGCGCGCGCGCGCCCGGTGGTCGCTGCGGGCTCGGTGGTCGCAGCGGGCTCGGCCGGCTCGACCATCGTCGTTGCGGTGCGGGTCGCCGTTCGGGTCGCCACTCGGATCGTCCTCCAGGTGCTGCGCATCATCGCATGTTGACAATGGTACGCCTGTTGTGTGAACGTTCGTTCAAATTCTGCAGGTCCCATACAGGAAGGAGACACCCCATGCCGCGCTACGACCGCGTCATCGCCAACGGAATTATCGTCGACGGAACCCGGGCACCGCGGTATCGCGGCGACATCGCCATCAAGGACGGACGCATCGCCAAGATCGGCCGCATCGACCCCGCCGACGCCGCCGAGGTCATCGACGCCACCGGGCTGATCGTGGCGCCCGGCTTCATCGACCTGCACACGCACTACGACGCGCAGGTGTTCTGGGATCCGTACTGCACGCTGTCGAGCTGGCACGGCATCACGTCGGTGGTGATCGGCAACTGCGGCTTCGGCTTCGCACCCGTGCGTCCGGAGCTGCGCGAGCGGTCGATGCTGTCGATGACGCGGGTGGAGGCGATCCCGCTCGCCTCGATGCAGGCCGGCATGCCCTGGGACTGGGTGACGTTTCCCGAGTTCCTCGACAGCGTCGAGCGCACGCCCAAGGCCGTGAACATCCTTCCGTACGTGCCTGTCGGACCGATGCTGATCTGGGTGCTGGGCTTCGAGGATGCCAAGGCAGGGCGCCGGCCCACCGATGCCGAGCACGCCGAGCTGCGCCGTCTGCTGCACGAGGCGATGGACGCCGGCGGATGCGGGTGGTCGGCGCAGCGCATGCTGCCCGAGGGACCCGCCGCCGTGCAGCGCGACTTCGACGGCTCGCCGATGCCCACCGACGTCATGCACGACGACACCTGCCGTGTGCTTGCGCAGGTGCTGCGCGAGCGCAACGAGGGCTTCATGCAGATGCTGATGATCTCGGGCAACAACCGGCGCGACCAGGCGTTCTACGAGGAGATGGCCGAGATCAGCGGCCGGCCGATGATCATGAACGTCGTGCAGGCCTTCGACCACCGCCCCGACATCCACCGGCGTGTGCTCGAATGGCTGCGCAGCTGCCGCGAGCGCGGCATCCGCGTGGTCGGCCAGGGGCTGACCACCGATGCCGGGTTCTCGTTCACCTTCGAGAACTGGAACCTGTTCGACGACTCGGAGGCCTGGCGCGAAGCCACCGTCGGCACCCTCGAGGAGCGCAAGGCCAAGCTCGGTGATCCCGCGCGCCGGCAGGCGCTGAAGGACCAGATGCCCGCGACCGCCACCGGCCCGCTGCCCGGCATCGTGATCACCGGTCCGAAGCTCGAGAAGAACAAGCAGTGGCTCGACCACACGCTTGCGCTGGTGGCCGAGAAGACGGGCCGCCATCCGGTCGACGTGATGCTCGACATGGCCGTGGAGGAGAACCTCGAGACCGAGTTCTTCGCGGCGCCGCCCAACGGCAGCATCGAGTACCTGAAGGAGATCGTCGACGATCCCTACGTGCTGTTCGGCGTGTCGGATGGCGGTGCGCACACCAAGTTCCTGACGGCCGGGCGCTATCCCACGGAAACGCTGTGCAAGGTCGTGCGCGAGCATCGGATGATCACGCTCGAGGAGGCGCACTGGCGGCTGTCGGCATTGCCGGCCCAGGTCGCGGGGTTCCGCGACCGCGGCACGCTGGTCGAGGGCGCGCCCGCCGACATCGTGGTGTACGACTTCGAGGACCTGGCCGTGCTGCCCGACGAGATCGTCCACGACCTGCCCGGCGGGGAGTGGCGCCGCATCCAGCGTGCGCGCGGCTACCGGTGGATCCTCGTCAACGGCGAGGTCACGATTCGCGACGACCGACAGACCCAGCGCCACCCGGGCCTGCTGTTGCGGCATGGCGGCGCGGCGCCGGCGGGCGCGCATCCGGGCGCACGCGAGCGGGTGGCCGCCTGACGGGGGGGCGCCCCCTCAGGCCAGGTGCTTCCGGAAGAAACCCAGGGTCCGCTCCCACGCCAGGCTGGCCGCCGCCTCCTGGTGGCGGGGCGTCGAGTTGTTGTGGAAGCCGTGCTGCGTGCCGGCGTACCGATGCATCTCGAACGTCACTTGGTGGGCGCGCAGCGCCGCTTCGTACGCCGGCCACATCGCGTTGATGCGCTCGTCGTTGTCTGCGTAGTGGATCTGCAGGGCGGCGCGGATGTTCGCCACGCTGGCGGCGTTGGGTGCGGCGCCGTAGAAGGGGACGGACGCCTTCAGGTCCGCGCCCATCGTCGTGGCGAGGAAGTTCGCCGCGCCGCCGCCCCAGCAGAATCCGGTCGCGCCGAGCCTGCCGCTCGACAGCGCGTGGGCCTTCAGGAACAGCGCACTGTTGAGCATGTCCTGCAGCAGCTTCGCCTGGTCGAGGCCCGCCTGCAGGGCACGGCCGTCATCGTCGTTGCCGGGATATCCGCCGACGGGCGCGAGCCCGTCCGGCGCCAGCGCGACGAACCCCGCGACCGCGAGTCGTCGCGCCACATCCTCGATGTAGGGATTCAGCCCGCGGTTCTCGTGGATCACGAGCACGGCGGGGAAGGGACCCGTACCGGAGGGCTGCACCAGATAGCCCCGCATCCGCCCGCCATTCCCGCCCGGCGACGGATAGTCGACATAGCGGGCCTTCATGCGGGGATCGGTGAACGAGATGGTCTGCGCCCGGGCGTAACGCGGCAGCAGCGCCTGCGCCATCGCCAGCCCGCCGATCCCGGCGACCGACAGTGCACTGGCACGCTTCAGGAATTCGCGACGGTCGATCCGGCCGTGACAGTACTCGTCGTAGAGGTCGTAGATCCGCGGGTCGATGAACGTCGGGTCGCCCTGGGGCGCGGTGGGGGCAGTGGGCTGTGCGGACGCATCGATCGCAGGGGACGCTGCGGCCACTGGGGACACTGCGGCCACTGGGGACACTGCGGTCTTGGGGGACGCATCGGTCAATGGGGTCTCGAGCCGGGTCATCGGATCCTCCGGGAAGGGCGGGCGCCTGCACCCGCACGCATGGCGCGGACGGATTCGACGCGGGTGCACGGTATCCCAACCCGCCGCATCTCGCATCGTCAGTGTCGCGCGAGCGAAACCGTGAGCGGGTCCTCTCCGGTGATGGTCGTGCCGAAGAGCGCCGACCGCTCGCGCATGCGCGCTGCGATCCACTCCCTGGACACCTCGTCGGCCAGTCGCGTACGGAAGGCCTCGATCACCAGGGGGTGCAGCGTCAGCCGTTCCAATCCGTCCGGTCCGAGCAGCAGGTCGTACAGCACCTGACGGTCGTTGCGCAGCGTCGGATGCACTGCGTAGTCGTCGACGAGGTCGCCCGCGCCGTACAGGATCGCCGCGCCACGGTGGATCTCGATGCCCTGAAAGATGTGGGCGCCGTGTCCGTAGACCATCCGCCAGCCCATGTCGATGGCCGCGTGCGCCAGGGCGATCAATGCCGGGGCTGGACGCTCCGCCCAGTTCGGGCCCCAATGCAGCGACAGCACGGGCCAGTGCACGCCGCGCTCGCGCTGTGCCGCAAGGGCGGTCTGCAGCGTGCGCAGCGCGCGGCCGCGGTCCGCGAGATCGAGGTGCGCAATGCCCGGGCGTCCGGGTCCCGCGGCATAGTCCGGCTGATGATCGCAGAACGCCGTCATCCCGATGCGCACGCCTCTGCGTTCGACGACCGCCGGCGCGAGTGCGGCGTCCAGGTCGATGCCGGCGCCCGCATGGGCGATGCCTGCGCAATCGAGCGCCGACAGGGTGTCGGTCAGCCCGGCGACGCCGTAGTCGAGTGCATGATTGTTGGCCAGGCTCACCAGATCGATCCCGACCGCGGTCAGACAGTCGATCGCCCGTGGCGGCGCCCGGAAGTAGAACGCCTTGGGGGCGCCGCGCCAGGTCTGCGAAGCGCTGGTGATCGGGCATTCCAGGTTGGCGATGCGCACGTCCGCTGCGCGCGCGTAGGGTGCGATCGAGCCCAGCGGGTACCGGACGCCGCGGGTGTGAACACGTCGCGCCACGGCGCGGCCGAGCATCACGTCACCCCCCACGATCATCCGGAGTCGCAGTGCATCCGTGATGGTCGGCAGCGCACGCGGGTCGTCCGAGTGGCGGGTGGCGGTCGGCGTGTGCGTCGCGTCGTGCATGCTGCTGTGTAGGCTGTCTGTGATCCTCTGTACTCCTGCGTGCGCGACGTTTCATTGACAACGCTCAATGCCGGGCGGGTGATGCCGACTCCGATGCCGATGCCGATGCCGATGCCGATGCCGATGCCGATGCCCATGCCCATGCCGCGCTGAACCCGGGCACGAAGTGGGCCCCGATCGCGGCGAACGAAGCTTTCCCGGTACGATCTGGAGACGATCGCGAATCCTCGGCCCGCAAACGGGCCGTCCCGGGAGAGTCCAGTGAATGCACGTGCAACGATGTTCGGCCTGATGCTCCTGTCGGCGACGACCGGGGTCTGGGCACATCACGGGTGGAGTTCCTATGACGCCGAGAAGGTCGTCAGGCTGGAGGTGCCGCTGGCCGAGGTCCGCTACCGGAATCCGCATGCGGAAGTCGAGGTCGATCACCAGGGACGGCGGTGGCAGGTGATCCTCGCGCCGATCCAGCGTATGGAGGGCAGGGGGCTTCGCGGCGATGCGATGCGCGTGGGCAAGCAGGTGGTCATCGAGGGTTATCCGCGCAAGGACGGCACGCCCGAGATCCGTGCCGAGCGGATCACGGTCGATGGCAAGACGATCGAGCTGCGGTGATCGCACCCGCCTCGTGGTGCGCTGGCGGCGGGCGTGGTCCGGCTCGGGCTGCCGTGGCGGCCAGGCGGGGATGATGGATCCGGCCGGCTGGGCGGCCCTGCTCGAAGCGTCGTCGATCGGAGCGTGGATGCGTACCTCCGCTCGGGCGTATCCGCTCGTCAACCTGGCGCATCTGCTGGGGCTGGTCCTGCTGGTCGGCCCGATCCTGCTTCTCGACCTTCGCCTGCTCGGCTTCGGGCGCCGGCTGCCACTCGATGCCGTCTCCGCCCTCCTGATCCCGTGGTGCATCGTCGGTCTGCTGCTCCTGCTCGGCAGCGGGGTGCTGCTGTTCGCAGCCGATGCGACGCCGCTCTTCTCGAACACGCTCCTGAGGGTCAAGCTCCTGCTGATCGGCCTCGGCACGGGCAATGCGTGGTGTTCCACCGCGTCTGGGCGACCCGCCTCGCCGACTGGGACCGGCGCCCGCCGGCTGCCGGCCGCGTCCAGGTCACCCTGTCCATCATGTGCTGGCTCCTGGCGGCCGG
>ENA-UPTA01004520-UPTA01004520.1-activated-sludge-metagenome-genome-assembly--contig:-NODE-4520-length-13152-cov-4.139421_pt1 | contig 13152 bp, 16 predicted proteins | sample MGYA00238184_ERZ773361 | MGnify/ENA primary metagenome ERZ773361 (study PRJEB29100, sample SAMN05720205) | activated sludge metagenome | isolation source: anaerobic digester from wastewater...
CCCAGCTGCAGACTGTCGTGCGGCGTTGCGCGCACATGGCGGAAGACCAGGTTGCCCAGAGTAAGCTGCGTGACGGTTTCTCCCCCAGCTCCGGTCATGGCCAGTTCGTAGTCGCCGGCGCTGTCCAGCACGGCCCAGTGCTTGCTTCCGTCTATGATCGTTTCGACAACGCAGGCCCCGTTCAGCCGCCTCAGCGGCAGCTCTGCCAGAAGACGGTCCGGGTTGGGCTTGTAGGGATGCGTGGCCGACAGCGTGACGGTCCGGCCCGGCCAGTTGATCTGGAAATAACGGAACTGCTTGAGAAATTCTCCGCCAAGCACCAGGTTCGGCCCGAGCCCGCGGCCAATGGGCGCCGATCCGGCCTCCGTGAGCGTATAGATCAGCGCACTCTCGACGTGGAGCTGGTCGAACCGCAGCGTTTCCGCCAGCGACAGCAGTCCGCGGCCCGCATCGTGCAAATGCAGCGGTTCGCGGAATATCTCCGGCGGGCCCAGCGGGATCAGTCCGAGCGCGATCGCGCTGTCCAGTTCCGCCCAGTTCTCGCCCGCGCCGGTATCTACCAGGGCTGTGTAGAGGTCCTCGGTCAGGAGCTGGAAACTGATCAGCGGAATTTCTGACTTGCGGGCAGAAAGGAAGGGCAGCGCGGCCGACTGGTTGGGATGCAGGCGCTGGCCGCCGCTGATAACCGGCCCCCGCGCGGAATCATAGACGGTCAGCCAGTAGGTTCGCGGATCCTTGGTGTTTGACCGGAATGCCTGCACCTTCGCATCGTGCGAAACCGGTGCCGTGGCGCATCCGCAAAGAAGCACAGTTCCCGCCGCAAGAGTCAGCCAATGCCTTTTCATTTGTGCCAAAGTGCCACGTGTGCCGCCCGCTGGCAAGCCCGCAATACGGGTTGATATTTTCACTATATGGATTAAAGTGGGCCCACATGGAGATTATGCGATGATGGATTATTTCATGGATTTGCATCCTGTGATGCAGGCATTCATTGGCACCTGCTTTACCTGGGCGTTGACGGCTGCCGGTGCGGCCGCTGTGTTTTTGCAGCGGGAACCCAGCCAGCGCACACAGGACCTCATGCTGGGATTCGCGGCAGGCGTGATGATCGCCGCCAGCTACTGGTCGCTTTTGGCGCCGGCCATTTCCATGTCAGAACACATGGGATGGCTGAAGTGGTTTCCGGCCACGGTGGGATTCCTGCTGGGCGGTGTTTTCCTGCGCCTGATTGACCGCGTGCTTCCTCACATTCACCCGGAGTCGCATATGGAGGAGGGCCTGCACGCGACCTGGAAGCGCTCGGTGATGCTGGTGACGGCCATCACGCTTCACAATTTCCCCGAAGGTTTGGCGGTGGGCGTGGCTTTTGGCGCGGCGGCGGCTGGGGATTCGGCCTACAGTCTGGGCGCGGCGCTGGCGCTGGCCGTCGGTATCGGCATTCAGAATCTTCCCGAAGGCATCGCGGTCTCGGTCCCGCTCCGCCGCACCGGAATGCGCGCGCGTAAAAGTTTCTATTACGGCCAGCTGTCGGGCATGGTCGAGCCCATTGCCGGCGTGCTGGGCGCTGTGGCCATCATGGCGATGAAGCCGCTGCTTCCCTACACGCTGGCCTTCGCGGCCGGCGCCATGATTTTCGTGGTGGTGGAGGATGCCATTCCCGAGGCCCAGAGCCACGGCCACAACGATCTGGTAACCATGGGCGCCATGATCGGCTTCGCCATCATGATGACTCTGGACGTGGCGCTTGGGTGATCGACTTTGCCGTTGCGGAGCAAACTCTTCCTCACTCCCGGCCCATGGGAAACCAGGATTGTGTTCTAAGGCAGATATTCACCAGCATCAGCATCACCGGAACTTCGATCAGCACGCCGACCACCGTGGCCAGCGCGGCGCCCGAGGACAGCCCGAAAAGCATTGTGGACGTGGCGATTGCGACTTCAAAATGATTGGAGGCCCCGATCATCGCGGCCGGCGCGGCATCCGCATAGGACAGCTTCAGCAGTCTGGCCAGCCAGTATCCCAGTGCAAAGATCAGGTTGGTCTGGATGAACAGCGGAATGGCAATCCAAAGGATCGTCAGCGGTTTGGCAAGAATAACTTCACCCTTGAAACTGAAAAGAAGCACCAGCGTGATCAGCAGGGCAATGATGGTGACCGGAGTCAGCACATGCAGAAATTTCTCCTTGAACCACGATTCGCCTTTCGCGGCAATGATCCAGCGGCGCGAGAAATAGCCGGCCACCAGCGGCAGGGCCACATAAATGGCGATGGATAGCAGCAAAGCCTGCCACGGCACGGGGAGCCGTCCCACGCCCAGCAGGAATCCCCCCAGCACACCATAGAGCACCAGCATGGTCAGGGAATTGATGGCTACCATGACCAGCGTCAGGCCGTCATTGCCCTTGGCCAGATAACCCCAGACCAGCACCATGGCGGTGCAGGGCGCAACGCCCAGCAGGATGCAGCCGGCCAGATAGCTTCTCCAGAGCGGCACCTGCAGCATTTTGATTCCGTCCTGAAGAATCACGACCCCCGCGCCGTGCTCCGCGCCAACCGGCAGGTCGAGGCCAAACGGCATCTTGACCAGATCAACGGCATCGGCACCAATGAACCCGCGGAACAAGACCCCCAGAAACAGGAGGGCGATGCCGTACATCGTAAACGGCTTGATGGCCCAGTTCACAAACAGCGTCAGCCAGACGGGCTTGCCGCTCTTGCCGGCCTTGATCACCGACGCGAAATCAATTTTCACCATGATGGGATACATCATGAAGAACAGGCAGATCGCGATCGGGATGGAAACCACCGGCGCGCCCTGGACATAAATGGCCATTCCGTCCAGCGTTTTCGCCAGTTGGGGCGCGACCTTGCCAAGGATGATGCCGCCGACGATGCAAAGTCCTACCCACACCGTCAGGTAGCGTTCAAAAATGCTGGTCATTTTTCGGTCTTGCATGATTTGCCTCCCGGTTTTACCGCAGTGATTTCAGCCGACAAAACATAATTCTCAACGCCGCTACCCGGAAACCAGGTGCGGATGATTTCCCGGCTCGCGGGTTTCGTTGTGACCCGGATGTTTGCGAAGCCGGTTTCTCTCAGAATGCGTTCCTGTTCTTTTACGGTGATCGCACCCGATACACAGCCGCAGTACTGATCCAGATTCCGGATTGTTTTGTCCGGCAGCGGTTTGATGGCGACCACATCCGAAATGGCCAGTCGGCCGCCCGGCTTCAGCACGCGAAACGCCTCGGAAAAAACCTGTGCCTTGTCGGGAGAAAGGTTGATCACGCAGTTGGAAATAATGACATCCACGGATGAATCCGCAACTGGCAGATGTTCGATCTCTCCCAGCCGAAAGGAAACATTCGTGGCCCCGCATTTTTCCGCATTGGCGCGCGCCTTGGAGATCATTTCGGCGGTCATATCAGTGCCGATCACGAGTCCGGAATCGCCAACCTGCTTGGCGGCGAGAAAGCAGTCGAATCCGCCGCCGCAGCCCAGGTCCAGCACGGTTTCACCGGGCTTGAGCGCCGCTATGGCCTGGGGATTGCCGCATCCGAGTCCCATGTCGGCGCCCTCGGGAACTCCGTGCAGTTCCTGTTCCGAGTAACCCAGCTTAGCCGATTCCTGGGGCGCGGAGCAGCAGGAACAGCTCTTGCCTTCCGCTATGCCGGCGTAGCGCTCGCGAACCTGCTGGCGAATCTGATCTTTTGTTGAGATGGTCATATGTGAATCCTTTCAAAATGGAATGGTGCAAGATTGGAAGAAATGGAATGTTGGAATGCTGGAATGGTGGGGAGAAGACAGGGATAAAGAGTTCGAAAACAGGTGAATGTTTTTATAGTATTTCATTATTCCATTATTCCGCATCTTCCAGCCCCTCCGGCAGAGTTTCCACAAAAGCCCTGATTTCATCGCGCACGCGGCGGTAATGGGCGAGGGCTTCCTCTTCGGTTTTGGCGCCCTTTGCCAGCCGCGGCGGGTCGTCAAAGGCCACATGTATTACCTTTGTTTTTCCCGGGAAGATGGGGCAGGACTCATGCGCATTGTCGCAGACGGTGACCACATAATCAAACTGGATTCCGTCAAGCTCCGAAAGGCGTTTGGAATGATGTTCCGAAATATCCACGCCGGCCTCTTTCATGACCTTGACCGCCAGCGGATTCATGCCGTGCGTTTCGATGCCGGCGGAGAAGGCTTCGATCTCGGCGCCCTTCAGGTGCCTTGCCCAGCCTTCGGCAATCTGGCTCCGGCAGGAGTTGCCGGTGCACAGGAACAGGATTTTCAATTTCTTCTTCATGGCGCGGTGTAAATCAGCCACAGCCCGCCCAGAATGACCAGCACCCCGCAGGCCTTCTTCAGGATCACGGCTCCCTTTGATTTTTCGTTCCAGTTAAGATAATGCTCGATCCATTCATACGAGGTTCCCGCCAGCACAATCACGCCGCAGTGGCCAACGCCGTACATCAGCAGGAGGAACGCCCCGTAGAGCCAGCGGGTGGCCGACATCTTGAAAGTGATGGCCAGCATCGGCGCCATGTAAGCGAACGTGCAGGGGCCCAGCGCCACGCCGAAGACGAGGCCCAGAATAAAGGCGGCCAGATAGCCCTTGCGCTTCATGTTCACCTGACCCGGCGCTGCGAATTTGAGCGGGATCACATCCAGCAGATGCAGCCCGACCACAAAGAAAATGACGGCGACAAACCAGTTGCCATAGCGTCCCACATCGCCCATCATCCGGCCCGCCAGCGCAGTGATGACACCAATCAGCGCAATTGTGATCAGAATGCCGACTGCAAAGAGAAATGAAATGCAGAATGCGCGTTTCGTTGTGATGTTTCCCTGCTCGTCAATAAATCCGACAATGAGCGGAATGCTCGCCAGATGGCAGGGGCTCAGCAGAATGCTCAGGATGCCCCAGAGCAGGGCCGCGCCCACAGCAATCAGCGGTGTTCCCTCGACGGCTTGGCTGAGTTGCGTGAAAAGCTCGGTCATTGGACATCTCCTGATGGGCGCAGATAAACTGGAACGATGGAATGCTGGAATAATGGGAAATACATCATTCCATTCTTCCAATATTCCAATATTCCTATTTTAGAACTCATGTCCCAATTCTTTCCATTTCGCCAGAATCTCCTCGCGCGAGAAGAATCCTTCATGCCGGAAAATCTCTTTGCCGTCGGGCGAATAGAATATCTGCGTGGGAATGACGCGAACACCGTACTGCTGGCCGGCGCTCTCGTTCTTCCAGACATCAATGAATTCCACTTCGAGTTTGCCGGCATATGTCCCCTTCAGCTCATCAAGTATGGGCGCCATCATTTTGCATGGGATGCATTTGTCCGCACCGAGATCCACCAGGCGGGGGAGCGGCTTCGCTGCAAGGGCCTCATCAACGATTTCCGGCGTATTGCGATTCCGCTTGGCCGCCAGCACTCCGGCAACTGCCGCTGCAAGCAGAAGGATGATTAATATTCTCGTGGGCGTTTTCATGTTTCACCCCAGGTGTTTTTTTACGTCATCAGGACTCAGCACTTTTCCGGCGCTTTTGACTTTTCCGTCCACCGCAAGAGCAGGCGTGGTCATTACACCGAACTTCATGATTTCCGGAATCTTGTCCACCTTTTCAATTTGTGCATCAATGCCCAGCGCCTTGACGGCCGCTTCCGCATTGGCATAGAGCTGCTTGCATTTGGGACAACCCGTCCCGAGGATCTGGATCTTCTTCATATATCATTCTCCTTTGATATCGCGGGTAGGGCGGGCACTCCATGCCCGCCGCGGCGGTCGACGGAGCGACCGCCCTACCATATTTTCATTAGGCCATTCTTGCATTCCATCATTCCAATATTCCATTGTTCCAATCTTCACCCCGCAATCATTCCAAACATCATCCCGGTTGCCGTCGCCATGACCACGACCAGCGCCACATAGACCAGCGTTTTCTTCGGGCCGATGATGGAATTGATGACCAGCATGCTGGGCAGCGAAAGCGCCGGGCCGGCCAGAAGCAGGGCGAGGGCGGGGCCCTGGCCCATGCCGCTGTCCATCAGTCCTCGCAGAATGGGTACTTCGGTCAGCGTCGCGAAATACATCAGCGCGCCGGTGACGGACGCGAAAAAATTGGTCCACAGCGGCCAGATGAAAGAAAGCCAGGCGGGAACCGCCGCATCGGATCCGGCCGCATAGCTCCAGAACACGGACGGGCTGTCCCCGACCAGCGCCTGCACCCAGCGGCTGGGGATGATGCCCGCATCGCTGGATTCCGGACTGCCGAGGAAGAATCCGGCTGCCAGCACGCCGCCCAGCAGAAGCGGAGTGATCTGTTTGGCGAACCCCCAGGTTTGGTCGCGCCAGTCTTTCATTTCTCGCGTGCTGAAGGAAATGATCACCGCAAGCGCGATGAATCCGGTGGTGAAGGGAACCACAGGGTGCCCGGGCGCCAGCAGCGCGGCGGCCGCCACGGCCGCCGCTCCGGCCAGCAGATGCCACAGGCGGGCTTCAAGATAGCGCCACATCGTAAAGGCCAGCAGGAGCGCAAAAGCCGAGGTGGTGATCCATTTCGAAGAATAGATTGCGTGCCAGATGCCGGTGGCTTCGGCCGGCCGGGCCCAGTTGGCGAACACCAGCACGGCGGCCATGCTGAAGAAATAGAGCGAGGTCTGCCATAGCGGGCGGGGCGGCTTGTCATCCTGTTCAATGAAAACATCCTGCGGTTCCGCATGCCTTGCGCGTTCTTCCTTAAGGAAGATCAAATGCATCAGCAGGCCGATCACGACACTGAATACCACGGCGCCGATGGCACGTGCGAGGCCAAGCTGCCAGCCAAGGATCCGGGCGGTCAGCACAATTGCCAGCACATTGATGGCGGGTCCGGAATAGAGAAAGGCGATGGCCGGTCCAAGACCCGCGCCGCGCATGTAGATGCCGCCGAAGATGGGGAGCACGGTGCAGGAGCATACCGCGAGAATGGTTCCGGAAACCGATGCCACGCCGTACGAAAGAAACTTGTTGGCCTTGGGGCCGAAATACTTCATCACCGCGTTCTGGCTGACGAAAACGCCGATGGCGCCGGCGATGAAAAACGCAGGGACCAGGCACAAAAGCACATGCTCGCGGGCGTACCACTTCACAAGGTGCAGCGCTTCCATCACCGCGCCGTCAAACCGCGCATAGCCGACGGGGAGATAGAATATGGCGAGGAACACCCCCAGGATCAGCGCCAGTTTCTTGGATTCGATTTTCCAGTCCATTAAGATCAGCCTTTCTGTTCCGCAATCACATCCGTCAGGCAGTCGAAAAATTTCAGGATGCAGGGGCAGCGGAGGGAATAGTAAACCTGCAGGCCGCTTTTGCGGTCTTTGACCAGCCCGGCGTTCCGGAGCACGGAGAGGTGCTTGGAGACGGTCGAGAAATCGCCGCCGATCATGTCCACGAATTCGCATACGCAGCGCTCGCCGTCCGCGAGTTCTTCGACAATGAGCAGGCGCGCGGGATGGGCAAGGGCCTTCATGATTTTCGCGCGTCCGTCCAGACTGCTTTTCCGTTTTTTGTTCATGCCGAAAACATGTACTATTTGGCGAAAATGTCAAATACTTTTGGCGATCATCCGCGATGCTAAAAACGGGCTGAAAATGCCTGAAAAAGGCCAAAAAACAGCAAAAAACGGCCAAAAAGTGCCCAAAAAGTTCGAAAACAGCCAAATTTCAATAAAATTGGCCACACAAGGCTCAGCGCGGTAGACCGCAACAAAAAAATGGAACCGCGAATGAACGCAAATGAACACGAATGCAGAAATAGATTCCAGCGAATACAGAAAGCAGCGAATATCAGAAGCCCATTCGTTGCTTTTCCTATTCGTTGGAGAAAATGGTCACACAAGGCACAAAAGACGCAAAAATCATCACTGCGTAAAAACGAGCCGAATCCCGGTTGACACGCGTCCCGAATCCGCCAGAATGCAATCTAAGGATGGATGAAGGAATAACGATGGTAACGTGTGGTCTAAATAACGTTGGCAATAAAAAATAAATGAAACGCGTCCTAGTAAATATAGCAGCAATATTATCAGCCGTCGTACTTGGTTTCGGTGGCTGGCTATTCTTCGTTTATGCAGACATATTCATATTCGGTCATAAGTCCGGCTCTAGAGGAATGATCAGCGTAGTATTAGGGATGATATTTTCAGCGTTAATGGTAACTTTAGATGTCATATATCTAAGAAAGAATAAACTAAAAGCCGTAGCTGGAATTATCACCGTCATCTATTCCGTAGTGTTTATCTACTTTATATATCTCATAATGACGTTTGGTGGATTTAACATCCTGTTTAATAATAAACCCAGTCCACATCATTCCCTTACAGATGGGGAACGGAGTCCTTTGGCTGAATACTAATCGTCATATTACATGGAAATAAATAAAAGAAATGCCAACGGGCTGGAGTCTACCAGTGCCCCGCCTGCGGCGGGGACACTGGAGACTCACACCTAACGCAGAAATATAATGAGAGCCAGACATTACATTCTCACGACATGCGTTTTGATATTGCTCGGAGCTGGATGTGTACATACACAGCAGGATCGCAATACCAGTAACAGTGTTTTCTCTCAGTTCTGCCAGGCAAGTGCCGTCGATAGACAAGCCCTTGCAGATCCTGTTATTTCCCAACTCCGGAGTCGAATCGGCATGCACGTATCCGAGCTGACACAGCTTATTGGGCGCCCAGAGGCATGGGACGGGAAACCCGGCGATAGCCAGCATGCCGATTTGAAATATACCGTTTTTCATAATGACGACACTTGGCAGTATTTCGTGGTGACTATACGAGACTGGATAGTAGTATGGATTGGGAATGTCGAAACCGTGATTCAAATGTGATCGGCCAAGCGGGTCCAAGGTACCCGCCACAAGGTTTCGGGTCTCCTGACCCGTGACGTTGGCTATGTGAAAGGCGTTGATAATGACGGAACATATTCCAGATCATGACTGGAAATACATGCGAACCGTAAAGGATCAGTTGCTGAACGTCCTGGCCGCAACCGCGAATCGAAGGTCGGCGCAGATTCTGTCAGGTGTTCACTGTTTTGGCAGCTTCAGACCTCTCCGCAGGACATAACAGCCATAGACGATAAAAACGATTCCGAGCAGACCGGGAATGTCGAGAATGTGATCTGTTGCCCATCCTGTTAGAAAGAAAACAGCTCCCGCCGTCAGGAGGAAGCTGGCCTGTGCAAATGTGTTCCTTCTCATGTTCCCCATGATGTTCCCGCTGGCAGGGGAGAACTGAATATTCTGGTCAATGAGGGCTATGATGTTTGCAACTTCCTTTTCGCATTTGTCGCGGCAGGCAAGGCCTTTGGTCAGGTCAACAGCGCAATCGGGGCACAATCCCTTGCCGCATGATTTGCACGTGCCCACGGCATCGCGGTCGGAATGGTAAAAGCATTTCATTGATAATCAGCTCCGTGCGCGGGCGAAAAGAGCCTGGCCCATGATCCAGGCCATGCCGAAGCAGATCGCCACGCCAGCAAGGCCCGCGAGGCCTGTTGAAAGAATTTCTGAGGAGATCATTGGAATGGTGTAGTCCGGCATGACCGCCGCGAAAGCCGGGGCGCTCTCGTGCAGGAAGCTGTATTTTTGCGCGACCCATTCCAGCCCGTCGGGCAGGGAGGAGGCGAACGGGCTGATCATGAGTCCGAGCACAGCTGCTGCCGTAAGCGGAATGGCGATGCCGCTGCGAACTGTTTGCTCCGCGGGCTTTGCGGCAAGCGCATAAACTGCGGCGGCGGTGATTAGGCCTTCGCCAATGCCGATCAGCGCATGCGTTGAGAGCATAGCCGTAACGACGGTGGAGAAGGGGATGGTTCCCGCCAGGCCGAGTTCAGCCGAAACAGCAAATGAAGCCGCCACAACGGAAATCCATGCAGCAATGCCCGCGGAAGCGGCCGTGAAGATTCTGGAATCATTTTTTGCACTCAGCGCACTGTGCAGCAGTCCGCCCAGTCCCGCGCCGATGATCGCCATGTTCAAGATGTTTGCGCCAAGAACGGCGAGTCCGCCGTCGGAGAAGACAAGGGCCTGGACGGCAACGACCAGGGTGATCGCCAGCATGCCCAGCGGAGTTCCCAGAAGAGCGGATGCCAGCACACCGCCAAGCAGATGTCCGGACGTTCCGCCGGAAATGGGGAAGTTGATCATTTGCGCTGCAAAGATCAGCGCGGTGACGGCCGCGAATCGGGCTGCAACCGGTTTGGTTTTGGATTTGACGGCCGCGAAGGCCGCACCGGCGATTCCGGCGGCGCTGACGGCCGCGGTTACCGGACAAATCGTTCCCTGCATCATGGCTTGCGGTATATGCATTTTCTGCTCCTGGTTAACTTTTCAATATGGATGAATATTGACTGACTGCACGCGAATATCAAGTCAACTTGCAGAACAAATAATCAGTCGGGGATGTCGGTTTGCCTGACGAGGGTCACCGGTGCATCGGCGAGGCGGGAATAGAGCCGAAGATCGCGCTGATGGGGCGCCCACTTCACAAGGAAGGTCGCCAGAGCCTCCCACAGCGAAACCCATGCGGCCACGGTCATGCCCTCGGCCAGCACCCGGACCGGCATGCTGGTATGCGGACGCAGCTTTTCATTCAGTAGAATACCCGCGGCCAGAAGCCCGAGGCCGAGTGCAAGAAGCGACAGCGACTTGCGAACCCTCCGGCCCATATTCCTTTTTTCAACCGCCCGCTGATAGCGAAAGAAGCTGCGGATGCTGCTCTTGATCTTCGCCTGCATGTCATCGCCGGGAAAATCGCGAATGGCAAAGCGGATGACAAAGGGGCAGGGTGCGAGTTCGCGGGCGCATTCGATCAGATAGTTGACCAGATTCTGGTCCAGGTCCTTGCGGATGTGGGGGGAACTGCGGTCGAACGTGCTGTAGAGGTCGGAAACCTGTGCCGCCGCGACATCGAGCACGGGCATTCCGTTTTCATCGCTCGCGTAACGCTCGAGAATGGGCTTTTTCATGCTTCTGACCGTTTCCTGATTAGCTTTATACAAATTGGAGCGCGCAACAGCAATGCAATAAAAACAGCCAAAAAGCTCATAAAAATGCCAAATAATGCTCAAAAACGCTAATAAAAGGCCATATTTAGGCAAAAATAGGCCAAAAAACACGAAAATCAGGCCCAAAATGCAAAAAATGCATGCGGAACATGATGCATCGGATAATTTGCGTTTCAGACGGGTGTTGGTTAGGATGTGCTTTTCAGGAGCAGAGAATGCCATGCAATATTTGATAGATAAGTATCAACTGGTTCCGCATCCCGAGGGTGGTTTCTATCGGGAGGTGTTCAGATCCCAGCATGCCGTCCATTCGGCCGCCGGGCACAAGCGGAATGCGGTCACCCACATTTATTTCCTGCTGGCCAAGGGAGAGGTCAGCCGGTTCCACAAGGTGATCCATGACGAAGTCTGGAATTTCTACGAGGGCGATCCTCTGATGCTGATCCGGTACGACGGCAGGTCGATCAGGGAAGAACTGATCGGGCGCACGTGCGATGAGTATGCGTCGGTGGTGGAAGGCGGAACGTTTCAGGCGGCCGAGACCTCGGGCGAATACAGCCTGGTGGGCTGCACGGTGGCTCCGGGCTTCCAGTTCGAGGATTTTTCCTTTTTGAGCCACGATGCGGCGGCCTGCAAAAAAATCAAGGCCCAGCACCCGGAATATTCAAGGTTCGTCTGATGAGAAAAGCCCGCCCCGCTGCCGTGAGGGACTTGTGCCGGATTCCCGGTGTGGGGCTTTCGATGGCGCGGGATCTGCTTGATTTGGGCATCACGTCCGTTGACGATCTTGTAAACCGCAATCCGCAGAAACTCTATGATGATTTGAGCCGGCAGCGCGGCTGTCACATGGATCGCTGCGTCCTATACGTTTTCCGCTGCGCAGTCTATTTCGCAAGTGAACCGAATCCCGATCCCGAAAAATTGAAATGGTGGAACTGGAAGGACAAATGAACAACCGTGCAATGAAGGCCATTCCTGTTTTACTGGCGCTGATTTTGTTTGTCAGCGGCTGCGCAACAATTCCCGGGGCCGCCGACCTGCGGCTGCGCACGGGCCGGTACGGGCATGCCGCCGTGACCGACGGGAAGATGATCTATGTCATCGGAGGATCAGGGCCCGACGGCCTGCTGGGGGACATTGAGGCGATTGATCCCTGGAGCGGCCGGCGGGAAGTGATCACCACCCATTTGATTCCCCGCAGATATCATTCCGCCGTCATCAAGAGGAACAGGATTTACATCGTGGGAGGTGAAAGCGGTCCGATGGCCCAACCGGTCATAGAAACTTATGATCTGAAATCCCGGAAAATCAAAATGCCGACGCTTCTGCCGACCCCCCGCCGGCTGGCCCAGGCCGCGCTGATCGGAAACGACCTCTATGTCATCGGCGGCCAGGACCAGAAGCAGCTGAACAAGAAATCGAACCGGAGGACTGGCATGGTCGAGGTCTATGACATCGTTGGCAACAAATGGCGGAGCGCGCCGCTCATGCCCACGCCGCGCGAGTGCGCCGTTGTTGCCGGCCACGGGAAAATTTACGCCATTGGCGGATACACCGGCGGCGAGACGGGGCTCACGGCGTTTGAAACTTATGATCCCAAGGCGGGGAAATGGATTCAGAATCCGGATATTCCGTTCCCGCTCAGCTCCGGATGCGCCCTGCTGCTGAGAAACAGGATCTTCACTTTTGGTGACTACAAAAAGCTGAACCGGGTGGCCAGTTGCAGCTTGCGGAACCATGAATGGACCGAGCTGGACACTGACTACCGGAAGAGCCGCCACAACGCATGCGTGAGAATCGGCGATGAGATCTTTGTCATTGGCGGCAACATCACCTCATCGGATTCCCACCTTGATATGATTCAGCGCTTCAAAGTGCCCGAATTGCTAAAAGCCAAAGAACGCGTGGCGCCGAAAACTGAACAGCAGTAAAAACGGTCTTGTATGCGGTTCAGGGCCACTCGGAAACCACATAGAACAGCGGCGTGTTGCCCCCGAGCGGAACCTCCTCCTGTGTGATGGTTCCTGATGCTGCGGGTACGGGTGATAATGAAAATCACTTCCTGCCGTCAATGGCATATTCAGAATCCCTG
>ENA-UPTA01004523-UPTA01004523.1-activated-sludge-metagenome-genome-assembly--contig:-NODE-4523-length-13141-cov-9.932294_pt1 | contig 13141 bp, 10 predicted proteins | sample MGYA00238184_ERZ773361 | MGnify/ENA primary metagenome ERZ773361 (study PRJEB29100, sample SAMN05720205) | activated sludge metagenome | isolation source: anaerobic digester from wastewater...
GCGCTGGGACGGCTGGGTCGTCCGGGCGATGCCGTGGGCGCTCTTCACGTTCGTCTGCCTCGGGACGGCGATCCTGATGGGAGGCTACTGGGCCTACAAGACGCTCGGCTGGGGCGGCTACTGGGCCTGGGACCCGGTCGAGAACACCTCCCTCGTCCCGTGGCTCGCGACGACGGCCCTCGTCCACGGGATGTACCTGCAGAAGACGCGCGAGAAGCACCGGAAGATCAACGTCATCCTCGCGATCCTCGCGTTCTGCTGCATCCTCTACGGCACGTTCCTGACCCGCTCCGGCGTCCTCGCCGACTTCTCCGTCCACTCCTTCGTCGACCTCGGGATCACCGGCTGGCTCGTCGCCATCATCCTCGTCTTCCTCTTCGGCGGCCTCGCGCTCCTCGCCTATCGCTGGAGGGAGATCCCGGTCGTCAACGAGATCGACCCCGCCACCGGCCTGGAGAAGGAGGAGCCGTTCCTCTCGCGCTCCGTCCTCTTCATCCTCGCGGTGACGCTCTTCTGCGCCTCGGGCCTCGTCATCCTCCTCGGCACGTCCGCGCCGATCCTCACGCGCATCGGCGGCAAGGCCTCGCAGGTCGCGACGAGCTTCTACGACGTCACCCACACGCCGCTCGCCATCGTCATGGCGCTCCTCATCGCCCTCGTGCCGTTCGTCTCCTGGCGCGGCGAGACGTGGACGGCCGTCGGGAAGAAGGTCGCCCTCCCGGCGCTCCTCGGCGTCCTCGGCGTCGTCCTCTTCCTCTTCCTCGGCGTGAGGAAGCCGGTCGACCTCCTCTTCCTCGGCGCGGCCGTCTTCGGCCTCGCCTCCTCCGCCGAGATCCTCGTCCTCTTCGTGAGGCGCAAGGCGATCGCGAGCGCCGGGGGCTACCTCGCCCACGTCGGCACGGCGATCATGCTCGTCGGCATCCTGATCTCGGGCGCCTACGAGGTGAAGACCCAGGTCACGCTCCACCGGAACCGCCCGCTCGTGATCGAGCAGCACGGCCGCCCGATCAGCTTCACGTTCACCGGCCTCTACTTCGTCAACGACGACGGCGTCGTGAAGACGCAGTCCCAGCTCGACATGACGAAGCTCGCCGACCGCCGCGCCAAGCAGGCGATGGAGGTGACCGTCAGCGACGGCAAGGCGACCTGGAAGGCCTACCCGAAGCTCTACACGAACGAGAAGTCGGGCCAGCTCATGGCGAACCCCGACGTGAGGAAGTCGTTCTTCTTCGACCTCTACGTCTCGCCGCAGGCCTACGAGCCCGGCGCCCCGCCCCGCGCGGAGGGAGCGCTCGCGGTGCTTCGGAAGGGCGAGGAGAAGACGGTCCACGGCGTGAACCTCCGCTTCCTCGAGTTCTCGACGGAAGGGGCCCACACCGAGGGCGGCGCCTTCACGATCGGGACGAAGCTCGCCGTCAACTCCGCGGGCGCGACCTCGGAGGTCACCCCGAAGTTCGTCGTCACGCTCGGCGGAAGCGAGGGACAGCGCTTCGAGAACCCCCTCTCGCCCCTCCCCGGCACCGGCGCCGGCCAGGTCCGCATCCGCCGCGTCTCCCCGAACGACGCCGCCGTCGAGCTCGAGCTCCTCGGCCTCGACCCGGCCGGCGACCTGAAGCCCGCCGTCCCCGAGTCCTTCTCCATCGACGTCACGACGAAGCCCCTCATCGCCCTCGTCTGGGCCGGCTTCTACGTGATGATGGCCGGAGGCCTCGTCTCCATGATCAAGCGCGCGAAGGACGCCCGCCAGGCCGCGATCGCGTGAGCCGGGGCGGGGACCGGGGAGCGACCCGGAGCACCCAGAGCTCTTCGAGTTGATAACGGCCCGGCAGAAACGCCGGGCCGTTTCCGGTGGAGGCGAAGCGCTCGTCCACGATCCGGGGGCGCGGGGGAGGGGTGCGCCCCGCCGGCGCCCTCTGCGCGCGCGCGACCCGCGCTCGCCGGGGGGCTGAGCTTCGCGCGCCCCCCGGACCCCCAGCCCAAACCGACGGTCTCGCCTATCTCCCCGTCCGCGACTCCGCTGCGCGGGCCGCCGGGGCCCGTGCGAACTCGCTTCGCTCAAACAGCGCGCGGGCCTGACCCGGCGGCCTGCTCGCGGAGCCGTGCGGGGCCCCGCGCGTGCTCGAACGGTCGCCTCGCGGGGCGCACCCCTCCCCCGCGCCAGGCAATGTCAACGCTTGCGGCCGCCCTGCGGGCGGCACGAGGGCCCCCCGACGCGGCAAGACTCGAGCACATCGGCGCGGTGCGATCGCGGAATCGACCTTCGGCACGACGACACCGCGTTCCTCCCCACTCGCAGTCGGTGCGTAGAGCGTAGATGGCAGACCTGAATTCGAGTGGGTCGGAACTGACTCGCGTGTCCTCAACCGGTTGCCTCGCCGGACTCTCCCGCAGCGATGTGGCGGCGAACGACTCGCGCGACGAGGAAGGAGCTCAGGAACGCGATTCCCGCGAACTGGAGAAGGCGCTCGATCGAGGTCGAGCCCGCGAAGCCGTGCAGCGCGGAGACGTACTCCAGCTCGAAGACGCTCCGGCGATAGTCGATCACGCCGCTCCCGAACATCGCCTTCTCATAGGGACCCCACTCGATGGAGTACTCCCACGCATTCGCCAGGAGGCCCGCGGCGCAGACCGAGTAGAAGGCGACCCGGAGTCGCGGAAGGAGCGCGAGCAGGGCGACGTGCACCAAGGGGATGAACGGGATCAGAAAGCGAGGCCCCCAGCACCATCCCCCTTCGAAGGATCCCCAGCGCGCGTAGAGCAGGAGGTACGAGCCGAAGAGGAGCAGCGCGGACGCGTCTCGCACCCCTGCCGGATCGCGACAGGTCGCGACACCACGGACGGCCAGGACGACGGCCGCGGCCGTGGGGAGCGAGTAGTACAGGAGCCCGCGCCCCGGCGACGCGAGCAGACCGTAGAGCCCTTCGAGGAGAGGGGTAGAGAACGACTCGCCGGCGTACCCGAAGCGCAGCGGCGTACCGTAGCGCGCGACGTTGTAGGCACCCCAGCCGACGAGCGCGAACAGGATCGCGGCCGCTCCCGAGATGATCGCCCTGCGCGCTTCACCGGGCCGAGCTCGCCCCAGTTCGTAGAGCGGTAGCGCCGCGCACGCGACGAGGAGAACCGGGACGAAGACCACGTAGTTCAGCGATGCCAGCGCGAGGAAGAAGAATCCGACAGGACGCCGGTCTTCGTCTCGCGGGACGCACAGGTATGCGACGCCCGCGAGAAGCATGGTGGCTGACAGCAGCTCCGAGAAGAGGAGGCGTGAATACGGCAGCACCAGGGTGCACCAGAGAAGCGTCCACGCTCCGACAGCCGCGCTCGCCCGGTCCTGGCCCCAGCGTCTCGCGAACCCGTACCAGAGGTAAACCAGCAGGCTGACGAGCACGGGAGTGAACAGGAAGGCGGTGACTCGGTAGCCCACGCGACCGGGCTCCGGTGCCCGAGCCAGCTCACCGATGCCGTAGCCGAGCGCGTACGTGGGCAGCATGAGGAACGGCTGAAGAGGCCCGTACTTCACCGGCCCGTACTCGGGCGTGACCACGCTTCCCCTCGTCAGCACGGCGTTCGTGACCGCGAGTCGCTGGATCGCGTCGACCGTGCCCCACGTGTGGTGGCCCAGCGCGGCGAGGGCGAGGAAGGCCAGCAGGGCCAGTGCCCGCCCGATGCGTCGATCGGTTCTGGTCATCAGTCCCCACATTGTCGCGTCCGAGAGGCACATCAACCAGCCAGGCCCAGGACGGCACTCCGGCCCTTCCGATCGGCGTCGTCGATTCCGACGACGCCGACCGCCGCGCCGCGAGCCCGCACGCCACCCGTAGAGTGTAGAAGGTAGATCTGACCCCTACTCGTGATGACCCCTACTCGTGATCGCTCCGGGCGGCCGAGCCACGGGGGTGGGTCCCGCGAGCCGCCCCCGAGCACGGCCGGGGACCCGCTCGAATACGCGAGGAGCGGGTGGGGGTGAAGCCCGCGCGCGTGTCTGACGAGCGCAGCGAGGAGCTCGCGCGGGCGCCCCGCCCGACCGCAGCGGATTCGTAAGCGGGACGGCCGCGCGGAGCCAGGGAGCCACCGGAACGGCAGCGCCGCTTGAAGAGAGAGTGGGGGGGTCCGGGGGGCCGCGCGAAGCTCAGGCCCCCCGGCGAGCGGCCGTGGGACCCACCCCCGGGGTGAGGCTCCCCTCCCCCGTGCTCTCGTGCCCCGGTACCCCCCAGGGGTCTGGTTACGCCCCGACGGCCTTCGCGACGGCCTGGCCGAGGTCGAGGAAGGCCTTCGTCGAGGCGGAGTCGGGCTCGGCGGCGACGATCGGCATGCCGGCGTCGCCGGAGAGGGCGACGCGCGGGTCGAGCGGGACACGGCCGAGGAACGGGACGTTCAGCTCCCGGGCCGTCCGCTCGCCGCCGCCCGTCTTGAAGATCGGCTCGACGTGGCCGCACTTCGGGCACTCGAAGCCGCTCATGTTCTCGATCAGGCCGAGGACGGGGACGTTCACCTTCTGGAACATCGCGAGCCCCTTGCGGGCGTCGATGAGGGCGACGTCCTGCGGGGTCGAGACGATGACGGCCCCCGAGAGGGCGACCTTCTGCGTCAGCGTCAGCTGCGCGTCGCCCGTACCGGGCGGGAGGTCGACGATGAGGAAGTCCTGCTTCCCCCACGCCACGTCGCCGAGGAACTGCTCGATCGCCTTGTAGATCATCGGCCCGCGCCAGATGACCGGCGTGTCGACGTCCATCAGGAAGCCGAGCGACATGACGCGGACGCCGAAACGCTCGATCGGGACGATCTTCTCCTCGTCGTTGAGGAACGGCTTCTCGTCGATCCCCATCATCATCTGCTGCGACGGGCCGTACATGTCGCAGTCGAGGAGGCCAACCGTGTAGCCGAGCTGCCGGAGCGCCAGGGCGAGGTTCGCGGCCACCGTCGACTTGCCGACGCCCCCCTTCCCCGAGGCGACGGCCACCGTGAAGCGCGTCTCGGGGAGGACGTCGGGGCGCGCGCCCTGCGCCCCTGAGAGGTTCACCGGCGCCTGCCCCGTCTCGACCTTGATGGTGACCGCCGAGACCCCCGGGAGCGTCCGGAGCGCCGCGTCCGCCTCGACCCGGATCTGCTCGGCGATCTCCGCGGAGGCCGTCGTCATCGAGAGCCGGAACGAGACGTTCCCGCCGCCGACGGCCACGTCCTTCACGAAGCCGAAGGAGACGATGTCCCGGGAGAAGCCGGGGTACTTGACCTTCCGGAGCGCTTCGAGGACGGCGTCCTCGTTCAGGTTCGACACGGTGGACCTCCGATCGATGTGGCCGGCGGGGCGGCCGGCCTCCGCGGGCCCGTCGCCCGGCGCCGCGCGGCCGGCGGATCTTACCCCGCCGAATCGCCGAGCCGGAGGATCTCGGCCCGCACTCTCTCGACGTATTCCGCCCGCCGGGCGAACGTGTAGCCGTCCGAGGGGATCGGGTCGCCGACCCTCACCTCGATGCGCCCCCGCCGGACGAGCAGCCCGTCCGCGCCGAGCACCGCCCGCGCCCCGGAGATGCCGACCGGGACGATCGGGAGAGAGGTCCGCATCGCGAGGAGGAACCCCGCCTTCTTGAACGCCCCGAGCTTCCCGTTCCGCGAGCGGGTTCCTTCGGGGAAGACGAGGATCGAGGCGCCCTTCCTCAGCTGCTTCCCGATCTGGTCGAACGCCTCGCGCGCCTTCTCCTTGTTCTCGCGGTCGACGGGGATGAAGCCGGCGAGCCACATTGACCAGCCGAGGAAGGGGATCCAGAAGAGCTGCTTCTTCGCGACGAAGCGGACGTCCCGCGCGAGCGCGACGAAGAGGACGACGATGTCGGCCGCCGAGGTGTGGTTCGCCATGAAGATCGCCTCAGGGACCGTGCGCGCGGCCTCGGACGTCTCCACCCTCACGTCGATTCCCGCCCCGGCCAGGAATGTCCGGGACCACCAGCGGGCCCAGTACTGGTAGACGCGGCCCCGCGGCGGGATCCAGGAGGTGAGGATGGCGAGCGTGCCGAACACGGGAGTGACGAGGAGCCCGAAGAGCCACACCCACGTCGTGTAGAGGAGCTGCATCGGAGCGGAAGTCTACCGGGCCGCCCGTACAATCGCCCGCGTGTCCGAAGCGTCCGCACCCGACGGCCGGCCGGCCCCCTTCTGGACCCTCCCGCGGCTCCGCCGCTGGTTCCGGAAGGTCGTCTCCCACCTCGGGGGCCTCGGCCTCCTCGCATGGTCGATCGTGCGCGAGGGGCGGAGGCGGTGGGAAGGGGGCGAGATCCTCCGGCAGATGGACGCCCTCGGCGTCCAGTCGATCTCGGTCGCGAACCTGACCTGCCTCTTCACCGGGATGGTCCTCGCCCTCCAGACGGCGCACTCCCTCGCGGAGTTCGGCGGGAAGCTCTTCGTCGGCCGCGCGGTCATCCTCTCCCTCGCCCGCGAGCTCGGCCCCGTCCTGACCGCCCTCATGCTCGCCGCCCGCTGCGGCGCCGGGATCACGGCCGAGCTCGGGACGATGGCCGTCACGGAGCAGGTCGACGCCCTGCGGGCCCTCGGCTCCTCCCCGATCCGCAAGCTCGTCCTCCCGCGCGTCGTCGCGCTGACGGTCATGCTCCCGGTCCTGACGCTCATCGCGATCTTCCACGGGATGCTCGGAGGGCTCTTCATCGCCGTCTTCGAGCTGAAGATAGGGGCGAGCTTCTACCTCTCGACGACCCTGCAGGCGCTCTCGTTCAACGACCTGATGCACGGCCTCTGCAAGACGCCGTTCTTCGGCCTCGAGATCGCCCTCATCGGCTGCTACAACGGCCTCTCGGCCACCGGCGGCGCCGACGGCGTCGGCCGCGCGACGACCGTCGCCGTCGTCGTCGCCTCGATCACGATCCTCATCACCGACTTCTTCCTCTCCAAGCTCTTCATCGCGCTGCCGATCGGATGAGCGAGCCCGTCGTCGAGCTCCGCGCTGTCTCGAAGGCCTTCGGAGAGAAGGTCGTCCTCGACGCCGTCGACCTCGCGGTCGCGCGGGGCGAGGTCCTCGTCATCCTGGGCGGCTCGGGAAGCGGCAAGTCGGTCACGCTCCGGCACATGAACGGCCTCACCCAGCCCGACGCGGGGTCGGTCTTCGTCGAGGGCGTCGAGGTGTCGCGCCTCGCGGAGGAGGAGCTCGGGGAGGTCCGCCGGAAGGTCGGGATGCTCTTCCAGATGGGGGCGCTCTTCGACTCGATGACGGTCTTCGAGAACGTCGCCTTCGCCCTCTTCGAGCACACGAAGATGACCGGCGAGGAGATCGCCGCGCGGGTGACGGAGGTCCTCGGCTTCGTCGACCTCGGCCCCGACGTCCTGCCGCTCCTCCCGTCCTCGCTCTCCGGCGGGATGAAGAAGCGCGTCTCCCTCGCCCGGACGATCGCGCTCAAGCCCGACGTCCTCCTCTACGACGAGCCGACGACGGGCCTCGATCCCGTGACGGCGATGACGATCAACCGCCTCATCGTCGACCTGAACTCGCGCCTCGCGACGACCTCCGTCGTCGTCACCCACGACATCGCCTCGGCCCTCTTCGTGGCCGACCGGATCGCGTTCCTCGAGAAGGGGCGCTTCGCCTTCGTCGGGACCCCCGGCGAGGCGCGGAGCTCCGACGTCGCCGCCCTCCGCGCGTTCCTCGCCGCGGAGGAGGCCGGAGCCTGAGGGAGACCGTCGCACCGTGAAAGCCGACAGCCGCACCCGTTCCCGCGTCGGGGTCATCGTCTTCGCCGCGATCCTCCTCTTCGCCGTCATGGTCGTCGTCGTCGGTGGAAAGACCGGCTTCTTCCTCGCCCGCTCCAGCTACTTCGCGCGCTTCCCGAACTCGCAGGGGCTCTCCGGAGGGAACCAGGTCCGGCTCGCGGGCGTCACCGTCGGCGCGGTCCAGGAGGTCGAGGTCCCGAAGAGCCCCGGCGAGGACCTCACCGTCCGCTTCGACATCGAGCGCCGCTACCGGCACCTCGTGAGGACCGACAGCCGGGTGGAGATCAAGACGATCGGCCTCCTCGGCGACAAATACCTCGAGGTGACGCCCGGCTCCCCCGAGACGCCCCTCCTCGAGCCGGGATCGGAGATCGCGGCGATCCGTGGGAGCGAGCTGGACAAGATCCTCGCCGGCTCCGGGGACCTCTTCGAGAACGTGAACTCCGTCGCCGAGTCGCTCAAGACGATCCTCGGACGGGTCGAGAAGGGGGAGGGGTTCCTCGGCGAGATGACGAGCGCCTCTCCGGAAGGGAAGGAGCTCTCGCGGAGCCTCCGGCAGACGATCGCCGCGACGAACGCCCTTCTCGCCGACGTGCGGGCCGGGAAGGGGCTCGTCGGCCGGCTCGTCGCCGACGAGAAGCTCGGCGACGAGGTCGCCGCCGAGCTCGCGGCCTCCGCCGCCTCGCTCCGAAAGCTCCTCGCCGCCGTCGAGAGGGGCGCGGGCGACGGGGAGGGGCTCGTCCCCGCGCTTCTCGGCGACCCGGAGGGGAAGAAGAAGTTCTTCGCGATGGTCGACTCCCTGAACGCGACGGCGGAGGGCCTCTCGGGCTTCTCGCGGGAGCTCTCCTCCGGCTCCGGCCTCCTGCCGAAGCTCGTCCGCGACGAGGCGTTCGCGAAGGAGCTGACCGAGGACCTGCGGCGCATTTCCTCGAGCCTCGCGAGCGTCGCCGAGAAGGTCGACCGGGGCGAGGGGACGGCGGCGCGGATCGTGAACGACCCGGCCCTCTTCGAGGCGATCGACGACATCCTCGTCGGCGTGAACGAGTCGAAGCTCCTCCGGTGGCTCGTGAGGAACCGGCAGCGCTCGGGGATCCAGGCACGCTACGAGGAGACGACCGCGAAGGGCGCGGCCCCCGCGCCGGAGGCGCTCGGCCCGGCGCCGACTCCGGAGCCGAGGGAGTAGCGGTGGCCTTCCGCGTCCTCGTCGCCGGCGGCGCCGGCCTCGTCGGCTCGGCCGTCGCGCGGCAGCTCCTCGAGGAGGGGGCCGACGTGACGGTCGTCGACGCCCTCGTCGCGGAGGGGGACGGCCGGGCCGTCCGGGAGGCCCGGCTCGAGACGCTCCGCGCCTACCCGAACGCGAAGGTCGTCACGGCCGACCTCTCGCTCCCCGGCGCCGCGGCCGAGGTCTTCCGTGAGGCCCGGCCCGGGGCCGTCGTGAACGCGGCGCTCTTCCCTCCCGGCGGGCCGGGCCTCGACGCGATGCTCGAGGCGGCACGCGCGCACGAGAAGCCGTTCCTCGTCCACCTCTCCGACGCCGCGCTCTACGGCCCCCCGGGCGAGGCGGGCCAGCCGGCGACCGAGGCCGAGCCGATCGACCCCGGGCGCGACCCCGTTCTCCTGCAGCGCATGGTCGAGGAGTCGCGCCTCAGCGCCTCGTACCTGTCGTGGGTCGTCCTCCGTCTCTTCGGCCTCCTCGCCCCGGGAGCGCCGCCGACCCGCTTCCCGCAGGACGCCCTCGAGTCGCTCCTCGCGGGGGAGGAGATCGTCCTCCCCTCCGACGCGCCGCGCGACCTCCTCCACGTCGGCGACGCGGTCCACGGGATCCTCGCCGCGCTCGCCCTCCGGCCGGAGGGGCGAACGATCAACCTCGGGAGCGGGCGTGGCGTCGCCCCCTCGTTCGTCCTCCACCTCCTGGGTGACCGCGCGTCCCGCCCCGTCCGCTACAGGGTCTCCGGCGAGACCTTCCGCCCCGGCCGGATCGCCGACCTCGCGCTCGCGGGCGAACTCCTCCGCTTCCGGCCCCCCACGCCCCTCGAGACGGCCCTCACCGAGATCGTCACCGCCCGCCTCGGCTCTCCCCAGATCCCCACGAGCCGCCCCGGCCCCGCGCTCCGGCCGGTCTGGCCCGCCCCAGCCGCCGCAACCGCGCCCGACGCGCCCCGGGAGGTCTCCCGGAGGGAGCTTTTCGGCTTCTTCCGCGGCCCGCTCGGCGGCGGGCGCTCGCGCTGAAGACAGGTTCCCCTCTCCGACGCTAGACTCCGCCGTCCGGACACCGCCCGGTGGGAGTCCCCTGTTGGAGGAACGCATGAACATCTGCATGGTCGGAACGGGATACGTGGGCCTCGTGACGGGCGCCTGCCTCGCCGACTTCGGGATGGACGTCACCTGCATCGACAAGGACGAGACGAAGATCGCCCTCCTGAAGAAGGGGGTCTCGCCGATCTACGAGCCCGGCCTCGAAGAGCTGATCCACAAGAACGCGCAGGCCAAGCGGCTCCACTTCGCCACCGAGATCCGCGAGGCGGTCGAGCGCGCCCTCGTCATCTTCATCGCGGTGGGGACTCCCCCGCGCGCGGACGGCTCCCCCGACCTTTCGTTCATCTTCCAGGTCGCCGAGGCGATCTCGGAGCACATGAACGGCTACAAGGTCGTCGTCACGAAGTCGACGGTCCCGACCGGCACGGGCGCGCAGATCGAGGAGATCCTTCGGAAGAACCCCGGCGGACACAAGTTCTCGGTCGTCTCGAACCCCGAGTTCCTCCGGGAAGGGTCGGCCATCGAGGACTTCATGCGTCCCGACCGGGTCGTCATCGGCTCGCGCGACGCCGAGGCGATCGCCATCGTCAAGGACGTCTACTCCCCGCTCATCGTGGCGGGCGTCCCGTTCGTCGTCTCCGACGTCGAGTCGGCCGAGCTGATCAAGTACGCCTCGAACGGATTCCTCGCGCTGAAGATCTCCTTCATCAACGAGATCGCCGCGATGTGCGAGCGGATGGGGGCCGACGTGAAGGACGTCGCCCGGGGGATGGGCCTCGACAAGCGGATCTCCCCCCACTTCCTCCTCCCCGGGCCCGGCTTCGGCGGCTCCTGCTTCCCGAAGGACGCCTCCGGCGTCGTCGACGTCGCCCGCAAGCACGGCTACACGTTCGAGATCATGGAGACCGTCCTCCGCGTGAACGACGCGGTGAAGGCTCGGATGGTCGAGAAGGTCGAGCAGGTCTGCGGAGAGCTCGCCGGCAAGCGGGTCGCCGTCCTCGGCCTCGCCTTCAAGCCCGAGACCGACGACATCCGCGACAGCTCGTCCCTCAAGCTGATCGAGGACCTCGTGGCCCGCGGCGCCTCCGTCGCGGCCTACGACCCGGCGGCGATGGAGAACACGAAGGCCGTCCTCCCGGGCATCGAGTACGCGGAAGACGTCTACGCGTGCGCGGCCGGGGCCGACGCCTTGGTCCTCGCCACCGACTGGAACCAGTTCCGCAAGCTCGACCTCGCGCGCCTCGAGGCGACGATGAAGGCGAAGCGCTTCGTCGACCTCCGGAACCTCTACGAGCCGCGCGAGATGAAGCGCCTCGGCTGGGAGTACGTGGCCATCGGCCGGGCCTGAGCGTTCCGTCCGGGATCGAACGCGGTCGCGGCGGCCCCGCGGTCCTTTCCCCGTCGCCCCCGCCCGGGCGTCAGGGCTTGCGGCGATAGACGAGCGCGCGCTCCTGCGTCTCGCGCGCCTGCCGGATGGAGTACTTCCGCAGCATCGTGCCGCCGGTCTCCGAGACCTCGGTCACAATCGTCTGCGTCGTCGCGAAGACGCTCCCCGCCTGCATCATGCTGATGACGTGCTCGAACCGGCGCCCCTTCTCGAGCCACTTCGCGGTCACCGTGGCGCGATGGCCGCCGACGTCCTGCGGGCGGGACTTCCCGTCCAGCATCACGACCATCGGCTCGCCGACGGGGCGCTCCCCGGCGAGCTTCGTGATCGTCACCTGGGGGTCCTTCACGTCGATCTTCAGGTCGACCCCCTTCAGCGCCTCCGGGACGTTCTTCGACGCCCTCGCGTCGAAGAGCCAGGTCCCCTCGAGGGTCGGCGGGTCGGCCGCGAGCGGGCCGGCCACGGCGAAGACCAGGACCAGGAAACCGACGAGCGAGCGGAGCGTCACCACTCTCATGCCGTCCTCCCCGAGCCCCGGCATCGGGGCTCCTCCGAACGGTTTATTGTGCTCCTTGCGGGCTTCCGTCTCCCCTTCGATCGATCCCGTAGAATGATGGGTTGCATGCGCATCGTCGTGACCGGCGCCGCCGGATTCCTCGGGAGCCACCTCGCCGACCGTCTCCTCGCCGAGGGGCACGAGGTCGTCGGGATCGACAACCTGATCACCGGCCACGTCCGGAACATCGCCCACCTGATGGGGAACCGGGCCTTCCGGTTCCTCCACCACGACGTGACCGAGTACATCTACCTCGACGGCCCTCTCGACGCCGTCCTCCACTTCGCCTCGCCCGCGTCGCCGATCGACTACCTCCAGATCCCGATCCAGACGCTCAAGGTCGGCGCGCTCGGCACGCACAAGGCGCTCGGCCTCTCTCACGCGAAGCAGGCCCGGTTCCTCCTCGCCTCGACGTCCGAGGTCTACGGCGACCCGCTCGTCCACCCCCAGCCCGAGACCTACTGGGGGAACGTGAACCCCGTCGGGCCACGCGGCTGCTACGACGAGGCGAAGCGGTTCGCCGAGGCGATGACCGTCGCCTACCGGAACTTCCACGGCGTCGAGACGCGGATCGTGAGGATCTTCAACACCTACGGTCCGCGGATGCGGGCGAACGACGGCCGGATCGTCCCGTCCCTCATCAACCAGGCCCTCGCGGGCGAGCCGCTGACCGTCTTCGGGGACGGCTCCCAGACGCGCTCCTTCTGCTTCGTCTCCGACCTCGTCGACGGCATCTATCGGCTCCTCCTCTCCGACCAGTCCGACCCCTGCAACGTCGGGAACCCGGCCGAGATGACGGTGATGCAGTTTGCCGAGACGATTCGCCGGCTCACCGGGACGAAGTCGACGATCGTCCACAAGCCGCTGCCCGTCGACGACCCGAAGCAGCGTCGCCCCGACATCTCGCTCGCGAAGGCGAAGCTCGGCTGGGAGCCGAAGGTGAGCCTCGAGGACGGGCTCGCCGCGACGATCGACTACTTCCGCGCGCTGCGCGGCTGATGAGGGGCCGATGGTCTCCGAAACGTACCTCCCTCCCGCCCGGCTCCTCCTCTCCAGCCGCTGGGCAGCGCTCGCCGTCGTCGTCGACGGCGCCCCCGCCGCCGCGATGACCTCCTACGCCCTCGCGCCCGACGGCGCTTCGCTCTACCTCCACCTCTCCCAGATGGCGCTCCACACCCGAGCCCTGCTGACGGAGCCGCGCGCCGCGCTCGCCGTCTCGGCTCCCGACA
>ENA-UPTA01004524-UPTA01004524.1-activated-sludge-metagenome-genome-assembly--contig:-NODE-4524-length-13141-cov-6.214733_pt1 | contig 13141 bp, 12 predicted proteins | sample MGYA00238184_ERZ773361 | MGnify/ENA primary metagenome ERZ773361 (study PRJEB29100, sample SAMN05720205) | activated sludge metagenome | isolation source: anaerobic digester from wastewater...
AAATCAGCTTCACGCCTTATATCACTGCGTCTTCGAATTGCCTCCTCTTCGGTGATGATACCATTGGAAAGGTCCGAGTCGATACTCATCTGTTTTCCCGGCATCGCATCGAGGGTAAACCGGGCCGCTACTTCAGCGGTCCTTGTCGCGCCTTTCGTGATAACTATAAACTGCACCGCAACAAGGATTGTAAAAATCAGAAAACCAACAACGTAGTTTCCTCCCACAACGAAATTCCCGAAAGCCCTGATCATCTGACCGTCAAAGGCGGCCCCCTCCAGAAGAATGAGCCGCGTTGATGACACATTCAACGCAAGTCTGAAAACCGTTGTTAAAAGGAGCAGTGAAGGAAACACGGAAAAATCATAGGAACGGGGTACGAACATAACCACAAGGAGAGCAATGAGGCCGAACATTATACTGACTGCAAGAAAAAAGTCCAATAAAAATGTGGGCATCGGAATGATGAGCATTGCCACAACGGCAATAACCCCTATCCCGATCATTATATCAGTTTTATGCATCCATTGACTTGAATCAGACATCAGCATTTACACTCCACGCTCCATCCATATACATTATATAGCCTGCTGAAAAGTGTAGCCCCGTTCCCGGTAAAGCTCGGCATACACAAGTGATACTGCATAAAAAAGATCTTCGGGAATATAGTCGCCCACCTCAAGACGCTTGTATAATTCCTGCGCCAGGGGACGGTTTTCCACCATATATATATTATTGTCCTTTGCGATCTGCCGGATTTTCAGCGCCATGCTGTCAACTCCTAACGCAATAACCTTCGGTGATTCCATACTCTCACTTTCATACCGCAACGCAATGGCGTAATGGGTCGGGTTGGTAATAACGACATCAGCTTTCGGGACCTCTTTTATCATGTTCTTCATAACAATCTCACGCTGCATTTCACGTAACCGTGCCCGCACATGCGGATCTCCCACGGTCTCTTTCCATTCTTCCTTGATTTCTTCCTTTGTCATTTTCAAAGATTCCACGAACTGCTGTTTCTGAAAAAAATAATCCGGTACCGCAATAACCAGAAGAAGTACGGCACACCAGAGGATAATCTTCAATGCAATGATCGAAATGTTCTGCAGCGCCATGGCAACAGACACGTCCGGAAGCCGCAGTATTTCATCATAATTACTCGAAACAACAAGGTATGCGACAAAACCCATTGCAACAACCTTGAATACAGACTTAAACAGATTCATCGCGATCTGTTTGGAAAAAAACACTTTCTTCATAATTGTCGCAGGATCAAATTTCAGTTTGCTTGCATCAAACTTCAACGGATGCGTCGATACCTGAAATCCGACCTGAGCGGCATCACCAATTATCGCCCCTGCAAATGCTGCCATGAAGATTGGAAGCAGAATTTTGACTGATTCACTTCCCACCTTGAACATCTCATAGAGAATACTCCTTTCCGTTATACGGAATGTCGAGAAACTTGTCATGTAATGCACTGTTATACGCGCGATAGTATCATACACCCATGATCCGATAAACAGCATAACAAGAAATCCCAGGATAACAACAACAGCCTGTGTCAACTCCTGTGTTTTCGCGACCTGCCCCTTTTCCCGGGCTTCCCGGAGTTTCTTTTCGGTCGGGTCTTCTGTACGCCCTTCATCTTCCGCCGCGAAAAGCTGAAGGTTAAACCGGAATCCCTTCAGGTCATCGGTACAAAAACACCGGAGCAGGTAATATTTCATTTCTTCTGTCATGTCGGCCAGTGAATAAGAACTTTTGTTAAAAATACAAATCCCCGCTCAAGGGCAACATGCATGATCCGCACAATAAGCGGAGTAATCAGCACAAGGACCCCGAAGGCTACCACGATCTGGAATGGAAACCCGAGCATCATAATATTCATCTGCGGCGCCGCTTTCGCAAGAATTCCCATCGTCACTGTCACAAGAAAAAGTGTTCCCAACACCGGAAGGGCTATTTTCAGGGCGACAATAAACATCCCGCTGAATGAATGCATCATGAACTTAATCATCCCCCCCGTTGTATTTCTTGTAAGCTCAATGAGCGGGACAAGTTCGTATGACCGGAATACCGCTTTAATCAGAAAATGATGCCCGTTTATCGCCAGAAACACCAGAAGCCCTATCAGGTTTTTCAGCTGCCCGATCAGCGGAATTGAAACCTGTCCTATCGGATCAAGGACTTCATTTATACCAAAACCCATCTGCACAGAGAATAACTGTCCTGAAAGCTGAAAAGCCGCGAATATCAGATTTATCAGAAACCCGATAAATATCCCGATTGTCACCTCCTGCAGAACAAGAAGCGCATAGGCCCCCATATTACCCGGCAACGTATACCCTCTGCTGGCAATAATCGGAAAAATAACGATAGTCACAAGAAATGACATAAGTGTCCTCATTTTAAACGGGAACACCCCACTTGAATAAAATGGGGCAACAACCATCATGGCGTTCATCCTCATCATAATAAGGAGAAACACCTGGAAATGATAAACAAAATACTCCATTTATTTATCCTGTGCCGATTTTTGAAACCATTCCAAAGATATTCTTCGTGTATGTGACAAGGGTATGTATCATCCAGGACGCAAATACAACTATCGCTATGAAAATTGCAATAATCTTCGGAACAAACGTCAATGTCTGCTCCTGTATCGATGTGGTTGTCTGGAAAATGGAAATAACAAGACCGACAATCATACCTATACCGAGAACCGGCGCCGATACCACGACGGTAACCATCAGCGCTTCCCGGAGTAATTTCACAACAGCGACATCAGTCATGATTATTCACTTCCCCACAGTGTTTATTTTGCTTCAACGAAAAGATTTAACCAGCTCGTAAATCAGCAGGTTCCAGCCATCAACAAGAATGAATAGTATTATCTTAAAAGGCAGCGATATCATGACAGGGGGGAGCATGATCATCCCCATTGCCATCAGCGCACTCGCTACAATCATATCTATTACTATAAAGGGAATAAATATATACACGCCGATCTCAAAAGCACGTGTCAGCTCACTGATCATGAACGCCGGAATAAGGCAGTATGTCGGCACATTGTCGGCGTTTCTCGGTCTCTCGAGATTGGCGAGTTCAATAAAAAGCGCTATATCTTTTTTTCGTGTCTGTTTCAGCATGAATTTCCGAAAGGGCTCAATTCCTTTATCGTAAAACTGTTCGTTGTTGAGCTGTCCTTTCATATACGGCTGCAGGGCATCTTTATTAAATGTCTGCAGCGTGGGCGCCATAATAAATATTGTTAAAAAAATTGAAAGCCCCACAATAACCTGATTCGGCGGCATCTGCTGGAGCGAAAGCGCCCGCTTTACAAAATCAAGGACAATAACGACCCTGGTGAAAGCAGTCATCATTATAATAATCGAAGGTGCCAGGGCAAGGATTGAAAGAAGGAAGAGTATCTGCAGGCTCAGCGCAACATCTCTCGGCTGCGTTGCCTCCCGCACATCGAACGCTATCCGGGGTATCGGCATCCGGACACCGCCTTCCTGCGCGAACGCAGCACCACCGCACAGGAGCACGCCGGCAAGCACGATAAAAAATATCAGCCGCCGCTTATTCATCACCGTTCATCCTTCGCAGCCGGTCTTTCTGCCGCTGGAGATATCCCAGGCGTGACTCAGAATCCGCAGATTCACGGTACACCGGAGTTTCTTCTGCCGTTGATTCATCACGACCAAAAATTTTACCCACCTGCTTTGTTATAAAATCCTGAAACCCTCCCGTCGCCACAGGCATGGAGCGTGAACTCAGAAGCCGTATTCTGTCTATTTCGTCTTTTTCATTTATCTCGGTAATTATGTTGATATTGCTGTCGGTAACTCCAATAACAATGATCCGACCGGCAAGATCAACGACCTGGAGAAATTTATTCGGTCCCAGCGGCGCCACAGCAAGCACCTGGATGACATCGTGCCCCAGTACCTGAAGTCCCGCTTTTCTGGTAACGAAACGGAAAAAATAATAAAATCCCCCCAAGAGGAGGCCAATGATAAAAATGGTTTTAAAAATAAGCCAGCCATAGGACTCCGGCTCTTCTGAGGGACGGTTATAACTTTCATACGGAAGAAATGCTTCCTCGCCACGGGCCTGCTTCGCCGCGGGGGCCTCTTTCGGCACTTCAGACTGTTTTTTCTCCGCCGCTTCATCCTCACCGGTACGGGCGACTGGTGCAGCCGGCACCTTAACTTCCTGCCGTACTGTTTTCTGCTGCGCATGTCTGCGGGCATCACGTCTTTGTGCATCCCCCGGCATGGGACATAATATAATAATCAGGAAAAAAATAATGAGGCCCGATACAGCACCCCGTCCATGAAATGTCCCCTTCACTCTCTGCATAATCCCCTAAACGCGGTCCTTTTCTCCATGCCGCAGCAGCGGCAGCGTATTATGTCGCTTTGCATTCCGGACTCGGAAGCATAAATTTGCACAAAAAAACTCCAGCAACGATTTACTACGATATATGGCACGCACAACTGCGTCAGATGCCACAGGCGCTACTGTACCCGCATTAACCGTTCCGCAGGACTAACAATATCCGTCACCCGGACACCAAAGTTTTCATCAATAACAACGACCTCACCGCGGGCAATAAGCTTCCCGTTCACCAGGAGGTCAACCGGCTCACCTGCGAGTTTATCAAGCTCAATAATTGATCCCTCACCGAGACCCAGAATATCCTTCACCAGCATGGTCGTCCGGCCCAACTCAACAGTCAATGCCAGCTTTACATCGAGGAGCAGGTTAATGTTCGGGCCGACTCCCGGAGGAAGCCCCTCGCCCAGAGGAGGAAATTTGACCGGACTGATGCCCACCTGCGGCTGCATCTGCTGCTGTACATGCTGCTGAGGCACCTGCTGATATTGCTGCTGCATACCGGAACCGGACCCCATTGTGGAACGTGCAAGATCGGAAGCAAGGGGAAGTTCAAGAATATGGTAAAACTTTGAATTGACCATACTCTCAATACTGATATTGTAGGTAATCTTTGCAAGTTCGCCGCCGCCGGGCATTCTCAATTCACCGGCCGAATTCGCAACAGACACGTCCGGAGGCGTTGTGCCGATCCCCCGGCCGATTTTATCACTGAACTGTGTCGCACATGAGGAAAGCATCTGATTCACAAACTCCTGTATAGTGCTCAGATGCGCTTCGGACAAATCCATTGGCGCAGACCCTGAATCATCCCCCATCATAAGCGAGGATATGACACCGGCGTCTCCCAAATTAAATACGATAAGGTTTTTACCGTTCAATCCGCCGGTAAAATCCATTCCCACCTGCACATACTGCCTGCCGAAATCGCCCCGAATGGCTGACTCGGATTTAACTTCCACATACGCATTGGAAATAGAGACATTCTTTCCAAGAAGTGCAGTAAGAGAATGAACCACGGTCCCCATGCTCGAATTCACAAGATCGGCAAGGGAATCCCGCTCAACAGGTGAAAGCCCTGCACCGGTCTGCGGCATATCCATAGAAGGTGCATTGCTTGGCGTCGCTACTTCATCAGCCCCCTTTAATAGAGCATCTATTTCGTCCTGAGATAAAGATCCGTCACCCATAGTTTTCCTCTACAAAAATATTCTGGCTTTCGCCCGCCACCTTACACGCCGGGGATGCTACCATCCTCTTACTATATAATACAGACAGCACTAATAGTTAACAACAAATTCCGTAAAATACACATCAACAATCTTACCGGAACTGAGAATAACATTCACATGGGATTTTATCTCCTCCTGAAGCGCAATCTTATCTTCAAGAGAATCCATATCTTCATATCGTTTGCTGGTTAACAGCATATTGATAACATGACGCAGCTCTACACGCCTTCTCCCCAGCTCAAGCATCAGCTCGGGGTTCTCTTCATACCCGAGGGACACGGTAATTTTCGCGAAATGCGGTTCCTCGTCCCTTGTGGAAACAGAAAAAGCCGGAAGATCAAAATGTTCCCGGGGTGCAGGGGGCGGTGCAACAAGAATACCTTCTTCCCGCTGACTCCTTCGCTCCTCAACATAATTCGCAACCAGCCAGGAAATACCGAACATTGACGCACCAAGAAGCACAATGCCCACAACCCAGAGAAGTATCTTCACTATCCGTGAAGTCGCTAAACCTGACGACGCTTCTTCCGCGCCGCCAACCTCCTCCTCGTCATCAACATCAGCCGCTAGTCTCTCATCATCGCCCATACGCAAACCTTTTTGTGATATAAATCCAGCATCTCAATAAAAAGGCCTGATGCTGGCACCGCATTATACGCAAATATACGATAAATTTCAATCAAAAATTATGTGACATAATATGCAAGACATCCAAATCTGTCAAGAATTTTATTGTATTACTACATATTTTAATGCTGAATTTACCGTTTCTCATGCACATTACCGCCATTCCTCATCGGGGAGAGGTCTTTCAACTCCCTTCTTCGTACTCTTTTCAAGGGCCTTGTCCCTGAGAATAACAATATCGACACGACGGTTGTACGCCCTTCCCTCGGGAGTATCATTTGAATCGATGGGACGATGCTGACCAAAGGCAACTGCCGATAGCTGTTTGGGATTCACATCCTCCTCTTCAGATAGAAACCGCAGGACGTTAATGCTCCGCGCAGAGGAAAGCTCCCAGTTGGTTTCATATCCGCCATCAGTCGCAGGGGGAGCGTTGGGCCTGTTATCGGTATGTCCTTCTATCCGCACATAATTGGGGATCTCCCTGACAATGCCGGCCACTTTTTTCAGTACAGGTTTTATGTTTTCACGGAGCCGGGCATTCCCCGGTTCAAAATAGGCATCACTGGTGAGCGTAATAATAAGGCCCCGCTCATCTTCACGAAGGCGCACCTTCTTGGCCTCGATTTCAGGCTTGAAGGCTTCAACGGCGCGTTTAATACGCGACGCCACCGCGCGTCCTTTTTGCGTGGAGGGAAGCACCAGCATATTGTTTCCCAGCTCAACAAGCTTCCCCTTCGCAAGGGACGATCCCCCCTCCATCACTCCAAAAGAGCCCTTCAGGGAGGATATCATCAGCTGAAAGTCCTCCTGGGGTACCGTAGAAACATCACCCATCATAATAATGAAGAAGCAGAGCAGGAGGTTGTTCATGTCCCCCATTGTTACCATCCACGCCGGGGTTCCCCTCTTTTCAGTCTTTTTCTTCTTAATCGCCATTAATCTCCGACCTCGCTGGAGATAGCCTCCCTCTGAGATGGCGGCAGGAAGGATACGAGCTTGTCTTTCACAATACGGGGATTTTCCCCGGACTGAATCGAGAGAACCCCTTCCAGCATAATCATCTTTGTAAGGACTTCTTCTGCCGTCCGCAAATCAAGTTTGATAGAAAAAGGCATAAAGATCAGGTAACACATGATCGCACCATACAGGGTGGTAATAAGAGCGAGAGCGAGACCGGGACCAACCGCAGACCGGTCCTCCAGGTTCTGGAGCATAATAACCAGACCAATGAGTGTACCGATCATACCAAAGGAAGGAGCGATAGCGCCCCAGTTATCCCACACCATTTTATTTTCATCGTGCCGCGCAATGAGCTGTTCGATATCAGTTTCAAGAATTTTCCGAACAAGCTCAGGGTCGTTACCGTCAACGACCAGCTGTATTCCTTTCCTCAGGAACTCATCATCCAGATCGCCAAGATCATCTTCAAGGGCGAGGAGTCCTTCCCGTCGGGCCTTTTCCGAAAAGGAAACAACGGTAAGAATGAGCTCACCGGGATCATATTTCGACGGAAAGAATATAATTTTCATTACCTGGGTCATATTCAGGACTTTCTGCAAAGGGTATGCCACAAGGAGCGCTGAAAACGATCCTCCCACGGTAATAAAGACCGATGCAATAGAAACAAACCATATAACATTACCGCTACCGGAAATAATACCGAAAATGATTGCGACTGTTCCAAGACCGAGGCCGATTAAACTCGCTGTATCCATCCTTCAGGAAACTCCCTCAAATTTTCATTTATTACACACACAACAAGAACACGTTATACAGGTTCTTCATTGTATAATATCGGTAGATGAGATATTTTTATTGATAAGAAATACATCAGCCCCCGCATATTCTCCAAACACCATACCAGTGGAATAATTCCGGTCAACTTTTTTTCTATAAGATAATGCTTTTACATTAGACGAGGAGAACGGCAAACAGCAACGAAGGGACTTATCGGGGGGGTGATAAAATATCCAGAAAAATATCAACAAGCTCCGGGTCAAAGATCCTCCCCTTCTGCGATATCATAAAACTGACCGCATCGTCACTGCTCATCCCTTTCCGGTAGGGGCGGTCGTCAGTAATTGCGTCATAGACGTCACACACCGTGATGAGGCGCGCATTGAGGGGGATATCGGCACCCTTCAGACCGGAAGGATACCCGGACCCGTCCCAGTGTTCGTGGTGATGGAGAATACCGGGCATAATTCCGCGGTAGGCTGCTATATCACCTATTATCTCCACACCCCGTTCCGGATGCCGCTCCACCACGGCACGTTCATCAACGGTCAGCATTCCCGGTTTATCGAGAATAATCTCAGGTATGGCGATCTTCCCAATATCGTGAAGGATCGCGGAAATGGAAAGGATACGATTCTGCTCCTCGTTATATCCGATCCGTCCCCCCATCTTTTCCACGAGCCGGGCCACCCGCTCACTGTGTCCCGCTGTCCATTTTGACTTCGCGTCAATTGACCGCGTCAGGGCAATCAGTATACCCAGGAGCATGTTCTCCCTTTCATCAAGGAGGTTCACGCTGTTCAGGGCAACACCCACCTGATCAGCCAACATGCGCAGTACCTCTTCTTCGTCAGGATGGAAACCGCTCCCCTCCTTCCGGGATATAATAAGGGAACCGAGATATTCGCCGTAGACAAACAGGGGAACATTAATAATTGATCCGATATCCTCACCCACGAGATGACCGAAAAAATTCTGCAGGTCAATACCCTTCCGGTAACGAATCTGGAAATACTCCCGGTATGAGTTGCTCATAAAATTACGGACTTCTTCATCATGGATGAAAGGCCGCTCCCCCAGGACGTTCTCGTTGCCGCTGTCAAAATACGACAGAAGTTCGAACCCTTTCCTCTCATCATTGCGGATAACAATCGCGATATACTGGCAGACAACCATGGATGAAAGAATGCCGATGACCCGGTCCAGAAGGTCGCTCCTGGACACAGAGGAGAGGACCGCTTTGTCGATGCGGTTCATCGTCTCCATGGCCTTCATTCTTCTTTCAATCTCAGACATGTCATTGCGTATTTTTCCGGTGAGGATATTCACTGAACGGGCAACGTCTCCCACTTCATCGCCGCTCTGGACAGCGATTTCTCTGCCGTACTCTCCCGACGCGATTACAGAAGATACCTGTGACAGGTCACGAAGGGGCCGAAGGAGACGGGAGACAAAAAAATAGCTGAGGGCATTGGAAATCAGCAGCAGCAGAACAGTGAATATGACAACCAGCATCACATTGTCCCGAATAAAGACTGTTATCCCCTTTCGATCTATGTCAAAATTCAGGATGTACCTGTTCGAATCAACAGGCCGGGTTATATCGAACCGCACTGAAACACGGTCATTTCTTCCAAAATACATTGCGTGTGACACGTAAAAACGGTTACCAATGCATTTTCTGAGATCCCCGTACTGTGACAGGGGAACAGGTGCGGACCTGAATACATTGTTCCCGTCAAGATACACCCGTGACCATCGTTTCACACCGGTATCATATATATATGCCGAGATATCATGGAGACGGTGTGTCTTGATTGAGAAACTCCGTATCTGTTTCGCAAATTCCCGGATTTCAGGATTCTCCCGATTAAGGAGGAAAAGAAACATATCCCCCTCCTCGCTTCCCGCAGCGACGTAAAGCCGCTGCATCACTATGGTACGCGCAAAATTCATGAACTCCATGGTATTATGCATGGTGTTAAAGATAAATGCGAAATATCCTATCAGTAATCCGAAAATCATAAAGTACAACGCCATGCGGCGTCCCAGAGAGGGTTTCAAATAATCGTAAATGCGGTTTTTTATGCGTGAAATGGTCATGCTGTACAATGTTTGCCCGACAGAATCGAAATCCAGGAGGATAATTCTGCTGCGGAACCCGTGGACTTCATCAGTATGTATATTATTTGGAGTATACTACAGTAAATAATTTTTTCAAAAAAACAAATCCTATTCACCATCCGGAAAATTCCGCTCCCGGACTTCCCTGATCAGCTCGAGAACCTCTGAAACCGACTCCTTCACCACATACTTCCTGTCATTGGTAAGAGTAATAACGGTATCAGGACGGGCCTCCATTATTTCAATATGCTTTTCGTTGAGGATAAACTCCTCCCCGTTGATACGGTGTATTGTTATCATCGTCTATCTCCTCTTCCCCCTCTTTTTTTCATACCGGGAGAAATAATCTCCCGCTCCGCAGTGCCGGACACTCTTCTCCGAACAGCCGGGATCACTTCCGTCATATATATATTCTCCATGCCCGCAGAAGAGCTCTTCAAGCCACATTTTCGCCGCAAGAAACTGGTGACTGGTGTAAAAGCGCCGGTCATCCCGGTTCAGTTCATAGTCCTTCCTTTTCCATACTGATGAGAAATCCTGTCCCTCCATCGGGGCAAACCTGTTTACTCGCTGTACCGCTTTCATGTAGGTGACAGTCTCCCCGGTATAGTACTGGCGGTAAAAGGCAAGATCATTCCCGGCAAGGTACAGAGAACGTAAACCGCACCCGAGGGCAAGGGCAACAGCCTGGGTCGTGACGATATTGCCTGTTGCAACGAATCCCAGGTTTTCTCCTGCTTCCTTCCACAGCGCATCATAGGGTGCTTCATGTATCATCCAGTTAAAGAAGCTCATGTCCCCGCTCCATGACCTGACAGCGCTGTGGGACATGCAGCTGAAAGCAATCAAATGTATGCCCGCAGTGTCAAGGGAATGGAAAAATCCCACCGGGATGGTTTCACATGATATCACATATTTCGGGGTAATCCCGTTGCGCAGCAGCGGACGCAGCGCCATGTCCACCGCCAGAAACACCACCTCTCTCCGATGCTGATACTTCTTCAGGACCGGAAGAGATTTTTCAAGGGAAGGTCCCGCACCGATAACCACCACGTCTTTCCCCGCGAGTTCTCCGATGATCCTCTGCAGCCCGCCATAACGGTTGATATAGGGCCGGTTCTTCCGGAGGTTCCTCCGAAACGAATCATAACGCTCTGCCAGCATCCCCGCGTTCAGGTTCTGATATAACCGGGTTTTATCCATAATATATTTCTTACACCATTCTTTCGTCGTTACCAGGCTCATGCTTTATTTACTTATTGTTCAGGACCGTACTCACGAAGAAGCGACATCCCATACTGCGCCGCACGGTGACCGTTTCCGTCCCGCAGGAGCACCATGACGCCGACGGCTCCGGTGCCGCCGATAAAAATACCATAGCTGCAGGCCCTGTTTGTGCCGTCCATAACGGTGGCGGTTTTGCCGAACACCGCAACAGATATATCGCCGGGACCGTTGTTGTCACACTTCTTCTGATTATACAAGAGTTTTTTCTGCTCATCACTGCGCCCTGCCGACGCAGTGCCTTCCCTCACAACCCGGAACAGCGCCTCCCTGAGTTCATTTCTCATGTCCGTCGATATGCTTTCCCTCACCGCCAGAATCATCCGGTCCTCCACGGGAACATCGGACACCAGGCGCAGGAGCCTCATGAAATCCTCAATTCTGAAACGCATTGAAAAATCAAGTCCCCCGAGGAGGCGGGCGAAGCTTCTGTCCCCCGGAGGAACAGCACAGCGCGCGCCGATTCCAAGGCGCTCCAGGAAACTGTTTGTCCACTTTTGAAAATGTCCCCTGTCGATATGACGGGAAAGTGAACCGAAATAGGAGTTGCAGGAACAGGCAAGGGCTTCAGTGAAACCGATACTGCCATGACCACGTTGAAGCCAGCAATCCGGGACGGTTTCATTCCGGCGGTGCCTGCCGTAACAATGGTACCGGTAGTCACGTATAATGTCAGGCCGCTGCGTCATACAGTAGAGCGACACCAAAAGTTTGAACACCGACCCCGGAGGCACCGTGCGATTACTGAAGCTCCGGTGGCTTATGTGCAGCACATTACCCGTCCGCAGCGAAAATACCGCCCATGAAAGACCGGGGGGATATCCCGACGCATCTGTGTACGGAACACAGCGAATACCCGGATAATAATGCTTCAGGATATCATACCAGGAATACCCCGCTGCAGCAAGAGCGAGGGCCCCGTGCTGACAGAACCCCGCACCATGTCCCATGCCCTGCCCCTCGAAACAGAATGCCTGTTCACCTTCATCATAACACGGGGTTACCCGGTAATTGTTGCTCCGGATAAAGTTCCACCCTTTGACCCTGTTGATCTTCAGACGAAAATCTTCCGGAGCAAGTACATGATCTTTGCCGTTCATGACAACCGTCACGTTCACCGCGTCGCGGTCAAAACGCAGATCCTGAGCCTGAGCGGCAGCGCCTGACTGTCCCGGGATGATGAGTGAAGCGAGCTCCCGTGCCCTGAGAATACGGCGCCATGAAGAATCCTTTCCCCTGCAAAGATAGCGCCCAAGCGGTGAACACCAGTCCTCAACCGCAGTGAGTCCTGCGGGATCGCTGCCGAATACCCTCCCGTCAAAGGTGTTCCCGCCGCATCGTGAATGGAACAGAAAAGGGAATGACAGCCCGGCGATGTCAGGCACCCATTGCAACGCGTCCCCGCCTCCGGAACAGCCCCCGATTCTCCCCCGGTATACCTGGCAATGGGTGAGGTCGCAGAATTCGGCATCGCCATGATGCGGGGTCTGCAGCGCCTGGAGGGCCCTTCCCGCAATCAGCACCCTCAGGGCCTGGAGCGCTTCATGCTGTTCTTCCGTGACAGGGCCATATTCGGCACGGGCGGAATCCAGGGCAAACCGTTCCAGGCGTTCCCTGACGATGAACACGGCGCTGTCTCCGTCAATCTTCATGGTGAGAGGCAGGGGATACCTCCTCACCTCTCCGGAGACAGAAACCGTCCATTCCTGCTCCGACCCGCCTGT
>ENA-UPTA01004525-UPTA01004525.1-activated-sludge-metagenome-genome-assembly--contig:-NODE-4525-length-13140-cov-33.278487_pt1 | contig 13140 bp, 12 predicted proteins | sample MGYA00238184_ERZ773361 | MGnify/ENA primary metagenome ERZ773361 (study PRJEB29100, sample SAMN05720205) | activated sludge metagenome | isolation source: anaerobic digester from wastewater...
TCCATCAGCCCCACGCTGAAATTCACTCCCCGGTACACAACGGATAATAAGGAAGTGTATCTTGTCACGGAGCGCGACTACGAAAATTCCGAACTCCAGTCTTCCCTGAACGCCAACCAGCGGGCAGTCAGCGCCATGCTCAACCCTCTAGCCAACAGGGCCAACGGCGACTTGGATACGTTCTTTCGTGCGATAGACGCTCTTTCCACCAATCAACAGGTGGCTGCAGCCTTTGATTCCCTCATGCCCATCCATGGCGCGGTCCAAACCACCATGTCCTCTCAAGCCGCCGTTTTTCAAGCCGTCCAGGCCGCCGGCCGCCTGGAAGAGTTGCGGTCAGGAGTTCACGGATTCAGTTTTTCGGGCCTCGACATCATCGACCGGGAGCTTTCCCATCATTACGACCGTCGTCCCATTCATCTGGCCGCGAGCGGAGACGATATCCGGGGACTGATCACTCCCGAAACGGACCCCCGGTGGGGTGTCTTTGCCAGGGGGAGCCTGATTCTAGGAGACCAGAAAAGCACACCGGAACAGAAGGGTTATGATTTCAAAAACGGCGGCTTTACACTGGGCATGGATTACCGCATTGCCCGCCGGATGATAGCCGGGGCAATGTTTGGCTACAATGATTCCCGGGCTTCCGTGAATGATGCCGGCAGCAAGGTTTCCATGGAAGGTTTTTCCGCCAGTCTGTACGGATCCGTTTTCGGTGAAACACTGTTTGGTGATTTTCAGTTGAGCTACGGCTGGAATCAATACGACAACAGCCGCCGGATCGTCTTTCCGGGCATCGAACGAACGGCTGTTTCCAGCCCCTCCGGCAACCAGATTTCTGCTTATGCCGGAACGGGCTGCAACTTCAGAAAAGGAAACTGGACGCTGGGACCCATGCTGTCCTTTCAGTATATCCGCCTTCAAGTGGGGGATTACACGGAAAACGGCGCAGAAGCTCTCAACCTTCATATTGACCAGAACACCGTAAAATCGATTTTAAGCAGCGCCGGGGGACAAGTCTCCTGGCGCTGGGAAGAAGACAGCATCAGGCTGTTGCCCCGCCTGTGGGCGGTATGGCGTCACGAATTTGCCAACACCGAGCAAACGACTCTGGCATCACTCGCTCAGACGGGATCAGCTTTTTCCGTATCCTTACCGGGAATGGAAAGCAATTACATCGCAGCGGGTGCAGGAATGTCCGTGCAATGGAATGACTATGCCGCTCTCTTCTTCAATTACGACATCCAGTTCGGGCAGAAGAATTTTGGGGCGCAAGGCGTTAATGCCGGCGTGAGAATTCCATTTTAAAAAGAACAGGCTCCACATCCTGCGGATTCTCAAAAAAATCCATAAGGAGCAGGAAGGAGAACCCATGAAGTCTTCGCCACTATGCCGCATTCTATGGTGGATAATCAGTGGTTGAAGTGCAGATGAATACAACTTCGACCTTCTCTTGTTTCGACTGAAGCCCGATCAGCAAGACTTTTCACCATATAGCCCGCCAGCCGCAGGGCGGCATTCTGGTTTTTGAGAATATCCGCGGCATCCGGTCTTGACGCCGGAAATTCTATTGGCAAACCGGCATAGGCCATTTCCACATCAAGATTAAATTCATCAAATTTTGCCGTCATCGTTACCGAATCGCGCGTCAGATCATTTTCGGCCGCGGCCTCGTAAAATTCACTCATGGCCGCCGCCGCTTTGTAAATCACCTCACCACGGGCTCCCCAGGCTCGTCCCTGCTGCTCCATAAAACTTCCGATCCTTTCCGATGAATCTTCCCCTGGTTTGAGACTGACCGTAGCCTGCCTGGCGATACCGATGCGGAAAAAAAGGTTTAGAATGATGGCGGAAATCGTGGCCAGTGACAAAGACGAGTTAAAAACCGGTTGCAACCAGGGATGGACATGGCGGTATAATTCCGGAACAAATTCCACACTCAGCCCCATAATAATTGAAATGCCGATAACAAATGTTTTTCTGGAATCTATCATGCGGGAAAGAATGATCTGCAATCCAGCCAATATCATGAAACTCACGGCAAAAATCATCGAAGCCCCCATAATCGGCGTGGGCATGATTACGAAAATGGAAGCAACTTTGGGAAAGAAAGCCATCAGGATTAAAATAGTCCCGGCACTGTAAGCGATGCGACGGCTTGTCGCTCCCGTGGCAATGGAAAGGCCGATATTGCTGGAGGAAACGGATTGCCCCAGTGCTCCCAGCATACCGGAAAGAATATTACCGATTCCGCAGGCCAGAACTCCACCGCTGATATTGACCATGTCCGGCCTTTTCCAGTCGGCGTCGTTAATTCTCTGACAGGTGGTCACATCCCCCATGGTTTTGAGCGCCGAGGATAAAGCCGCCACCAAAAAAGGCGCCAGCAGCACCCATTGAAAAGAAAAACCATCATGAATAATCTCCGGCATCGAAAACATCGGCGTTTCCAGGATGATCCGAAAGGATTCTTGGTTCAGAATTCCAGTAGCTGCCGCCGCTGTATAGCCGACAATCATTCCCAGAAGCGCCGAGTAAAGGCGCAGTTTGCCTTTGCCCCAAACATTGAAAGAGGCCATGGCCCCCAGCGTTAAAACCGCCACGGCGATAGCTGTCGGATCGGGCACGAGATGGGTTTTATCAACCCCCAGGAATTTGCGGATGGCAATGGGAATCACTTCAATACCGACCATGGTCACGATGGTTCCGGTCACTTCAGCGGGAAAAACTGACCTCATCCGTGAAATCAAGCGGGAAAAAACCGCCTCAAAGCAACCGGCTACGGCCGTCATACCGAAAATCAGCGAAAACCCGCCTGCTTTACCCGCCATCAGAGAGGCGGTCAGAAAAGCAGGTCCATTCAGAAGCGGACAAAGATAGCCGGAGCCAACCGGACCTCTTTTGAGGCCCTGAAGAATGGTTCCGATACCGGAGGCTAGCATGGCCACGCTGATCAGGCGGGCGGCCTGCCCGGAAGTTCCCCCGATGGCCTCAACGATAATGATGGGGAAAATAAAGGCGATCGCCATCAAAGAGATATGCTGAAATCCCATAAGAATCAGCATCATCGGACCGGGGCGGTCATCGACCCCGTAGATCAGATTGGATGGTTTCCGGACGGACATGACGCCATCACTTTACGAAGGACCGGAGAGCTTCCTCCTGATCCATATAAATGGGAAACAGATACGTGAAACCGGCCATTTCAAATATTTCCAGTATGGAACTCTGGATTTCCAGAAGAGCGATTCTGCCGCCCGCATCTTCGGCCTGTTTTGCCAACAATAAAAGCCGCCTAAGAGCGGCCGAGCTGATGTATTCCAGATGAGCCATATCCAGAAGAATATTCTTATTTCCTGCTTCGATCATTGGCGCCACCTGCTGTTCAAACGCGGCGCCGGTTGTAGCATCCAAACGGCCTTCCACCGAAAGAATGACAATTTCACCCTGTCGCTTTTCCCATATTTTCATTCATGCGCCTCCCGAAAAATAACCCTGCGGAATTTATCTTCAAATCCGGAAACCCAACCCATACGCCACAGATTCAGAAGTTCATTCTAAACGCTAGGAGTGTCATATCATCATTTTGTTCATTCGGTCCAACAAATAATGCCACATCATCAAGCACTTCACAACAAACACGCTCCGGCTTCTGATCGGCCAGCCGCAGCAAAGACGCTTTCAGCCTTTTTTCAGAGAAAAACTCATGGTGATCGTTTTCGGCCTCGGTCACCCCATCCGTGTACAAGAAAAGGATATCCCCTGGCAGGATCTGAATCTGCTGATCCCTGTAGATGGTTTTTTCACGAATCCCCAGGGCAAGACCCGGTTCCAGAACAAGCCGCTCAACGTTTCCTGAACGAACCAGAAACGGTGGATTATGCCCACCGTTGGCAAAAACCGTCTCGCCTGTGCGCACATCAACAAAAGCGATAAAAAGCGTAATAAAGGTCATGGTTTCATTGTCCGGACAAAGTTCGCCATTCAAATTCTTCAATAAAACGGCAGGACTTGCGCTTGTCCGGGCAAAAGCCTTAAGCAGCTTTTGCGCCGTGGCCATGTATAAGGAAGCGTAAATTCCCTTGCCCGCCACATCGCCGACAACAAGACAAAGTCGGTTTTCGTCCAGAAAAAAGAAATTGTACAAATCGCCTCCGACCTCTTTTGCCGGCTTCATTACAGCGTAAACGTCATAGCGCGGATCTTTCTTCCGGCCAGGTAAGGGCAGCATACCGGTCTGGATGTCATAGGCAATGCTCAGTTCGCTGTCTATGCGCAGCTTTTCCCGTGCCATTTGCCTTTCCCGATGATGATTTTGAATAATAAAGAAAAATACGGCAATACCGGCGCCGTTGGCCATGACCATCGGAACCAGCGTGGCGCACACAATATTCCGCACTTCATCCGATACACCCAGCATAACAGGAGCAATCACAAGCACATGCAAGAGCGTGAGCGCCGTCATCAGCAAGGCGGCTTCCACGATCTTCATCTTCCGTCCCCTTTTCCATAAATGGTATCCGCCGCAGATCAGCCCGGCTGCGATGGTCGCGACACTGCAAGGAAGAGCCGTAGAGCCGCCCATCAAATACCGATGAGCGCCACCCATCAGACCGGCAATCCCGCCTGCCAGTGGTCCGCCCAGCAACCCGGCGATAGCAGGACCTAAATCTCGAAAAGATGCCAGAGCGCCAAAAATCTGCACGGCGCTGACGGTTCCATAAATGGAGGCAATTCCACAGACAAAACCCAAAAAAAGACTTTCCTTCAGGACAAGACGTCGATTGAGCAGATCCCCGAAAAACCGGATTCGGGTGATCAGATATGCCAACACAATGAAAACAGAGATATTTTGAACAAGTTTCGTCAGTATTTCGCTGATGGTTACCCTCCTGCTGAAAACCTCAAAGATATTTTGTTGCGTAGATCAAAGGTAATTTGCAGATCGTCTTTGGCCTATGACGACCTCAGTGCCGTAATGGTGAATACTTTAGTGAAGTACCGAGATAAAAGCAAGTCCATATAAGAAGACCATAGGGCCGAGGCCTTTCTCTTCACAACGGATTCTGTGGTCAATCATCATGATTCCGTTCCCAAGCGGCTCGTAGGAACGGGAAAACATCGTCTCAACGTCGTCCGGACCTTCAGGTTCGTTGGTTTAGATGATTGTTTATATAGGAGTTTCTAATAAAATATTGCAACTTTCGTTACGGATGTGTAAAAAACAGGTCAAATGAATTATCGGTACTTAACGACAATGAGTGAAACAACACAGATGGTCTCTACTTTAAAAAAATGCCTGAAAGCCAAAGGGATGACCTACCGGGATCTTGCCTTGAAATTGAATCTTAGTGAACCAAGCGTCAAAAGGCTGTTTGCCGAACAGTCGTTTTCTCTCAAGCGACTGGAACAAATATGCCAGGCGTTGGACCTGAGTTTTTACAATCTGGCAAAGTTGAGCGCCGAAGCGGAAAGCGGAGTCAGTGTTCTTACGATCGAACAGGAAAAAGCGCTTGCGGAAAATCCCAAGCTGATGGTCTTTTTCTACCTGGTTCTCAATGGACGGGAGCTTTCCAGTATTACGGAAGATTATAAATTTACGGCGCCCGAAGCTTATGATATGCTTGCAAGTCTGGAAAAAGTGAAACTGGTCGAACGCTACCCGCACGATAAAGTCAAACTGCTGGTTTTTAAAAACATTGTCTGGAACCACCATGGCCCCTTGAGAAAAAAATACGAGGCCCAAATTCAAAATGAATTTCTGGAATCGTCATTTGCGCAAGCCGATGAAAAGAAATATTTTTCCTATGGCAAACTTTCCGAGTCTTCCCGACAAATTCTCATGAAAAAAATCGATCGTCTGACCAAGGATTTCAATGAACTTCTGGAAATCGACAAAGCCCTTCCCGGTGAAAACCGTCAGCATGTGGGATTATTGATCAACTACCGTCCCTGGGTATTCTCACTCATCAGAGACTTAAAGCGGAAAGTATCATAACCGGTCATACACTAATGTCAAAATTCTCTCTTTCGTAAAGTCTTTCCCGTAGCTGCTTTTAATACCAAAAGGATCGAATATCGATACTTAATATTTTAGTATTGATTTTTGTCGATATTCCCTTTAATTGTCCACGCCAGGAACCATGAAGCGAAGCAAATCCAAACGGATTGGAGAAAGTATTATTTCCTATGATTTATGTTCACGGCTTCGGGCATTTTCATCCCGAAAATGTCATCACCAATAAATTTCTTGCAGATCTGGATATCGGCACAACGGAAGAATGGATTCTCGACCGTGTGGGGATCGAGTCACGACGCACTGTTTTGCCCCTGGAGTATATCCGCGACACGAAAAATGCCAATCCTGAACTCGGTTATCAAGTAAGATTGTATTCCAATGCCAAGGGAGGCGCCGAGGCGGCGCGGATGGCCATCAAGCGGGCCGGGATTACCCCCCAGGACATCGGCCTAGTCATTTCGGGAAGCTCCATTCCCGAATTTCTGGTGCCGTCCGAAGCCTCCACCGTCGCAGGCGAGCTGGGCATCGACGTTCCCTGCTTCGACCTGAACGCGGCCTGCACCACTTATGGCATGCAAATCAATTTCCTGGACATGATGAAGCCGGAAAAGCTACCGCCCTACATTCTGATTCTCAATATCGAACTGACAACGCTGGGCGTTGATTTCTCCAGCCGCGCCTCTGCAGTCCTGTTTGGCGATGCCGCCGCCGCTACGGTCGTTTCCACCAGCGTGCCGTCGCATCTGACGTTTTCGGATTGCCATGTTTTCGGCAAGCCCACGCAATGGGACAAGATTGTTGTTCCCAAGCTCGGATATTTCAGCCAGGACGGCAACATGGTTCAGAAATTCGCCATTGTGAAAATGACGGATGCCTTAAAGAGCGTCCAGGCTTCGCATGCCGAAAACTGTGACCGCTTTCTTTTTGTCGGACATCAGGCCAATTTCGGCGTGCTCACGACAACCTGCGAACGGACAGGCATTACAGAGGATGCTCACTGGTACAATGTCACAAAATTCGGCAACACCGGTTGCGCAGGAGCCCCTGTTGTCTTGAGTCAGCATTGGGATGATCTCCGGGCCGGCGATTGCGTGGCCGTCGTCCTGGTGGGCGGCGGTTTAAGCTGGACCCACATGGTCCTCACCGTAAACGAGAAAGGATGCAAATGACGTATCAAGAATTTATGGAAAGAAGCACATTCGGCCAGGAGGAAATTCTGGCTGCGTCATACGGACAACTGGTGGATGATCCGCCCGAACATTTCGATGGCCGTCCTCCCGCCCCGCCGTTTCTCATGGTGGATCGCATCACGTCCCTGACAAGCGACGGCAGGCGCGGCACGATTTCGGCGGAGCTGGATATCCGCTTGGATGCCTGGTATTTTCAATGCCACATGCCGGGTGATCCCGTGCAGCCCGGCTGCCTCTCCGTGGACGCCATCTGGCAGCTTCTGGGATTCTATTGTCTGTGGCGTGGAGCGCTTGGCGCCGGCCGCGCGCTCGGGAGCGGAGAAATTGCTTTTCAGGGCCAGATCCGCCCCTACAACAAGCTGGTCCGCTATGAAATTAACGTCAAGCGTTACGCTTTGCTCAAAGAATCCGGCGCAGCCATCATCATTGGAGACGGTGAAATCTTTGTGGATAATGAACTGATTGCCTGGGTCAAAGAAGCCCGCACGGGAATCTTCAAGGGGATTGTGTACCGGGACTATCCCAGACGGTCGGTAAATTCCATGGGCGGCATGATCAGGAGGGACGTATGAATGAAAAACCGGTAGCCATTGTCACGGGAGGCGCATCCGGCATTGGGGCGGCCTGCTGCCGCGTCCTAGCCGAACGGGGATTTGATGTCGGAATTCAGTACCGCAGCCGGAAGGCACAGGCGGAAGCCCTTCTGTCGGAGATTGCCTCAGGCTCGCTTTTACATGCCGATCTGGCCGATACGGATCAGATTGAAAAGCTGACAAGCAACATCAAAGATCAATGGGGGCGCGTTGATGTGCTGGTGAACAATGCGGGCCACTCCATCAATGCCGACATCATTACCATGAAGATGGAGCAGTTCGACGAACAGCGGGCGCTGATGCGCGGGGTCTGGTATCTGACGAAAAGGATTCTTCGCCAGTTCATGATCCGCCGCAATCAGGGCCGGATTATCAATATCTCCAGCATCGTCGGTCACACGGGCAATATCGGCCAGATTCCCTACACGATGGAAAAAGCGGCGCTCGACGCCTTTACAAAATCCCTGGCAAAAGAGCTTGCCGGGAGGAACATTCTTGTAAATTCCGTCGCGCCGGGGTTTATTGATACGGACATGACGCGGGAACTGCCGGACAACATTCGTGAGCCGATCATCGCTCAGATTCCCCAGGGGCGCATGGGCAGACCGGAAGAAGTTGCTGAGGTGGTCGCGTTTCTTTCGACATCCGGCTCTTACGTGAACGGCAGCGTCATTCATGTGAACGGGGGGCTTTATGGAGGCTGACAGGCAGTTGATTGCCCGGGTGCTCGCGGCGGTTCCCCAGCAGCCGCCTTTTCGGTTCATTGACGACATTCTGTCTGTTGATGAAAACCATATTGTGGGAGCCTGCCGCTTTTCCGAGAACGCGGATTTTTACAAGGGCCATTTTCCCGGCAAGCCTTTGACGCCAGGAGTTCTTTTGCTGGAGGCTCTGGCCCAGACCGGCGTGGTCGCCTTCGGCATTTATCTCGTCATGAAAACCGGCGCGATGACACAGGAAGAAATGCAGCGCTACTTCACCCTTTTCACCTTCATGGAATCCGTGGAATTTACCGGTTTGGTCAAACCGGGAGAACGGGTGATTGTCCGTGGAGAAAAAATCTATTTCCGTAAACTGAACATTAAAGCGCGGGCTGTCATGGAGCGGGAAAACGGTGAACCGGTCTGTTCCGGCATCATCGCCGGCATGGCCGTCCGGGTGGAGGAGTAAGAAATGAATCATAAGGACGTAACAAAAAAAAGAATCGTCATTACGGGCATGGGGGTTGTGGCCCCTAACGGACACGGGCTTGCCCGTTACGAAAAAGCCCTGCGGGAAGGACGCTCGGGCATCCGGTTTATTCCGGAGCTGGCGCAACTCAATTTTTCCTGTCAGGTGGCAGGCGTTCCCGAAAACTTTGAGAACATCCTTCCAGAATATTTTGACCCCGAACAGCTTCCTTCCATCAACAACAATATCGGTTACGCGTCCGTTTCCGCGATGGATGCCTGGCGCGACGCCGGATTTGATGTTCCGAAAGCCGAAGATGACCGGGTGGATTGGGATACGGGGGCAATCATCGGGTCGGGAGTCGGAGGAATCGACACCATCGCCAAAACGGTGGTGCCCATGGTCAACGAAGGTCGGGTGCGCCGGATGGGAAGCCGGGTTGTGGAACAGGTCATGGGAAGCGGCACCAGCGCCCGGATTGCGGGATTGCTGGCGCTTGGAAATCAGGTGACATCCAATTCCTCCGCCTGCAGCACGGGTAACGAAGCGATCATCGATGGTCTGCAGCGAATCCGTGCGGGACTGGCCAAAAGAATGCTGGTCGGTGGCTCCGAAGCAGCATCTCCTTACATTTGGGGCGGATTCGACGCCATGAAGGTCATCTGCCGGAAGTTCAACGAACAACCGGAAAAAGCCTCGCGGCCTTTAAGCGCCACGGCGGGCGGTTTTGTTCCCGGTTCTGGCAGCGCGGTGCTGGTGATTGAAGAATTGTCCTCGGCACTTACCAGAGGCGCTCAAATCTACGGAGAAATTCTTGGCGGTGCCGTCAATTGCGGAGGCCACCGCGGCGGAGGCTCCATGACCGCTCCTAATCCGGAAAGCGTCAAGCGCTGTATCCGACAGGCGATTGAAGACGCGGGGATAGCCCCCCGGGAAATCGATGCCATCAACGGACACTTGACGGCCACTTACGCAGACCCGGTGGAAGTGGGAAACTGGGCTCAGGCATTGGAGAGAACCCCCGACGATTTTCCCTATATCCAAGCGACAAAATCCCTGGTCGGCCACTGTCTGGGAGCGGCCGGGGCCATCGAGTGCATCGCCGTGGCTCTTCAGTTGCAAGGTGGTTTTCTTCATCCGTCAGTGAATTCCGAAGATGTCCATCCGGAGATTGCCGTGTTTTCCAGGTCCATTCCCCAAAAATGTCTGGAAATGCCGAATATGAAAATTATCGCCAAAGCCGGATTTGGTTTTGGCGATGTCAACAGCTGTATCATCTTTAAAAAATGGGAAGGAGAATAAAAAACAATGGAAGAGAAACACATTTTTGAACAACTGCTGGACATCCTGAAACTTTATACAAAGGATGCAAGTCTGCTGGTCAAAGCAACCCTGAAGACTCACATTCTGGATGATCTGAAAGTGAATTCGGCGCGCCTGGTGGACATCATCATCAAGTGCGAAGATACGTTCGGCATCACCATCGAAGACGATGAAGCAGACCAGATTCGCACCATCGGCGACGCCGTAAGCCTGGTTCAGCAGAAACTGGCATGACCTCGCTGAAGCTCCAGAGGATCATCGGGAAAATCGCGTCTTTTGCCATAGCCCCCCTGTACATCCTTTATCTCCGGATCATCAGGGGGTACCGGATTCGCAATTTGCGGCAAATCCGCAAACAGTGGAAAGACTTAACTCAAGATTACGCCGGACCGTGGCTGATATGTTCCAATCATCTGACCATGATTGATTCGTTAATCATTACCTACGGCCTTTTGTCGCTTGCGGATCATCTCCGGCACTATGAGAAAATTCCCTGGAATCTGCCGGAGCGGACGAATTATTATCATCACCTTTCGCTGAGGGTGATCTGCTACCTGAGCAAGTGCCTTCCCGTCGAGCGCGGCGGGGATCGCGACAAGATCATGAATACGCTTGCATCCTGCCGGGAACTTCTGGCTGCAAAACAGCACCTGATGATTTTCCCGGAAGGGGGCCGGTCGCGGACAGGCCGCATTGACAGAGAAAATTATTCCTACGGTCCGGGACGCTTTTTGACCGAACAGCCGGATTGCCGGGTTCTGTGCGTTTATCTGCGTGGTGACTGCCAGGAAAATTACAGTACCCTGCCTGTAAGGGGAGAATGCTTTACGTTGAATATCCAGCCCCTGACGCCTGAACCTGCGGGTCTTTCCGGACTGAAGGCTCAGCGCCACTATGCCGGCATGATTATCGGAGTATTGTCGCAAATGGAGGAAACCTATTTTGCCGCACATCGGGAACGATATTGTCGATCTGGATCTGCCGGACAACCTGGAGAAAATCCGGGACCAGCGCTTTCTTGACCGGGTTTTTTCAGATTCGGAAAGAAATTTTATTGAACAACATCAAGATCATGGCAATGACGTTCTCTGGGCGCTCTGGGCGGCAAAAGAAAGCGCTTACAAGGCGTTGAGCAAAGGCATGCCGGACATTCCCTCCACTCCCCGGCGCTACCGGGTTGTTTTTTCTGTTTTGGCACCGGACGGAACCGACAGTAGCGATGGTCAAGTCCAAAAGACTGGACCGAACAAAGATTCCATTTGGACCGGTAATGTGAAAACACCGGCAGGAAATGTCTTCTGTCAAGCTTTGCTCACCCCGGACTATGTTCATTGTCTGGCTGTTACCGGAGGATGCCTGCAGGAAAAGCGGATGATCTCCCAGGTACTGAAATGGAATGAACAGCAAGATCCATCCGTCACCTTGCGCCGGGCGGTAATTCAGCGCATTGCCGATAACGCTTTGCTAAATCCGTCGGCCATAGAAATTAAAAGACACTCCACGCCAAAAGGCCTAGGGCCTCCCTGCGTTTTCGTGCACAATCAGCCCAGTACAATAGATATTTCCTTAAGCCATGACGGCCGCTATGGGGCGTTTGCCCTTTGGCGCAACTGACAAGCTGCTTTCTTAGCGGATTTTCCTTTTTTTCCCCGGCCTTCAGGTTGAGAAAAGATTTCAGATTTCATCACCTGAAAGGGGTGCATGGGAAGGAATTTTATTTCATGTTTGTGATTGAATGTTAGATGCAAAAAGATTACGGTAAAACCGATTATTGAATCTTGAATCAAAGGAGGAAGATGAATGAAAAAAGAAAAAACTGCAGGTTTGCCGGGGATGTTTTTGTGTTTGTTCCTGGGGGTGCTTTTGACGGTGACAAGCGGCATAGCTTATGCCAACGGCGGGGATGTTCCGACGCAATCCAAATCCATTCTGGAAATAACTTATGAAAACAAGGCCAAACAGGTGGTTCCTCTGGAACAGTCATCGTGTAATATCCAAAGTATGGTCTTTAAAGGCGGGCAAAGCCATAATACAGTAACCGGTCAGACACCGCTTACGGCAGGATGGGATATCTTTGACCGGCCTTTATCCTACGGTCAGGTCAACTGGACGGTTCTGAACGGCCGGTCAACCCATAACATGGAAGTAAATGTTCATCTTTCGGGAGCAATACCGAATCATGAATTTACGGTTGGCGTCCATTTGTTTAATCCGACTGGTACGATGTCGCGTCCTAACATCAGCGGTTTTGGCGGCTGGTTTGTGGGCAGCGAAGGCGTGATCGGTCGGGATGGCAAAAGCGCATACCAGATTGCCTATGATTTCGGCGGGCTGAAAACAAACGGAAGTGGAGACGGGTCGGCTAAATTTACACTTTCCGTTCCTCCCGGAACCTATCATCTGCAATATACGATAAGAATTGGCGCTGTGAATAGCTGCCGTACCAATCAGGGCGTTTATCATGGCTGTTCTATCGTTTATCGTACAGGAGAAAAATTCAGCCAAAAACTGGAGACGGTAACCGTTTCGAATTAACAAAAAAAGATGCTGTTCTTTTCAGGAATTCAAAGGAGCGGTTTTTTAGCGGGAATCCAAGCTTGCTTTTTGGATTCCTGCCAAAAACTTTCCAAGTAAAACACTTCTTTATGCCGTGCATCAAGCACACCTTCAACAGATCCGAAAAGCACCCCTTCTTTGAAGGACGTCGGATCAATATAATTAGTTCTTTGAGCTCATTTCCAGCTTGAGAGTACCGTTTTTCTCATTGTTGATCAGGCGACAAGCTTTATTCCCTCAGCTCTTTCAATATCAATTCTTTCGAGAATGAATTTTGTTGGATTTGGGATAT
>ENA-UPTA01004533-UPTA01004533.1-activated-sludge-metagenome-genome-assembly--contig:-NODE-4533-length-13128-cov-6.104108_pt1 | contig 13128 bp, 11 predicted proteins | sample MGYA00238184_ERZ773361 | MGnify/ENA primary metagenome ERZ773361 (study PRJEB29100, sample SAMN05720205) | activated sludge metagenome | isolation source: anaerobic digester from wastewater...
TGCAAACTTCATAAAGAAAATCGACGACTACATACAACAATAACGGAAGAAAATTACCTTATTTAAAAACGACATCTTTATCCCTTAAAAATAAAGTACACCGCTCCCATCAGGCATAATCCTGCCCAGAGGTAATTCAGCTTTAAAGGCTGGTGCATGTAGAAAAATACAAAGGGAACAAAGACGGAAAGGGTAATCACTTCCTGGAGTATTTTCAGTTGCGGAAGAGATAATGAAACAGAGCCGATCCTGTTGGCGGGGACCTGAATGAGATATTCAAACAGCGCTATTCCCCAGCTCGCGAGGGCTGCGACATACCACTTCTGGGAACTCATGTTACGCAGATGGGAATACCAGGCGAATGTCATGAAGATATTGGAAAGCGTAAGAAGCACTATCGTTTTAATAATAATCGACATAACGGAATACTCCATAAAACAAGCATGAAGCTGTGAGGTTGCCAGCCGGGAGGAGAAAGCCACCGGTACAACGCGTTGTCAATACTAATACAGGGTTAATTTCTATTTTTTTACTCACGGTGGCCTTCAATTATTTCCTGCAGTTTATTCCTGATTGCCGAATGTATCTGGCCGGAGGAAAATCCGCAACTGCGGTCAAGACCCGCAAGCACCAATTCCATATCGTTCATACTGCCATACACCAATATCCCGCTGCTGGTCATTATGGCGCTCCGTATTAAGAGTTGCGAATCAAAATCAAGGTTTCCCACTGAAGACAACGCAGTGAATTCGTCCTTTGAGAGAATAAGTCGGTAAATGACCTGCTGCCGGTTCAGGTTGTTATCTTCATCACCAAAGGGAACGTCAATATCTTCGATGCAATGCCAGTTTACCAGGACACCTCTCCGGGAACATGAGCAGCAGGTCCAGGTAATACGCCCCGGCACATCAGTCTTAAGAACCGATATTCTCCCTCCGCATGGATATCCATCGATATATTCCCGGCATAATATATCTGTAACCGTGACAACTCCCGGTACTGCCGCACATGCTTCAAGGATTACACTCCGGAGATATAAATACATCTCTTTCTGCTCTCCGGCAAGCGATTTCATCATATTGAAACCGGCAATTAATTCTTCGACATCGGTGACTATCGCATCTTTCATCATATACGAAGAATTAAACTACATAATGGCAGGAAATCAAGATTAATATTATATTGAGGAAGTGTAATTTTCTACAGAAGATACTCTTTTCCCGGGATTTCAAGAGCGTGACCCGGCAGAATACAACAACCATTCCACCGGTATTATACAAGGATCAGGAGGGGTGTGGATACGAATTTTTTATAATGCCGGAAATTCAGGGGGATCAGGCTGGTCTTCCCCCATTCTTATATTTTTCCGCTCCGATTACGGAAACGGCCTGGTCTGCCGAACATAACTTTGCCCGATATTCCTTCTTCCATGAAGCTTCTTCTTGTGTATCAATTCTTTCATCAATTTTTTCTGACTTTACCAGAACCAGCATGATATCCCTCCTTCTTATTAACATTCTTATTGATATCCTTATTAACGCCAGCTGCATCACTTCAAATCAAACGAGGTTTCCGATAAAAAAGAAATCGCGGTGCGGCATCATGCCGCTCCGCGAAAAGAGTATGAATAGCCATGAGAACAATTGTGTGCAACGCTATTACTTTTCCTTTATTCACCTGACTTCCCTTACTTCAAAATCAGCGACTCCGGAACAATCATAATTTTCATCAGTCGGGAGAAATATATCAGAATTGATACAGGATGATCAATTAGCGATAGTATAAAATTGATGAATGACAAAGTGGATTTTTTTTGTATGATAAATTACTACACGGTTGTATGATGCTTTCAGGATTGTTCCCGGGCCTGCATCCATCGCATAATATAGCGGTTGAGCTCCGCATTGGATTCTATGTTCAGCTTTTCCTTTATTCGTTCCCGATAGGTCGATATAGTTCTGCTGCTGACGCACAGCATGTCCCCGATCTGCCGGTTCGTATGCCCCTGACCGATAAGGTTGAACACCTCAAATTCCCGCTCGCTGAGGGACTCCACCGGGGAGGCATCGATATTCTTTCCGCCGCTTTTGAAACGGTTCAGAAAATGGTCCATTATATCATCGCTGATATACATCTTTCCGCTGAGTACACGGCGAATTGCCCTGATGACACTATCGGTGCTTTCTTCTTTGGTTATATAGCCGCTTGCCCCGGCTTTCAATACCCGGTCCGCGAAAATCGGCTCATCATGCATTGAAAGAACAAGTATGGGGAGCGATTCATATTTTTTATGGAGCTCCCGCGTCAGGTCAATACCGCTGCTGTTCTTCAGCGTAATATCAACAATAACAAGGTCCGGTTTTAGAACAGCAATCTGCTCAAGGGCATCCGGCGCACCCGCGGCACCGCCGCACACTTCCAGATCATCTTCTGTATTTATCAGCTGCGCAATACCCTCCCGGAACAGCGGGTGGTCCTCAACGATGAATATTCTGGTCTTTCCAGAAAATGTTTCTTTCACTGCTTTCTTCATTACAGTATCAGCCCCTGTCGTAAAAGTGTTGCCGCAGGAATGGTTACCGTAATCATCGTGCCTTCCGGCTCATTCCGCCTGATATCAAATGATCCGTTAATCACATCAGCCCGATATCTCATAATCTTCAGCCCCTGCCCCTTGCTCCGTATTTCAGACGGAATAAAACCTTTCCCATCATCACTCACATTGAGTATATAATTTCCCTCGCTGTCAGGAAAAAAGGAAATTGCAATACTCGATGCCCCGGAGTGTTTTGCTGCATTGTATACAGCCTCCTGTGCAATATAATACACGCTTGTTGCAAGGGTGTTATCATAAATCATAATTGATTTGTCATATTCAAAGCCGCACGCAATGCCATAGATAGTATTGATCCTTTCCGCAAGATTGTCAAGAGCAGAAATAACACCTTTCGCATCGAGGTCCACGGGGCAGAGACCTTTCACCAGGCGTCTGATCTTCACGGACGCTTCACTAAGGAATTCCCGGATCTTTTCCATGTCTTCCGCTTCCGGAAGGTCCTTTTTCTCAAGCTTCCTTTTCAGCACCTCGGCAAAGGCGCCAATTGCGATAATATGGGGACTGATATCGTCATGAAGGTCCCGTCCGACCTGCATCCGTATCCTTTCGGAAACATTGATGATTTCCCGCTCAAGCCTGTTCCGCTCCGTGATGTCCCGTGCAATAACAAGGACACCTTTTGTGTTTTTTTCCAGTCTGATCACATTTGATATTGTTTCAAGCTGGATAATATCACCATCTTTATTTTCTATCTGCGCCTTGTGCCGATACAGGTTGCTGTCATTGATTTTCTTCTCAATGATGGAATTTTTGAGAGACACATTCTTTCCCGGCTGTATCAGGTCGTTTATGCTGCGGCCCCTTATATCGTCCGCCGTCATGCCCGTAATCTCGCATCCGGTCCTGTTGACATAGGTGATCACACCTTCCATATCGCACATCATAATAATGTCGCCGGCATTCTCCGCAAGGACCCGGTATTTCGCCTCGCTTGCGGCAAGGGCCTCTTCCGCCGCTTTCCGGTCGGTAATATCTGTGAGGAACAGCAGGACCGCCGGTTTATCCTCCCACCGTATGCGCACAGAGTAGATTTCAAGCCACCTGATATCATGATGCGTGTCAAATATCTTTATCGGACCAATTGACCGTCCCGAAGTATTTTCAAGGCGCCTCTTATATTCGTCCGCTACGTAACTCTGGAATTCAGGATGTATATATCCGAAAAAATCCCGTTCCAGCAGTGACTCCTCGCTGTATCCGGTAATATCACACACTTTTGGGTTCACATATTTGATTACATCATCCTGAATGATCACGATCGCTTCTTTCGCGTTTTCCACAACAAGGCGGTACTTTTCCTCGCTCGCCGCAAGAGCACGCTCGGCGTTTTTCCTGTCGCTTATATCAACAATTGACGCGACGCGCTGGTTTGTTTCCGGAATCACTGCAATCGTCATGAATACGTCCCGAAGACTCCCTTCCCGGTCCTTCAGGCTGAACTCGTAATTTCGTGGCACCAGCTCCGGATTCACGGTGCGCAGGTCATGATACTGCCGGAGGCGCTGGATATCCTTCCCTGCGACAAACTCCATCCAGCTCATTTTTCCCTCAACCTCCTCTTTCGCATATCCCGACAGTTTCAGGCATTTGCTGTTCATCAGCGAGATTGTGGTATCCTCCTCAAAGAAAATCATTGCGGTACCGGTTGCTTCAAATATCGTCCGGTACACATTTTCTGATTTCCGCAGCTGCTCTTCAGCTTTGTACCGTTTGGTTATGTCCCGGAAAAACGCCAGAATGCCGGGATGCCCTTTATACTTGAAAAACGATGATGATATTTCAACATTGAGGACCTTTCCATCAAGCCTCATAACCCTGTCGTCCGCGATAATATACTGCCGGTCGCGATTAATGATAAGGTCGATACCCTTCTCCAAAGCAGGCCTGCTTGATGCCGGGACAAAATCCCATATTGAGCATCCGATTATAATTTCAGCATGGTCCGCACCAAGAAGCTTTGCGGCGGCATGATTCGCAAATACGATAATTTCATTGACATATATGTAGATGGGATCCGGCGACGCCTCAATAAGCCGCTGATAAAAAATCCCATTCATGGAAATGTGTTCCGAAGAACCGGTATTCTGCAGATCATTTTTCATAGTTACCGTTTGTACACCGCTGTATATATTCGACGCTCCGTCTGTAATTCCCTGTTCAATTCTAACGCAGTGCGCTGTACTGTCACCAATATTTTCATTATTGACCATAACAAAAAATAAAAAATTGTAGTGAAATAAATTATCTCTGAGAGAATTGCCATCAATTCACATACACCATTGAAAACAAGGGAGATCAAACGATATGAAAATCGCAGGGATATCAGGAAGCCCAAGAAAAAACGGCAGCACAGAATCGATAATCCGACACTGTCTTTCATTTTTTCAGGAGAATGGATACGCCACCGATCTGATTTCACTGCATGAAACGAAGATAAGCCCCTGCATTCATTGCGATTTCTGCAAAGAGAAACCATGGTGCTCACAGGACGAAGAAGCGAACCGGGTCAACACGATACTTGCAGATGCAGATGCCATCCTTGTTGCATCGCCTGTGTATTTCGGCGGCATGACGGGACAGCTGAAATGTCTCCTGGATAAGACCCGTCCCCTCCGGCGTGACGGGATGAAGCTGAAAGGAAAAATCGGCGCCGCAATCGCAACGGGGGGCTCCCGCAACGGAGGACAGGAACTGACCATTCAGAATATTCACGCGTGGATGCTTGTTCAGGGGATAATCATCGTGGGAGACAACAACCACTTCGGCGGAACGGTACATACTCCTTTCAAAGACGACCCTGCAGGCCTTGGAACAGTGGATGGCACCCTTACCGCGATGCACAGCCTGCTGAGCAGAATATCAGGATAACGGCACCTCAGCCCTTATCCTGGTCACGGAGCCAGTCTTCAATTTTCATTTTTTTCAGATATTCATCAATGATTACACGGAGTTCTTTTTTCGCGGCAGCCTCTCCTGTTTTCTTCAGGACCATGGAACATGAAATATAGGCATCTATATGGTCGCGTATCTGCTCAAGTGCGTATTCCATGTCACGTTCGATAAATGACCTATCTTCAGCGGTAAGCTTTGGACTATTCCCCGTTCGTGATTTACCCTCCGCTGTTCTGCTCTGCCCGTTCCTGTCCATTACAACTTCCTCCTTTTCTGCTTCATCATAACAGTCACATCACTGCGATCATTACATTTTTTAATATGAAACAATATACTCCCGCGGGTGAATTATGTCAATTTTCCTGACACGAAAAGTTCTTCACCATGAAGTTTCTTGACAGAACCAGATATACATACCCATCGTGAAGAACAAGAAAAATTTAAATCCTGACGGAAACACCTGTACCATGGACTGGAAAATTTTTTCAACGCTTTTTCTTTCGATATTTCTCTCGATGCTTGGCCAGGGAATTGTTGTGCCGCTGCTTCCGGGATATGCCCACAGTCTCGGCGCAACGGGCCTTACAATCGGGTTCATTTTCGGAGCGTTTTCCATATCACGAACCATTGTATTGCCGTATTTCGGGAATCTTTCTGATAAAAAAGGGAGGAAGCCCTTCATCGCCCTGGGACTTCTTTTCTATTCCCTTGTCTCAGTCGGATATGTGGTATCGAGCGGCATCATTGCACTTGTTGTCATACGCTTTCTACAGGGGATTGCCTCTGCAATGATTCTCCCGGTGGCTCAGGCTTATATTGGCGAGATAACTCCCCTGAACAAAGAAGGATCCATGATGGGACTACTGAACATCTCTCTCTATGCGGGGCTCAGTGCAGGGCCTCTAATCGGCGGTATAGTCAATGACCTCTTCAGCATTGAAATTTCCTTCATCATTATGGGGATTCTCTGCATGATGGGATTTCTTGTAAGTCTGATATTTCTTCCTCCCGTGAGAAATGAACAAACCAGAGACCATGAGAAAAAGAAAATTCCCCGCAGAACACTCCTGAAGGATAAAAACATAGTCGGTTTTTTTACTTTCCGGGTAACCCATGCGCTCTGTATAGGAGCATTCTGGACATTCACGCCGCTTCTTGCCCATACTGAATTAAATCTTTCAGGACTGGAAATCGGTACGGTAATCACCATGAGCGTTCTTGTGAGCGCGCTTCTCATGGCCCCCATGGGAATCCTCGCCGACACCATGAACAGACGGTATCTTATTGTGACGGGGGGGACCGCGATTACGATATCAATGTTTTTCATTTCACAACTCCACTGCACCTGGCAGCTCTATGCTTCTGCCCTCCTCATCGGTATAGGAGGAGGTGTATCAATGCCGGCAATTCTTGCGATGAGCGTTACCATGGGAAAGGACAAATCAGCAATGGGCTTTATAATGTCAATTCTTACAATGGGACACAGTCTTGGCATGCTCACGGGACCAGTTATTACCGGGCTGTTGATGGACCTCGTTGACTTCCACACGGCGTTCCTTGGCATCAGCATCATCATGACGGTTGTAACGATAAGCACCTTCTTTTTAACTGCAGATAAAAAAGTTCTGATTGCCGGGAAAAGCCCGGACCTGCAATAATTGTATTTTATTAAAAATATTGGTTTGCAATATATCACATATTGGATATAATAAATAGGTAATGCTGACACGAAAAAAATTATGCTTTATAATCTTTCCTCAATCGTGGAAAATGTAAAGCATGCAACAGGTTCCCGTGGTGTAGTTGAATCAATATTCAGGGGAAAAAAATTACCACATGAAAAATGATACATACACCATTTTCCTCGCTGTTCACAACAGAACTGCACGACTCAGGATACTGCATGAACTTGAGCTGGATGACTTTTCTATAGTTGAAGCATCCTCAGGTGACGAAATATTGAAATCATTCAATACCGTTAATCCCGACATACTGATACTGGAATCTTTTCTTCCGGTTATTGACGGATATACAGCCTGTACATATTTACGAAAGGGCTGGGGCAATCTACAGCCTTCAGAAATTCCCGTTGTGTTCATCACATCAGAGGACCGCCGCGATGTCAGCGAAAAAGTATCGGTTTCAGGGGGCTCCGGCTTTGTAACTGACTCATTTAAACCCGGAGAGCTTCTTGCGGAATTATACCGATTTCTCCATCCTGTCCTGCCTTATAACAACCTTGAGGCCCTGGTGGTGGACGATGAAAAGATAACACTCCATGTTGTTTCAAAGTGCATCAGCGAGCTTGTCAGCCGTGTATATACGGTAAAAACCGGCGAGGATGCCATTGCTTTGATTAAAGAAAAGAAGGACTCCCTTGATCTGGTTATTCTTGATTACCTCCTGCCCGGCATGAACGGTGACGAGGTATGCCGCTCCATACGAAGGGACTTCAACATGAAAGATATCCCGGTTATTTTTTTAAGCGGCATTTCAGAACGTTCACTGATTCTTGAAATGTTTCAGGCCGGTGCAACAGATTATATCAACAAGCCGTTTGCGGCAGAAGACCTCCACGCCCGTCTTAAAAATCACTTACGGACATGGCTGCTCACCAGAAGGCTGCGTCACAGCGAAGAAAATTATCGCCAGCTCATTGAATCAGCTCCCCTTGGTATTATATCAATGGACATGAAAGGATCGATAATTGACATCAACCAGAAAAGTTCAGAAATACTTGGATCTCCATCCAAAAACGACACACAGGCAATCAATCTTCTCGCTTTTCCGCCGCTCATTAAAACCGGCATTTCAGCTGATTTGAAATCCTGCATTAGCACCGGGAACCCTGTTTCAGGAGAAGTTCCCTATACATCCAAATGGGGAAAGGACCTGTATTTAAAATATGAAATCTGTCCCGTTTACAATAAGGACGGCACCTACAACAAAGTACAGGCGATTTTTCAGGATATTATGGACAGCAAACGGATTCAGCGGTCCCTTGAGGAAAGCGAAAAAAAATTCCGGACCCTTGCGGAATCATCCCCCATGGCAATCATCATTTTTCAGGACGATTACATTGTGTATGCAAACCGGGCATTTGAAGTATTGTCTGGATTTCCGCTTGAAGAAGTACGGTCAAAACCATTCTGGGATTACATTCACCCGGAATACCGGCAGTTAGCAAAAGATCGCGGCCAGCAACGTCAGAACGGCAAAGATGTTCCCTTTGAAAATTTTGAGATTAAAATTTTCACAAAAAGCGGTGATGAGCGGTGGATATTTGTGGCAGTGGAAACGATTGACTACAACAGCCGTCCGGCAGGGATCGCATCCATGCTGGACATTTCAAACCTCAAGGAAACAGAAGCAAACCTGAAACGGACAATCGAAGAAAAGGAAGTCCTGATCCGCGAAATACATCACCGGGTAAAAAACAACCTCCAGTCGGTTCAGAGCATGATCAGCATACAGATGAAGGGTATCAGCGACGATCTGATTGTTTCACAGCTGCGTGACCTCAAAGGACGAATTTCAACGATGACCGAACTCCATCAGATACTGCATAACTCCGACAGCATCAACGTGATACAGCTTAATACCTACATTCACAACCTTGCGGAATATATTATCAATTCCCACACGGACAGGAGCCGGAACATTTCCCTTAAATACGAACTGGATAAGGAAATTTCGATACCAACCGGAAAAGCTATCCCCTGCGGCCTTGTGCTGAATGAACTGCTCACCAACGCAATAAAATACGCGTTTCCGGAAAATCGGGAGGGCATTATATCCCTTTCCCTTTCTTCCGATAACGGCACAGTCCGCCTGCAGATCTGCGATAACGGAATCGGACTTCCTCCTGATTTCAACATTGAGAAATCAAAATCACTTGGATTGAAGCTGATTCCAATGCTTGCCAGTCAGCTCAACGGCACCGTCGAATTCAACAGCGACAGCGGCCTGTGCTGCACATTGTCCTTTCCTTCCTGAAAAAACAAAACCATGAGCAGCGCGATATGTGCGCTTTCTTCAGGCAAGGGCCCCTCCATCAACGACAATGGTCGCACCCGTCGTAAATGACGACGCGTCAGATACAAGATAGAGCACCGCACCGGCCATTTCATCCGGGTCTGCCATTCTTCCAAGCGGAATGGAGGGAAGTATCAGTTTCATCAGGTCCTCACTCTGCGTCATCGCGGAGGAGAATTTCGTGTCCGTGAGCCCGGGAAGCAGCGCGTTACAGCGAACTTTGAATGGCGCCAGTTCCTTCGCGAAGGATTTCGTCATCGCGATGACTCCGGCTTTGGTGATTGAATATACCCCCTGCATGGGTGCGGGACGGATGCCGTTTATGGAAGCGACATTCACTATTGAACCGCCCCCCTTCTCCGCCATCATCTTCGCGGCGTACTGGGAAATAAAAAAGTACCCCTTCAGGTTCACATCAACCGTTTTGTCCCACGCCTGTTCCGATGCGTTGAGAACATCGCCGAAATACGGGTTTGTCGCGGCGTTATTGACAAGAATATCAAGACGGCCGAATTTTTCCTGTATCTCTTTAAACAAACCTGCGATCTGTTCCATATCGCCGCTGTGACATGCAATGGAGTGAGCCTTTCCCCCTGACGCAGCTATATCGCCCTCAACAGCTTTCAGTCCGTCCAGTTTCCTGCTTGATAAAATAACCTCTGCGCCATAGGCGGCCAGCACCCTGGCGATTGATTCCCCGATACCCCTGCTTGCGCCGGTAACCAGTGCGACTTTCCCATCAAGTGAAAAATTAATCATACGCGTTCCTCCAGGTTCATCATTATATTTCAAGTCCGGCCCTGTGGCCTTCGTGTATCGCCTCAATAATACGGCGCGGGCTTATAACATCACCGGCGCTCAGAAACGGAATTGCCATGGACGTGAGAACGTCAGCAAGCTGGTGTTCCGGACATACGCCAAGTGCGGTCACGACCATGTTCACCGGCGACAACTCGGTGACTATCCCGTCCTTTATGAAAGACACTGAACTGCTGTGTATTTCCGTAACCTTCGCTCCCGTCACGATTGTTCCCCCGCCTTTTCGTATACGGCGGTGGAGCCAGTATCCGTGGGCAGTATGCTTTCCGACGGGAGGAAAATCCTGCATCTCCAGCAGAGTGACCGCAATTCCTTTCTCCAGAAGGAAATCCATGGTTTCCATTCCCACATATCCTCCCCCAAGGACAACCGCCGGTCCTGAAAACGGCACCTTTTCCAGCAGCACATCCCTTGCATCGTACACATGGGCACCGTCAATGCCGGGAATTTTCGGCACGACGGGAAGCGCACCCGCAGCAAGGACCACCGCATCCGGCTTTTCCTTTTCAAGCAGTTCACGGGTAACCGTAATTCCGCATTTCACAGGAATTCCCGCTTTCTTCGCCTGCCGCAGAGCCCAGCGATACCACATCCTGAGGCCCTCCTTGTGGGGAGGTTTGCTCGCAGAAACAAGCTGTCCCCCCGCCTCCTGTTCCCTTTCTAATACTTCGACATCAACTCCGCGTTTCTTCGCAGTCAGGGCCGCCGAAAGACCCGCCGGTCCCGCTCCGATAATCCATACCCGCTTCGGAGAGAGAACCTTCTGCGGTTCCCCCCTGTACTCCTGACCGCACTCAGGATTGAGGGAACAGGTGGCCGACTTCATCTCATAACTGAGGCGTTCGATACAACCCTGATTACATGCCATGCACCAGCGGATATCATCATAATCACCCTTCCGCGCCTTAAGGAGAAAGTCCGGGTCAGTGAGGTGCTGCCTCCCGAAACTGATGAGGTCCGCATCGCCTCGCTGCAGCGCCTCCTCCGCCAGCCGGGGATCATGGATGCGCCCCACGCCGATAACAGGAATTGACACCAGTTCCTTTATCGCCCTGGCCCGGAACAGGTTGAATCCCTCCTCCGTGTCCATTGAGGGAATGCTGAGGTTCCCCGGTGTGGAATACACCCCCACTGACACATGGAGCGCGTCAACTCCCGCGGCCTCAAGATTCGGCGCCAGCCATTTCATGAACTCAAGATCATAGCCGCCCCGTATCAACTCATCAGCGGAAACCCGCATGAGAACCGGATAATCCGGCCCCACACTGCGCCGCACCGCTTCCGCAATTTCAATCGCGAACCGTGCGCGTTTCTCATCGGTACCGCCGTATTCATCGCTGCGGTGATTTGAAAACGGCGAAAGGAACTGGGTGATCAGATAACCATGGGCTCCGTGTATTTCCACCGCGTCAAAACCAGCTTTTTTCGCACGGAGCGCCGCGCTGCCGTAGGCGTTCACCACCGCATGTATCCTGTCAATGCTCATTTCCTCGCAGGGCTGGTTCAGAATCACGCTCGGGATCGCCGAAGGGGCCTCCGGTAATGCATCAAGGACCTCCTTAAATGTCTCCCTTCCCGCGTGATGGAGCTGTGCAGCGACTTTACCGCCTTCACGGTGCACCGCGTCAGAAATCCCCGACAGGCCCGGAATAAAGCTGTCGTCCCATATACCGACTTCAGCCTTAAAGCCGCGACCCCGTGGGTCGACAGCGCATATTTCCGTAATGATAAGTCCCGTTCCGCCCCTTGCCCGCCGTGCGAGATATGCAATCAGACGGTCGCTTACGGTGCTGTCTTTATTGCCGTACCCGGTGCCGATCGCCGGCATCACGGCACGGTTTTTCAGCTCCATTGAATTGATCTGAAATTTTGAAAACAATGTTTCAAGTGCCATCAGGAATTTTCTCCTTTCAGGAAGCCCTTCGCAGTAAATGACGGGTTAGGATATGTATAAAATCCGCTCCCCGACTTCTGGCCAAGCTTTCCTTCATCAAGCATCTTCCGTAATAAATCAGCATTTTTCTTTACCACAGGATCATTCATGGAGCTGGCCCAGAAACTGTTCACCTTCCACATGGTATCAAGCCCGATAAAATCCATTATCCCGAAAGGTCCCATGGGCGTGAACATTACTCCCATCCATGACCTGTCCACATCCTCCACCGATGCGACACCTCTGCCGACCATGGTAAGAGCGGAACTGAGAAATGCCATGAGCATGGTATTGAATACATAACCCGGATGCTCGCGTTTTACATAAATCGGTGTCTGACCCACCCTGCGCGCGAATGCGGTAACGACCTGCAGCGTTTCATCGGAAGTCCCCTTATGGGGCATTACATCGGCAATTGTTGCGTCCCATACATTCGGATGAAAATGGAGCGATATAACCTTGTCCGGCCGGCCGCTCTGTTCTGCAAACATTGACGGAATAAGCGATGAAGTGTTGGAGGTAAATATTGTATGGGTAGCGCATATTCCGTTAAATTGTGAAAACACCTTTCCTTTCAGGGCGGGATCTTCCGGAACATTTTCACTGATAAGATCAACGTTCTTTCCTGCCTCTGCCGCGTCAGTGCTGGTGGCGATCCGTTCCCGTGCCGCAGCAAGTTCAGCGCTGCTGAATCTCTTTGATGTTTCAAGTTCTTTCATAAACCGGTCAATATGCTTCAGTGCTTTTTTCAACATTTCAGGGTCAATATCGTACAGCACCACCGAATACCCGTGTGTCGCACACTGGAGCGCGATCTGCTGCCCCATCGTAC
>ENA-UPTA01004535-UPTA01004535.1-activated-sludge-metagenome-genome-assembly--contig:-NODE-4535-length-13123-cov-5.268365_pt1 | contig 13123 bp, 9 predicted proteins | sample MGYA00238184_ERZ773361 | MGnify/ENA primary metagenome ERZ773361 (study PRJEB29100, sample SAMN05720205) | activated sludge metagenome | isolation source: anaerobic digester from wastewater...
TAACCCCGCACATTGGCGATGTAAACCTGTACAAAACCTCTGGGCACTATGAAAAATACGGGAAAGATTCATTTCAACCGATACATACCCCACAAGAAGGCGAAGAATACCTTCTGAAACCCATGAATTGCCCTCACCACTGCGAAATATATAAATCGAAACCGCGGTCGTACAAAGACCTGCCTGTTCGGTATGCCGAATTTGGAACAGTTTATCGTTACGAAATGAGTGGTGAATTGCACGGGCTAACCAGGGTTCGTGGCTTTACCCAAGACGACGCGCATATTTTCTGTACGCCCGATCAGCTTAAAGATGAATTCAAAAAAGTAATTGATATTATCTTCATAATATTCAAAGCTTTAGATTTCAAAGAATATACTGCACAAATATCGTTGCGCGACCCTAATAACAACAGCAAATACATCGGGTCGGATGAAAACTGGGAAAAAGCCGAACGAGCCATTATCGAAGCGGCAGCTGAAAAAGGGTTGAAAACCGTAACCGAAACTGGCGAAGCTGCTTTCTATGGCCCAAAACTCGACTTCATGATCAAAGATGCAGTTGGCCGAAGCTGGCAGTTAGGCACAATTCAGGTTGACTATAACCTTCCTGAACGGTTCCAACTGGAATACATTGGAGCTGATGACCAGCGCCACCGCCCGGTAATGATTCACCGTGCTCCTTTTGGTTCAATGGAGCGGTTTGTAGCCGTTCTGATTGAGCACACCATGGGTAAATTCCCGTTATGGTTAACCCCTGAACAAGTGGTGGTACTGCCTATCAGTGAAAAATTTAACGATTATGCACGAAATGTTTCAAATATTTTAAATAATTACGATATTCGCACCGTCGTTGACGAACGTAACGAGAAGATAGGCAGAAAGATTCGTGATAACGAACTTAAACGGACACCTTATCTTCTTATCGTTGGTGAAAAAGAAGCCGAAACCGAATCGGTAGCCGTTCGCCGGCAAGGAGAAGGCGACAAAGGAACAATGACCATTGAAGAATTTGCCCGCTTCATAAAAGAAGAAATAAAAGAACAATTGAATGCTATAAATATTTGATTACTAACTTAATTAGGAGGACACAACAATAGTACCACAAAACAAAAGAATGGAGAATAATAAAGATGACGATAAATTATTCTTCAGAATCAACCATCAAATTAGAGTGCGCGAGGTCAGGCTGGTAGGCGACAACATTGAAACGCCGGGGGTATACCCAATACAGCAAGCACTAAAAATGGCTGATGAATTAGAACTCGACTTAGTTGAGATCTCACCCAAAGCAGAACCACCTGTTTGCCGCATTATTGATTACCAGAAGTTTCTTTATCAGCAAAAAAAGAAACAAAAGGAAATTAAAGCAAAATCGGTTAAAGTTGTTGTAAAAGAAATCCGTTTTGGCCCACAAACCGACGAACACGATTTTCAGTTCAAGCTCAGGCATGCTGAAAAATTCCTCGAAGAAGGGGCAAAAGTTAAAGCTTACGTATTCTTTAAAGGGCGTTCAATTTTATTTAAAGAGCAAGGAGAAATCCTTCTGCTTAAGCTTGCCAATGAACTTGAAGAATTTGGAAAATTAGATCAAATGCCGAAGTTAGAAGGCAAACGAATGACGATATTTATTTCACCTAAGAAGAAAAAATAATAGGTTGTACATTAATTAAAAAAGTAGGATAATGCCGAAAATGAAAACCAATGCCGGTGCGAAGAAGCGTTTTACGCTCACCGGTACAGGAAAAATCAAAAGAAAACATGCTTTCAAAAGTCACATTTTGACTAAAAAAAGCACAAAACGTAAACGCATGCTTACTCATGTGGGTTTGGTGTCAGCCGACGACCTTACCAATGTGAAGAAAATGCTCGCTATGAAATAGTTTTTTTTGATTTAAAGTAAAATTAGTAATTAACCGGAGTGTATTAGCCCAAAGTTCATGCTGAAGCATGACGCTAACCACTCGAAAATGTAAGATTATGCCAAGAAGTGTTAACAATGTAGCCTCTCGCGCGAGAAGAAAAAAATTATTAAAAGCCACGCGTGGTAACTTTGGTTCGAGAGCAAATGTGTGGACGGTAGCAAAAAACACCTGGGAAAAAGGGATGCAATATGCTTACCGCGACCGCAAAAGAAAGAAAGGGCTTTACAGGGCTTTATGGATTCAGCGTATCAATGCTGCTGTTCGTCCTGAAGGGCTCAATTACTCAACATTCATCAACCTGCTGAAGGTTAAGAATATTGATATTAACCGTAAAGTTTTAGCTGATTTAGCAATGAATCATCCTGAAGCTTTTAAAGCGATTGTTGATAAAGTAAAATAACAATCAGAAAATAATCTTAGGTGATATATATAGCCCGCTGCCTGCAAAGTCAGCGGGTTTTTTTGGATTACTAATATTCGAGTGGATAAATTAATTTTTGTAACATAACTAACTAAAAGGCCACAAATTCACGAATAATGATGAAGGATATTATTTACAAGACTGAAAACTACAAGATTATTGGGACATGCATGGAAGTCCACAACAACCTTGGTCCGGGCTTTCTGGAAATATGTGATAAATCAATTGCACAAGCCCTTAATTATTTAAGCGTTTCAGGATGTAAGGTTTCGTTGATTGTCAATTTTGGAGAGCTAAGCCTTAATTACAAACGAATTATAAAATGAACACGAAACTTTCCGATAACACAATCGGAATAGGTTCGGACTGATTTAGAATTGCATCTGGTATAATATTCGTGCATTAGTGGCCATTCTGTCAAAAAAGCTGTTGAATTTTTTCTTCCTTCAAGTTGAGGCTAAATAAAGATTATAAAGTGTCAACCCCAAATATGAAGTGATCCGTTTTTTATGTCGGTTACAAAATTGTTTTATCAAAAAAGGGATTGCCGATGTGGCAATCCCCCGAAAATTCAGCTCTCTAATAATCTAATGAAAATTAATCTATTATATAAAATCGTTTATCTTCTGTATTGTTGGAAATTTATTCTCTGGTTTCAGCAATGAGCAATTTGTAAACTGAGTTAAAAATATCGGTGTTTTTCATTATCCCGGTAAACAGGAATGCTCCGGGGCCATAAGCAAATACCGGAACCATCACCCCAGTGTGGTTTCCTGTACTGTAGCCTCCGTGAATAAATCCCTTTTCAATGTCTCCCCCCAACAATGACATGCCTCCGGTTTCATGATCTGCTGTAACAACAATCAATGTCTGACCATCGTTGGCAGCAAATTTAAGTGCCTCGCCTATCGCCTTGTCGAAATCCAATGTTTCTTGAACTACATAGCGGGTATCGTTATTATGTCCCCCCCAATCAATTTGAGAACCTTCGACCATGAGAAAAAAGCCTGCCGAATCGCGCGAAAGAATTTCTAACGCCATCCGAGTAGCCTCGGGAAGCATATTCCCGCGCTCAGGCAACCGCCCGGTGTGTTCGGGGGCAGTAAGGCATGCAAGTTTAGTTGAACCTTTTTCAAGAATACTGTCGATCGTTGTTGAAACAAAATATCCCCGGTTTTTCAAACTATCGAGCAAATTTCGTCCATCGGAACGACGGGCAAAATGATTGTACCCCCCACCAATAAACAGATCAATATCGGTTTTCAGAAAATCGAGGGCAATATCTTCGTATGATTCGCGAGCATCCTGATGGGCAATAAATGACGCCGGTGTGGCATGAGTTACAGCCGATGTAGATATAAGCCCGGTTTTCAACTTTTTACTTTCGGCATATTCAAGAATAGTAGTAAGATCTTTGTGCGCAGTGTCTTTTGCCACATACCCGTTCCGGGTGCGGGTCCCTGTTGATAAAGCTGTTCCCCCCGCAGAAGAATCGGTAATGAAATCGCTTGCCGATTGCGTTTGCGAATACCCACAATACACAAAGTTATTAAGGAATAATTTCCCTTTATTAGCAAAAAGCGCAGCAGAGACCTGTGCAATACCCATGCCATCGCCAATCATAAAAATGACATTCTTTGGAAACCGGTCAACATCAACTTGTTTTATGAGTGGAACATCGTAAAATTCTTTTGCCCGGTAAAACCGTACTTCATGGTTTGGATCAACTCCTTTATAATTCTCTTGGGCAAATACTTGAAATACCCAACCAACCAAAACAATAAACAGTATACTTCTTTTCATCGGAAAAATTTAAAATGCGTTTCATGCCCCTAAACCAGGTGGCAAGAAGCATGAAACGCCTTAACCTAAAAAACTATTGTAGATAATTGCCCCTGTTAAAGGGTTGGATATGGTAATTTTGTCCAATCGGAAGATGCTTCGTCCCAACCTTCATTTTGCTCAAGAACACCCTCAGATAAAGTAATTTGCGAGTCAGGAATTTTCCAGAAGCCTTTTGTTGCATTGTAGCGGTTAAGAAAATCGTATTGCCCAAAGGTATACTTATCTTCATTCCCTCTGTTCAACAGCGACACGCCAGTCTGATTAGCAACAATATCAGCAACATCGCCCCAACGGCGAAGGTCGTTCCAGCGTAATGCTTCGAAACAAAGTTCGTAGCGGCGTTCTTTCTTTAGCGCACTAAGCGAATAGCCTACTTCAGGCAAATTGGCACGCTGGCGAACCCTGTTCAACCCGGTAGCTGTTTCGGTAAGTTCAGAGTGCATAAGCAGCACATCTGCAAATCTGATTAGTATCAGGCTTTGGGTTAATCCAAGCTGTTTATCGTTCTGTCCACCATAAAAATAGGCATACGATTGGTATAAGGTTCCACTTTCGTCGTAGGCTGCACAACCCAGATATTTTTTTGCATGAAGCCCGGTGTTTTCAACTTCTTTAGCAGGGTCGCCAGCATAATCGGGCAATTCAACTGCGCGGTCGCAAATAGATCCTTCGCGCCGGTAGTCTCCGGTATAATCGGGATCATTAGCCCAATCGTTCCAAAGCTTTGAATTTACCGGTCCATTTGAGTATCCCTGAGGGACAAAAGGGAAAGAGCTTTCACCTGATTTACGTAACCCAAAATATTCAACAATTCGGTTTGCATAGCCTGATGAATATTCGTGACCTGCCGCAGAAAATTCTGTTGTATTGGAAAAATTAATGGCAAAAAGCACTTCCTGATTGTTGTCACCTGCCCATTCCAAACTTTTATCTTTCGTATACGAGTAAAACGGCGCAGTGTATGGGTTGGTGTACGGCCATAGATTTCGTTGATCGTCGAGCAAGCTGTGCCCGCTATTGTTCACACAATCTTCAACATAAGCGATAACATCGGCTTTGGTAACCGCTTTTCCACCGTTAGCTACCGGGAGTTCATTTTTCCCATAGAAGCCTGTGTAAAAAAGGAATACGCGAGCCATCAGTGCTTCGGCCGACCATTTGGTTGCCCTGCCTAATTCGAAATTTGGATAAGCAACAGCCGGGAAATACTCAATGGCCTTAACAAGGTCGTAAGCAATTTGAGCATATATTTCGTCGGCAGAACTCTTTGGCAGGTTCTGAGGAGTTATTTCGAGCACTAAAGGCACCTCACCAAACATCTGAACCATATCGAAATAGAAAAAAGCACGTAAAAAATGAGCTTCACCCAACAGCTGTTCACGTTTTTTATTAGTGTCCCATTTTTTTACATTATCTATGGTTGAAATTGCATTGTTCGCACGGAAAATGCCGCTATACCTTATTTTCCAAATACTTTCAAACGCACTGACTTTGCAGTTTAACAAACGGTCGGCACTCTGGGCATTGCGGTTACTGGTACTTCCGCCACCAAAACGGTCATCTCCGGCCATTTCGTAAGTATAGAAAGGATTATCGTCGGGAACGATCAACGCATTGTTCAGCGTGCTGTAAATCCCGGTTATCATTTGCACAGCATCAACCTCGGTGCTGGGAAAGTTGGATGTATCTTTTTTGGTGAGGTTCTCACTATCGAGAAACGACTCACACGCCGTTAGCATAACTAACGATACTGCAACACTATATAGTAATTTTTTCATAGGTAAAGCTTTTAAAATACTACGTTAATTCCTGCCATAATTGTTTTGGGGCTGGGATAATACCCAATGTCGATGCCCGATGCCCAATTTTCGCCGTCGCCATAACCAACTTCAGGATCGAAACCTGAATAGTTAGTAATTGTAATGAGGTTCTGAGCAGCCACGTATATGCGTAACTTCTGTAACGGAAGTTTGCGAATAGCCTGCTTAAGATCATATCCAATAGAAATGTTCGATATTTTCACATAGTCACCATCTTCAATGTATATATCTGAAAGCTCTTTAAAGTTGGTATTCTTACCGTGAGTAAAGGCCGGATAGCGATTTGTTGAACCATCGCCGGTCCAGTATTTGGTATACACTTCAGTAGTATAGTTGTTATTTGGCGAATTTGAGAATTCACGATAGCTCTTTGCAATCTGATGACCGAAAGCCCCGTATGCATTCACCGCTAAATCGAACCCTTTATATGAACAATTAAAATTAAAGCCCATTGTGAACTTCGGATGTGGGTTCCCTATAATGGTTTTATCGTCGTCGTCGATTACCTCATTTCCATCTTTATTGACAAAGATAAAATCGCCGTGTACTACTGAGTCTTGAAGAACTACACCTCCATTCGAGAGGAACTTATCAATTTGGGCCTGATTTTGGAAAACACCGTCTGTTTCATATCCCCAGAAGTATCCCATGGGCATACCAACCTGCACACGATAAAGCTCATCGGTATTTTGTGCAAGTACATTTTCAGGGCCGTGAATAATGCCTTCTTCGTTGGCAATACGGGTTACTTTATTTTCATTGCGGGCAAAACTTAGCCCTGCACTATAGTCGAAACTTCCGGATTTATCGCGCCAATTAAGGGCAACTTCAAACCCTTTATTATCAACATCTCCACCATTTATAAAAGGTGCGCCTGTACCATACGAAGCTAACTGAGGGGCAACAACCAACCAATCTTTCGTTTGTTTGTCGTACCAATCGAAGGTTAGCGACATCCGAGAGTCGAACATGCGTGCATCGAGGCCAAATACAAGCTGCTCCGATGTTTCCCAGGTAACCTCCTCGTTAGGAAGGATGTCGGGATATGCACCAATGCTTGGGTTGTTCTTATCGTTGAAATAATAGTAACAATCGCTATTGAAGGCAATGGTAGCCAAATACTGGAAGTTATCTATGTCGGCATTCCCGTTCTGCCCCCAGCTTGCACGAAGTTTCAAGAAATCAAGTACCCCGGTAACTGGCTGCATAAAATCTTCGTTTGTCATAACCCATCCGGCTGATATCGATGGAAAATATCCCCAACGATGGCCTCTTGCAAAATTCGAAGAACCGTCGGCACGCATTACAAACGAAGCCAAATACGTTTCCTTGTAATTGTAATTTACACGACCGAAAAACGAAGCCAGCGAACCCGGAGAATTTGGAGCTCCCGAGATTTGAGTGTCGGTTGTATTCAATCCTTGCGTATTATCAATATAGGCATGATTATATGAACCAGGGAATAATGAATTTGAATTCTTCACCTCAAGACTAGAACCATATCCCCATTTCTCGACCGATTGACCGACAAGTACATCAACGTTATGATTGCCAAATTCAGCTAAATAATTCAGCGTATTCTCCCATGTCCACTTCGTACTATGTGACTGACGCTGTGTAACATCATCTGTCAAATTAGATTTATCGGATGAAAGGGCATATACCGGCACATACTGACGGTAGCTGCTATGATAGAACTGATACCCTGCATTGCTACGAAATTTCAGGGTTGAAAGCGGAGCAATTTCAACAAATGCATTGGCTTGCAAGCGCCTCGAAGTGGTATTTTTGTCGGCATGGTTCACATTGATTTTTGCCAACGGATTGACAGCTGTTTGATCAAAATCCCAGTTGTTTGCCTTCATATCGGCATAAACATAGTAATCGCCATTATCGTTATACGCAGGAAGTAACGGGGTAGCCGTGAGTAAGTCACGAATATTATTGCTATAAATACCTCCGATACTCATCCCCGATTTATTGGTGACAGTGTATGTTACATTTTCGCCAAAAGTGATAATGTCACGAGAATCGTTTTTCAAGAGAGAATGGTCCGAATTAATACGGGCAGTATACCGTTCGAAATTTGGAACTGCTGATTTTCCAATGGTTCCTTCTTGCCCCATGTAAGAAAACCCCATAGCAATACGCGACATTTCCGTACCACCCGTTATGCCTATTGCATGGTTTTGGACTGGTGCATTCGGATTTTTCGACTCTTCAATCCAATTGGTACCGCCCCACGAACCATTCGTTATTTTATCATAATACCCAGGAATTAGCTCCTGAAAATTATATTCTTTAGAGCCTGCAGCAACAAAAGTTCCGTTTACAATCTCCATATATTGTTTGGCATCTAAGGTTTCTATGCCATTTAAACTTGCATTTTGCACCCCAGCATATCCATCATAACTAACGCTAAATTTTCCAATTTTCCCTTTTTTGGTCGAGACAAGAATAACGCCATTGGCAGCTCTTGCCCCATAAATTGCAGAAGATGCAGCATCTTTCAGGATGTCAATCGACTCGATATCATTAGGATCGAGGGCATCGAGCGAACCACCGGCAACCCCATCGACTACAACCAGCGGAGCCGACGATCCAGTGGTGCCTAACCCACGAATGTTGATTTTATATCCTTCACCCGGCTGTCCTGAATTTTGAACAATATTGACCCCCGGAGCCATGCTTTGCAACGCGCCCAAAGCCTCAATGCTGTTACGACGGGCAAGATCGTTTCCTGTAACCTGAATAGTTGAACCCGTTACCAGTTTCTTCTTTTGAACGCCATACCCTATGGCAACCACTTCTTCGAGGCCCAGCACATCTTCGGCTAACGTTACATTTATCGTTTCTCGGCCACCTACTGCTACTTCATTGGTTTTCATTCCAATAAAAGAAAAAACCAACATGGCATTCTGGTCTACCCCTGGCAATTCATATTGTCCGTCAACGTTAGTAATAGTTCCGATTGTTGTCCCTTTTACCACAACAGTAGCTCCTATTACCGGACGGTTGTTTTCGTCGGTTACTTTGCCTTTTATCACCGAAACTCCTTGTTCCTGAGCTTTCTTCTCAGACAATTGATTCGACAAGATAATGTGTTTGTCGTTAACCACATATTCAACATCAGTATCGTTGAAAAGCAGTTCAAGGATTGAGTTAATATCTTCGTCGGCAACAGCGATGGTAACCTGACGGTCAACATCGATGAGTTTATTGTTGTAAACAAAATTGAACTCGCTTTTTTTCTCAATTTCGCTTAACACGTCGGCAACAGTTTTTCCTGAAAGGTTCAATGAAATACGGGCATTTTGCGAGTAAACACCTGTAGCCATTACATTTCCAATCGTGAGCAAAAAAAGTAACACGTAGACTTTCATAAAGGTTAGAATTTTCGGATAAGACAACGAGCACCCTGCCCGTGTCTGTTTAAAAAAATTTTTCATAGTTTTGTAATGTGTTAATTAGACTTTTGCTTTTAACTTAAAGCATCAGTTTTTCAGATGAGAGTGCGCCAACACTCTCATCTTCTATAACTTCGCTTTTATTTCAATTTTTATCTTTTTGTACATTTCTTTTTTGTCCTTTTCACTCTTCAGCACGGTAAAACTAATTGGGGTAGTCAATTCAATGTAATTCAAGATTTGTGTCAGTTCTTCGCCATCGAAAGAGCCAGTGAACGCATAATCGATCTTCAACGTTGAATCGTATTCAAAATCGACATTATACCAACGCTCAAGACGCTGTAACACCTCAGGAAGCGCATCGTTTTTAAAAATAATCTGGCCTGTTTTCCAAGCAATATACTTTGCCGGATCCACTTTCGAAACCATAAATTGTTGTTTGGAGCAGTCGTATGAGACCATTTCATTAGGGCTGAGTGTAGCTATTTGTTTACGCCCGTTTTCTTTTTCCAACAAAATATTCACTTTCCCTTCGGTCAGGAGGGTTTCGTTTTTGTTATCGTCGCTATAAGCCATGCAATTAAATTCGGTACCGACAGCTTCAACAAGGACATTCCCTGCTTTTACGACAAAAGGTTGATTTTTGTTTGCCGCTACACAAAAATAAGCTTCGCCCGACAGTTCAACCATGCGTTCTTTTCCTTTAAAAAATGTTGGATAGCTGATGGTTGTATTCCCATTGAGCCACACCTGAGAACCATCGGGCAAGGTAAACACTGAACGTAATGTTGGTGGAGTGGTGATTGAGTTCCACACAATTCCTTCACTAAAATTAGAAATTTGCTGATGTTGCCAGAACGCAAAAACGAGCAACGGCAACAAAAGCACTGCCGCTGCCCGCTGAATAACTAATATCCACTTCCCTTTTCTCCCAATATTTATTTTTTGCTTAACATCGATTAGCGCAGACCGCGTGTCGATTGCCTCCATTTTCCTCAATTCATCGATACTATCGAGAATTTTCTGTGTTTCAGCATCCTGGGGTGCATTATTCATCTCCTTGTTTTCACCATCACATGATGCGCTATAATCTTCCAATTTATCTTCTTCCATTCTCTTGTTTTATATTCTTATGACGGATGAAGATAAAAAGATACGTAGTGAAAAATCAGAAAAAAGATAAGAAACAAGAAGACTACTCAGCGACCAACGAATTTACATTGCGCCCAGCACTAGAGCGATAAGAGATGAGGGCAAATAACCAGCCAATTCTACGCGCAAAATTTTTAAGGCTTTTCCTATATGAGTCTCCACCGTTCTGACCGAGATCTCTTTTTTCTCAGCAATTTCAGCAGGTTTTAAGCCCTCGAAACGATTCAAGTAAAAAACCTCACGACATACGGGAGGCAATTTTCCCATTGCAGTATTTATTTTATCGCGCAATTCTGACTCGACAAGTAAATTACGTTCATCGGAGATTTCTGAAAGGCGCTCTATGAGTTTTTTTTCAACTTTGCCTTTTGTCGCCTCATGCCGAAGGTAATCGATACAGCGATTCTTTACCGATGAAAAAAGATAAGACTTCAGGCTTGAACTTATCCCCAACTCCGCGCGGGCGATCCACAGTTTCACAAAAAGGGCTTGCACAATATCTTTGGCCACATCCTGATCTGGTACATATTTTTGCACAAATACCACCAGCCCCGAATAGTAATAATGAAAGATGTAATCGAAAATTTTTTCGTTTCCTTCCTTCAATCCTTCCAACAAAATTTTTTCGTGAATAGGAGTGGTCATTACATTTAGTTAGTTTAGTCGCTAACAAATGTACTAAATTGTTTCTCTATTATGGCCTAAATTTCTTTCGAAGTCCCTGCAAAAAAACCCTCATAACTTGATCTTTGCACGGGCGATACTGTGATTGTGAAGAATTTCGGAAAAATGCGCTCAACTCGGGTTTACTCAGGCGGAAGTCGGCAAGTTGAAGAATATCAATCATATCATCGTCGCCATAATCAAACGTGTAGCGAAGGCTACGAAGAATGTCGTTGTTGTTCACGGAGATAGTACTTATAGCCGTTCGAAGTAAATAAAATTATATTTCAAGCTGAATTTGTCCTTATACTATTCTATGAGATTATAAAATAGATTGGACAAATTCAGCATGAAAAAATCAGTTAACTTCTAATTGGGTACCAGACTGCATGCTAAAATTCTTCTCTATGGTAACTCCCATTTCCGAATCAATCGTTAATTTGGAATTGTTTTGTACGCTTACCCCATTCAATGTAACATAGCAACCTTGCTTTGTGGTATTTGAAGAATATGTTTGATTAGAAACAGACAAATTAACACACTCATCAACCGAAACGGGGAAAGATGCCTGTTTATAATCCCCATCATTGATGGCGACAGTTACAACGACCTCACCAAATATTTTGTCATTTGAATCAAGTAACCAGTTATATGAAGGCAACAATGGTGGGGTCTCTGTACCCCAATTACTGCCATATCCATTATAATCTTTCAACACATAGGCTCCCTGTGAATGATATAGAATAATCCTCCAATACCAATTGGTTACATAAGTACTGCCATCTCCCGACGTAAATGACGCATGATAATTAACAGACTCTCCTGTCTTAAATTCCTGTGTACCACTAGTTATTTCGACTTTGTCATAAATACCTGTATATATTGCCGGGGCAACACTCAATAATGTTCTATTCTTTTTTTGTGAAGAGAAAGTAGAATAAGCATTGTATTGATAGTTATTATCAAAACTAGTAATTGTGCCACAGGCATCACTTAATGAGAATATAGGAGAAGTTCCGGTAAAACTATAACGGATCTCTTTCACTCTATCGACATTGTCTGTCCCCTGACGATATTTTACAAAATGGGTTGTATTAAAGTTCAAAGTTGTCTGTGGATCTGCTATGCACCATCCCTGATCGGGATAATTGACTTCATATACGGCGTGAACACCCGGACCATTATTGCCCCATGTAAAAGTTGTTCCAATATAGGGCATTGTAAAAGGATACCTTATAATTGCACCACATACAAATCTTGCTGGAATATTGACACTACGTAACAAAGCAATCATTAAATTTGTAAAGCCTGTACAATTGCCTGTTTTTCTGTCGAATACTTCTGACGCATCTTCATCGGAGTTATTATTTGTTGTAGACGATGCATAATCTATTGTACCAATTACCCATTCTGCAATTTTCCGTACAGCCTCTTGCATTGTTGTGCAACCACTAGTAAGGGAAACCCCTTTACTTACAATATCAGGATCATTTGATTGGATATTGGTGGTTGCCTGAGTATATTCATTGGAGATACCGGTAGGAAATGCACTCGAGGAAGTAAATCCCTGTGATAAATTGGCTTCCGTTTCACACGAATACCCCTGTTGTATCTCGAAGTCTGATGTTTGTGATGTATTTAACACAAACCGAGTATAATCATTTCCATAACTATCAGTATAAATATTACTATCAAAATTATTAGTACTTGTAATATCCATCCACATTCCATATACGGCCTGATAATTAGTACTTGTTTCGTCATAATCATTAGGATGGAATACATCAATAGTACAACTTGTTAGTGCAGTTCCTGTTGGGATAATACAAGTTAACACATCAGTATTTCCTTCAATTTCTGCGGTTGCACTACCATAATAATTAGGCTCATA